>Ga0302286_10002300_pt1 | contig 13334 bp, 11 predicted proteins | sample III_Fen_E2_3_FD_198765 | JGI IMG/M metagenome (GOLD analysis project Ga0302286, IMG submission 198765) | Peat permafrost microbial communities from Stordalen Mire near Abisko, Sweden - III_Fen_E2_3 | ecosystem: Environmental > Terrestrial > Soil > Wetlands > Permafrost | place: Sweden: Abisko...
CTGGTTTGATTGCCTACTCTTTCTTCCCTAAGAAACCTTCTCTAAATCTGGAAATCATTGATAACTATGGAGTAGATAGAATGGCTTAGGTCGAACTCACGTTATTGAATAAAGTGCTTTAGTTGTATAAGGAACATATAATTTACAGAATTTTTTGTTTGTTGACCAAAATACATTTGTAGATGATTCAATATAAATTGGAATAGGAGAATTGACATATATAGATGTTAATCCCGAACAACCAAAAGAAGCAGATCCAAGATACATTACCGATGAGGGTATTGTTATTGTTAGATATAAATGCCCACTCTCCAATAGAAGTTATTGTTTTAGGTAATATAACTGATGTAAAATCACATCCTTCAAAAGTTCCATTTTCTATTTTGGTAACAGATGAAGGAATTATTAGAGTTCCAGTCAATCCTACGCACATTGCAAAGGCAGATTCCCCAATTGTTGATACAGATGAAGGAATTGAAATTGTTGTTATATTTTTACAGGAATAAAAAGCATATGGATCAATCGAAGTTACTGTCGATGGTATTGTATAGCTACCAGTTTTGAGAGTTGAACAGATCATCAATCTTGTTTTATCTTCGTCAAACAAAACACCATCGGCTGTTTCTATTATTATATTGAAATTAGATCGACGATCAAAAATAGATAACCCAATAGATCTAACCGAAGCAGGAATATTAATTGATGTTAAACCACCACAGTCGATAAAAGCATAATCTATAATTGACATAAGTGAAGGAGAAAGTATTATTGATGTCAAATCCCTACAGCCATAAAAAGCTGCATGTCCAATATATGTTACAGTAGTTGGAAGCGAATAAATTCCTGTTTTAGATATAGGACATCGAAATAATTTAGTTTTTGTCTTATCAAATAAGACTCCATCAACGCTCGAAAGAAATTTACTTTTTGCATCAACATTGATATCTCCTCTAAAATTGGTAAATGCCCAATAATCGATTGAGGTGGCTGAGGAAGGTATTATATTGAAGTTATATGCCAATTGCCATCAAATGCGTGCAATGGTATTTCATTTGCAAGGTAATTTGGGAAACTATCATATGTTCTTCCCAAACCTGAATATGCAATTATTATACAATCACGGATATCCAACACTTGTAATAATGGCATCTTATCCATAGTTACAAAATCACGGGCATCTATTTCTCCAGTAACAGTTAGGTTCGTAATTGTACTCTGTTCGGTTGCATTTAGGAACATGGAAAGTGTCCCAGGGGCTGTAAGATTTATCGTTTTGTATACCTGAGCAAACGATAATGCTGCAAAATAAAAACAGAAAAATGTGAGAATCGTTTTTTTCATAGTAGTTTAAGTTGATATGTAAGAATACAAATTATGCCTTTAATTTTCAGTATTTTAGATTGGTTTAGTCATAATTAATGATCAAAAACTCATCAAAATCTGTCAAATGGCTCGCTACTCTTAAACCGCGAAACTGTAAGTACCCAGAATATTCATTTTTTTCAAACCTGAAACCGTTTCGTGTCGCACTTAAACTGACCGGTAACTAGCACATGCCGGCAAACTTACCGCACTCTTCCTTAGGTACTTCCAAAGGTTGTAAAAATAATTAATCTATCAAACAGATTTTGTAATTATTTTATTTTCAATGTCCTTCGGAGAAATTGGGGAGTTACAACAGGCATCATTTCTATGGGATTTAAAGGAAAGAGCTTATTGGTTTAGGTGTATTGGGGTTTTACGGTAATTGGTGGCTAAAAACGCAACAGCTCCGATGACTTTGAGTTCATCGGAGCTGTTGTGGTCACCGAAATCATCGATGTTTATCTCGTCAAATTCTGGAATACATTTTCCAGGCTCTTTTGTTGTTCAGAAAGAGTTAGTAAAACAAGCTGATGATCAATTGCAAACTGGAAAATAGCCGGACGCAAATCGGTTTTATGATCCGATTCGATCACAAAAGTTGTGGGCGTAATTACTTCAAGAGTGCCGAACCCCGAAATTGTACGAAGTGAATTTGGATTTGGAGCCTGATCGAATTCAACAAGCACCTTTTGCTTTTGCGCAAATTGTCCGGCTTTAAGCTGACTGATTGAGCCATCGGCCACCAGTGTTCCCTTGTTGATAATGATTACCCGGCTGCAAATCGCTTCCACTTCCTGCATAATGTGGGTCGAAACCATTACGGTTTTATCTGCACTGATCGTGCGGATCAACTGCCTGATTTCTTCGAGCTGGTTCGGGTCTAAACCGGTAGTTGGCTCATCCAGAATCAGTACCGCAGGGTCGTGAATCAAGGCCTGCGCTAAACCTACACGTTGCCGGTAACCCTTCGAAAGGGCTTTAATTTTTTTATGTTGCTCATCCTGAAGTCCGGTAAGCTCGACCATTTTCAGAACCTGTTCTTTTTTATTTGCAAGCTGATAAAAACCGGCCACCATTTCGAGGTATTCCCTGACGTATAAATCGACATACAGCGGATTGTTCTCGGGTAAATATCCAATGTGCGAACGAATGGAGATGTTGCCGGTTACCACAGGCTCTCCGTTAATCGTTACCGTTCCGCCATCAGCCGAAAGATATCCGGTAATAATCTTCATCATGGTCGATTTTCCTGCTCCGTTTGGCCCTAAGAAACCAACAAGCTCTCCGGGGTTAATCTCAAACGAAACCTGATCAAGAGCCTTCTGAGTTCCGTATAATTTGCTTACCTGTGATACACTGACAGTCATTTCAATCTGTTTAATTTTCGGCTGATTTTATTCTGCAAAAGTAAGGATTTCTGCCAATAATGCGTTTTTAACCGAAGAACTTACTCTTCTTGTATCTATCAATGAATCAATGTATTGCATTTTTTTAACAATGTTCTACTATTGTGGACTTTCTGATTTCGTTTTTATTAACTTTAAATTAACTTTGTTGCCTATAATATTCCGGGTTAAATGAAGGATCAGAACTTTAATTATATCGAAGACTTAACAAGATACCAACGGGCAAAAACGACACCTGTACGCATCGGTGAATTGACCCTTGGAAGTGACAGTCCAATCAGGATTCAATCCATGACTGACACTGACACCAGTGATACAGATGCTACTGTTGAGCAGATTATCCGCATCATCAAGTGTGGAGCCGATTTGGTTCGGCTTACGGTAAGAGGTGTACCCGACGCCGAAAATCTTCGAAACATCAAACGTGAACTGGTTGCCCGCGGATATGAAAATCCATTGGTTGCCGATATTCATTTCAATCCTCATTTGGCTGAAATTGCAGCGAAATATGTGTCTAAAGTTCGCATCAATCCCGGAAATTTTTACGACCGACGGGCAAAATTTGAACATCAGCTATACACCAACGACGAGTATAAAGCCGAACTTCAGAAAATAGAAGAACACTTTGTACCGTTCCTGAATATCCTGAAAGAAACCAACACCGCACTCCGGATTGGTGCTAATCAAGGATCCTTATCCGACCGGATTATGAGTCGTTATGGCGACACTCCGGCAGGAATCGTTGAATCGGTTATGGAATTCCTTCGCATTTGCCAAAAGTATGATTTCCACAATGTAGTAATCTCCATCAAATCGAGTAATACCCGAACCATGGTGTACACCGTGCGTTTGCTCAATTACAAAATGCGACTGGAAGAAATGAGCTACCCTTTACATTTGGGAGTAACCGAAGCCGGAGAAGGAGAAGATGGTCGTATCAAATCGGCAGTAGGAATTGGTGCTTTACTTGCCGATGGAATTGGCGATACCATTCGTGTTTCGCTGACAGAAGCTCCTGAAAATGAGATTTCGGTGGCTCGCAAACTGATTAACCACATTGATACCTATAAAGGTCATCGACCAATAAAAGCTCCGCTTTTCGCGCAGATCAATCCATTCGAATACGAAAGACGATCAACTCGTCCGGTTCTGCGAATGGGTGACAAATTTCTGCCGATTGTAATGGCCGACCTTCGCGGACGTACTCTTTCTGAAATTCTTCCTTTACGTGGAAACCAGATTCCGGAGTATTTCTTTAACAACCACGAAGTGCTTGATGTAGAAGGAAATTCTTATCCGGTACTTACGCTCGAAGAATACCTGTTTGGCGGCTCACATTGGGGACAAACCAAGTTTATCCGCACCAACAAAGAGGAATTCGATCATTTCATGAACGAAAATCCGGAAATTATTACCAAGCTGAAACAGACCCGAAAAACCATTCTGATTCTGGAAAGTTTTAACCGGAACCCTTTTGCCGAACTTCGTGCGTTCTTCATGACTCTCGAATCGCACATCTGGAAAGTTCCGGTAGTGATCTTCAGAAAATACAATGAACGTTATCTGGAAAATCTTCAGATTAAAGCTTCTGCCGATCTGGGAGGTTTACTGATCGATGGCTATGGCGACGGACTTTGCATTACCAACGAATACGATCAAACCACATTCACCGACTTGAAAGACCTGAGTTTCTCGATCCTTCAGGCCAGCCGGATGCGCTCAACCAAAACCGAGTTTATCTCGTGTCCGGGTTGCGGACGTACCTTATTCGACCTTCATGAAACCACCGTGCAGATAAAAGCTCACTTTAATCACCTAAACCACCTGAAAATTGGGGTGATGGGTTGTGTGGTTAATGGCCCGGGCGAAATGGGCGATGTAGATTATGGCTTTGTTGGTGCCGGTCCCGGAAATGTGAACCTTTATAAACGGCAACAACTTATCAAACGGCATATTCCATTTGAACAAGCGGTTGAAGAACTGGAAGCAATCATTCGTGAAAACGGTGACTGGAAAGACCGGGAAGCTTAGGAAATAGCGTTTTGTCTCTGGGTTCAATCATTACTTGATTAGTGTTGAGATTGCATAAAGTGGAACAACCTCGATATTCCTGTCGCGTCTGAAATTTTCGAGCGAACAGCATTTCACCAAAAAGTCAAGGCAAATTCAACAACTAAAAAGCAAAAAGTCAAGGCAAATTTGATGTTCTATAAATATTCCTGAAAGATTTCTTCCACTTTTTGATCCGGTTTAAGCCAATAGCCATTTAAGCCACAGGCCATCGCACTTTCCACATTGGTATTCGAATCATCAATAAACAACGATTCTTCCGGATTAATTCCGGCAAGACGAATGATTTCCAGAAACGATTCCGGCGATGGTTTCCGGTAGCCAATTTCATTGGAATAAAAATCTTTATCAAAAAGTGAGGCAACTTCAAAACCGTGCTGATTCCGGAAGATAGCGTGAAACCGATCGACATGAATGGCATTGGTGTTGCTGAAAAGGTAGACTTTATACTTTTTTCGCAAGGCTTTTAGCAACTCAACCCGAATAGCCGGAAAGTCAATTAGCATGGCTGTCCAGGCAGCATCAATTTCTTCATACGAGACCTTTTGTGGCAAAAGCTTAAGAACACCTTCCCGAAACTCATCCGGACTTACTTTTCCCTGCTCCATCAGGTAAAAAATCTCGTGATCGTAAGTCAGACCTTTATCCCCAATCAGATTTTCCATGCCTAACCGGCCGAACGCATCGATGGTTCTTTGAGGGTCGATATTTAATAAAACTCCACCCAAATCAAATATGATATTTCTGACACTTTTCTGAATCTCCATGATCTTGTATTTTGAGATTGCAAAAGTCTGAAAATTTATGGGAATAAAAAGTGTCTGAAAGGAAGATCCAATCGGCTGGAAATTATACTTTGCCTATATTTGAAATTTGAAAAAGTATTCAAATTATGGAAAACCCTCAAACCATTTGGTTTAACCACTACAGTCAGGTTGTTGAAACCATTGATCAGCGTTACCTGCCATTTCAACATTTAGTCGTTGAAATCGGTACACTTCTCGAAGCACATGATGCAATCAGCAAAATGATTGTACGTGGAGCTCCGCTGATTGGAGTTACTGCGGCTTACGGAATGTACCTGGCTTCCAGAAGATGTTCCAAAGAAGATTTCCATATTGAGATGAAACAGGCCGGAGAATGGCTAAAGTCGGCCAGGCCTACGGCTGTTAATCTGGCGTTTGCTGTCGACGAAGCGCTGTCGGTGGTTTCCGATAAGCTTAGTATTCCCGAAAATATTCAGGCATTGTTTAAATACGCCGAAAATCTTAAGCAACGCGAAATTGGTTTCAGCAAAAAAATAGGTGAATACGGACTGGAGTTAATTAAAGAAATCAGTCTTCGAAAAAACGGAGAGCCGGTTCAGGTGTTGACCCACTGCAATGCCGGACGTTTAGCCTGCGTAGAGTTAGGAACGGCAACCGCACCAATTTATCTGGCTCAGGAAGCAGGCATTCCGATTCATGTTTGGGTCGATGAAACGCGTCCGCGAAACCAGGGAGCACGACTCACTGCCTGGGAGCTGGCCGATGCAGGAATTCCACACACCATTATTCCCGACAACACTGGAGGTCATCTGATGCAGCATCAAATGGTCGATCTGGTCATCGTTGGCAGCGACCGTACCACCATGACCGGCGATGTAGCCAACAAAATCGGAACTTACTTAAAAGCACTTGCCGCAAACGATAATGGAGTTCCTTTTTATGTAGCCCTTCCCTCAACCACGATCGATTGGACTTTAAACGACGGAGTCCTGGAAATTCCTATTGAACAGCGCGATGAGCTGGAAGTAACCGTAATGGAAGGAATCCTGAAACATGAAACACACCATTTCAGGATTATCCCTGAAAAAAGCAGGGTGGCAAACTATGGCTTCGACGTAACTCCGGCCCGTTTAGTAAGTGGATTAATCACAGAACGCGGCGTTTGTAAAGCATCTCGCGAAGGCATTTTAGGTTTATTCCCTGAAAAAGAGCAACCCAATGAGTGAGGGGTATATCAAATTTAACTGCATTTGGAGTCAGGAAGAATTTCGGTTTCAGGAAGAATTATACCTTCAACTCGAAGCCGCCCGAACAGAACTTCACCAATTAGGACTGATTGGCAGGTATGCCAATGGAATTGGTTTTGGAAACCTCTCGGTGAAAAGCGGATTGCTTAATGAGTTTATTATTAGTGGAAGTGCAACCGGAGGGTTCGAACGCCTCCGAAAAGCGGATTATGCGTTGGTGCCCAATTATCAGATTGATCAAAACATCCTTTATTGCAGCGGCCTGACCCAGGCATCATCCGAAAGCCTGACCCATGCTGCCGTTTATGAATCACTTCCGGAAATAAGATCGGTTGTTCATGTTCATTGCGGATGGTTATGGGAAAAACTTCGCAACATTTATCCAACCACATCCGCCGAAATTGAATATGGCACTCCCCAAATGGCCGAGGCTGTTGGAACAATCGCAAAAGAAATCCAAAACGAAGAACAAAAAATCATAGTAATGGGTGGACATCCGGAAGGAATTCTGAGCTTTGGAAACAATCTGAAGGAAGCCTGTACTCAAATTATAAACAGCTATAATCGCTACAAACATGACTAAAATTGCCATCATCGGAGGCTCAGGACTTGAAAATCCTGCAATTCTGAAAAACGCTACTGAGCTAAAAATTGATACACCTTACGGTCCAACGACATCCGATTTTAAATGTGGAACCATTAACGGACGGGAAGTTGCTATTTTGTCGCGTCACGGACGACAACATACCATTCCGCCAACTCAGGTAAATAACCGGGCTAACATTTGGGCCATCCGCGAAATAGGCTGCTCACACATTGTGGCAACCACCGCTTGCGGAAGTCTTCGTCAGGAAATCGGACGCGGCGATTTTGTTGTACTCGACCAATTCATTGATTTTACCCGTCATCGTGCCGTTACGTTCTTCGAATCATTTGAACCCCGCGAAATGAAACATACTCCGATGGCCGATCCGTTCGATAATTTCCTTCGGTCAGTAATCATTGAAACTGCCAAAGAGCTAAACATGAAGATTTTCGAAAAAGGAACAGTGGTAACCATTGAAGGACCTCGATTTTCAACACGGGCTGAATCAAACATGTTTCGTTTGTGGGGAGCCGATGTGATCAATATGTCAACTGCTCCGGAAGCAATATTGGCCAACGAGTTGGAAATTCCATATACGGCCATTGCCATGGGTACTGATTATGATTGCTGGAAGACCGATGAAGCTCCGGTAACCTGGGGCGATGTATTAAAAATATTCAATCAAAATGTAAGCTATGTAATTGATTTGCTGATTAATTCGATTGGAAAAATTTAAAATTTCCGGTACGATTGGGAGCAATAAATTTCAGATATGCATTTATGGCACGATCATTGTTAAGAGTGGCAGACAAAGTTGTCTCAAAGCCATGAACAATTTTTGATCGGTCAATTTAGAAGGTGAAAAGAGAAAAGGTTAATAAATTGATCAGATTAGATACATCAATGATAAGAGGCCGTCCTTTTGGGAACGGCCTCTTTTTTATGCACTCATTTTTTCTTTTTGAGATCGTCAATTTCCAGTTTGGCATTTTCCGTTTGATAAGACGGAACATGTTTCCCGTGTTTTACTGACTTGTCTTTTTTCGGCTTTTTATTTCCTGCAGCTCCCATTTTTAGAACCTCCTAATTAATTAAATAAAACGTTAAAATTAATTTTGAGTCGTGTTCGGTTATGAATTATAGCTGGACAGCTCGGTTTAGTCATTACAAAAAGGAAGCCATACCTGATAAATAAGTAAAAAAGTCAGTTTAAATTATGCTATAATGACATTCCCGAATTAAAAGTCTAAAAATTTAAAAGTCTAAAAAAATCAAGCTTGAAAACTTGCCAATAAGTCAGTCTTAATCGGAAGAACGTTATTAAGCGGTCAGAAAAAAACGGGATATTTGGATCTTTTCATCGGTATCTAAGTTCGCTCCTAAACTAAAATTTTGGTAGTTAAGTTGCTGATGCTTGTTTCCAGCGTTTCGAATGTTTTTCCGTTACCCTGATTGTCATCTTCAACGAACATATATTTCATACCAGCCGTTTCTTTGGAAGCCAGAATGGTTTTAAAATCAATAACACCAGCACCAACCGGAGAAACATCGTCTTTATTTACATTGAAGAACGGTTCTTGTTTGGTGTGCATGTCTTTCATGTGGAAGAGCTGGAATCTTCCCGGGTATTTCTTAAACATTTCAACGGGATCCTGACCTGCTTTATTTACCCAGAAAAGGTCGATTTCCATGGTAATCAGCGCAGGATCCATTTCTTTCATATATATATCATAATAAGGAACGATCCCATCGATGTTCTGAAACTCGAAGTTGTGGTTGTGATAAGCAAACTGTATACCGACTTCTTTCATGATTTTTCCTACCTGATTCCAGTCGCCAACCATCTTTTTGTACGATTCGATGTTACGATCTGGCTCGTTTACCCATGGCTGAACACAATATTTAACACCAAGCGCTGCATGATCATCGGCCATTTTCTTAGCATTGTCAATGGTAATTCCGGCTGCTTCAACCTGTGTGTGACTGCTTAAAATATCCATACCCAGATCGTTTACAATTTTTTTAAACTCGGCAGGAGCATATCCATAGAATTTACCATCGGCGTAGTTGGCAAGCTCGACATTCTTGTAACCCAGATCTGATATTTTTTTCAATGAACCCAGAGTATCTGCAGCCATAGCATCACGAATGGTGTACAATTGAAGTCCCACGCCAAAACTTTTGCGGTCAATAGCTTTTGGAGTGCAGGCAAGAGGGCTAAGAACTGTTAGTCCAATAGCACCAGCTGCTGAAATTTTTAAGAAATCTCTTCGGTTGTGCGTTCTCATAGTTATTATTTTTGTGGTTAGAATTGATTTATGCCTTTTGAAAGGTTAAATATAACACAAACCATCCATTTTCAAATGGTGCAGACTTTTTCATGTTATTTTTTACCAATCAAATAAAACCTAAGTTATTTTTTACTTTTGGGTCTTCATTTACATTTTTGAACACGTTATGGGTAATCAGCGGAATTTGGTCAGGGCTTTAGGGCTGGGATATGTAGTTGTGTTTGTGATTGCAAACATTATTGGGTCTGGAGTTTACAAAAAGGTTGCCCCTATGGCTGCGGAACTTCACTCTTCGGTCTGGATACTTATGGCCTGGGTTGTTGGAGGGATTATCACGCTGTTTGGCGCATTGAGTAATGCCGAAATTGCCGGATTGTTAGCCGATACTGGTGGCGAATTCGTTTATTTGAAAAAAATATACAACCGTTTTTTTGCATTTATCTATGGTTGGTCGTTATTCACAATCATTCAAACGGCAACCATTTCTTCGCTGGCTTATGTTTTTTCACAGTCGCTGAACAGTATTGTTCCTATTCCTCACATGCTTACTTCCCTTCAGGATTTCTCAATAGGAGGTATTTTCTTTCCATTTCAGGATTTCGGGGTTAAGCTGGTGGCAATTTTGCTGATTTTATTTCTGACGATTCTCAATATCTCCGGATTAAAGAGCGGTGCCTGGGCCAGTAAAGCTATTTTGGCAATGGTTTGTACCGGGCTTTTGGTGATCATTGTTTTTGGTCTAACCAGTTCTTCAGCTCAACCTGCAAACTACCTGAATTTCGGTGATCTGACCAGTGGAACGGTTACAATATCTGCTTTTTATACTGCAATGCTTGCTGCTTTCTGGGCTTATCAGGGATGGGTTTCCGTTGGGTTTATCGGTGGAGAAATTAAAGATCCTACCCGAAATATCCCCAAAGGAATTGTGATCGGTGTTTTTGTGGCAATTGCGATTTATTTACTGGTTAACCTAACCTATGTATCGGTTTTATCGATTCCACAGCTGGAGCAGGTTCATGCTGCCGGAAATCAGATTGCTGCGGTTGAGGCTGTTCGTGGTTTTTGGGGAACCGGTGGTGTATTGTTTATTTCGGTATTGATCCTTATTACTACTCTTGGCTGCACCAATGCAAGTGTTCTAACGGGCTCACGTCCGTATTATGCAATGGCTCGTGAAGGACTTTTCTTTTCCGGAATAGCAAAACTTAACAAAAACAATGTTCCTTCAAATTCATTGTTATGGCAGGGAATCTGGGCTTCGGTGCTGGTTTTATCAGGCACCTTCGACCAGCTGACCGACATGGTTATTTTCGCAGTATTTATATTTTATGGGGCAACGACTCTTGGAGTGTTTATCTTGCGACGAAAAATGCCTGATGCACACAGACCATACAAAGTCTGGGGATATCCATTTGTTCCGGCAATCTTTATTTTATTCTGTATTGGTTTATTTATAAATACGATTGCAACCCGTCCACGCGAAGCTGCTATTGGTCTGATTCTCATTTTAGCCGGAATTCCGGTTTATCTGTATCTAAATCGAAAGCATTCGGCTTCGGAATAAGTACGAACGGCTGATCCTTTTGTTGATGGATTGTAGTAGATTTATAATCGATTTTAAAAGCCAAAAACATGAGACGCCTGGTTCTGTTGTTCGCATTTTTAATGGGAAGTTTAAATTGGGCCAATGCTCAGGATTTGCTTCCAATCCGGGGATTTTGCATTGGGGCACCGAATTCTTCAGAGCTCGATAATTTTATCCGCTTTATTCAGGAAGAACTGGCTCCTCGTAGGGTAAATACCTTAATTCTAAGGATTGATTATGCTTACCAATTCGAAAGCCATCCGGAGTTACGGGAAGAAAATGCGCTTTCCAAAGAAGAAGTAAAAAAGCTTGTTGAGGTATGTAAAAAACACTCGATTCGGTTGATTCCGCAAATTAACATGTTGGGGCATCAATCGTGGGCAAGTCGTGCCGGAAAATTGCTACAGGTTTATCCTGATTTTGATGAAACTCCTGGCGTACAACTGCCTGAAAAATATGAATGGCCTAATGCTGACGGATTATATTGCAAAAGTTATTGCCCGCTTCATCCCGAAGTACATAAGGTTGTTTTTGATTTGATTGATGAAATTTGCGATGTTTTTGAATCGGATGCTTTTCATGCCGGGATGGATGAGGTTTTTTATCTCGGACATAGTAAATGTCCAAGGTGCTTTGGGCATGATAAAACAGAACTTTTTGCCGGAGAAGTGAATCTTTTGCGAAATCACTTAGCCTTGAAGAATCGTCAGCTGATGATCTGGGGTGACCGTTTGATTGACGGAAAAACAACCGGTATTGGTGAATGGGAAGCCAGTATGAACAATACCTGTCGGGCTATCGACCTGATCGCAAAGGATGTATTGATTTGTGACTGGCACTATGATCGTCCGGATCAGACTCCGGTTTATTTTGCCATGAAAGGTTTAAACGTGGTTACCTGCCCGTGGAATAAACCTGAAGTCGCTAAAGCTCAGGTTCAGGACATGTACCGTTTTCGTCAGTCGGCTACACCCGAAATGAAAGATCGCTTTCAGGGAATGATACAAACCGTTTGGTCCGGAGCCGGAGCATTCCTGAAAGAATTTTATCAGACACCATCCGGAACGAAATCGACATCCGCATGTTTTCGGGCCACTTTTGATGCTATTAATACTTCTGAAAAATAGTCGGAGCTTCTTGATTTCCTGAAAATTCAGTAACTTTCAATGAGCTAATTTTTAATCCTGAAATATGGATGTTCCAATTGTACGGTATCTGACAGAACTTCTTTTTCCCAAACTATGTGTGGTTTGTGGCGATCGGCTGATTGAACAGGAACAGTGGATCTGTTTGCGATGTTTACATCATATTCCACGAACGAATTTTCATCTTGATCCGGATAACCGGGTAGCTCAGATTTTCTACGGGCGGGTAAAACTCGAATTGGCCACTTCCTTTTTTTATTTCAGCAAAGGCAGTAAGTATCAGACTTTATTGCATAACCTGAAATACAAAGGGATGAAGGAACTGGGCGCTGAAATCGGCAAACATTTTGGAATTGACCTGATGCAATCACCCGATTTTGCTTCGATCGATGTGATTTGCCCGGTTCCGCTACATCCACAAAAAGAAAAGAAGCGTGGATACAATCAAAGCTGGTGGATTGCTTCGGGCATGGCTCAGCAAATGCAAAAAGAGCTGTCGGCAGATAATCTGAAACGGATAACTGCCACCGAGACACAAACTCGTAAATCGCGTTTTGAACGCTGGCTGAATGTGGAGAGCATATTTGAATTGAGCAATCCGGAAGCGTTCTCCGGAAAACATATTTTGTTGGTCGACGATGTGGTTACTACGGGGGCAACCCTCGAAGCGTGCGCACAGGCAATACTTTCCAAAACCAACGCCAGAGTAAGTATAGCAACGTTGGCAACCGCCTAGCGTTGTGTTAACTTGATTTTGACAGGTTCTAGTCACCCCGAGAGAGAACCCATTTTCAATAGTCACAATGTGGTAATGACAGGGAGAAAAAATAGCTTTGCGAAAATTCAAGATTTGCACAGCGTAGCCGACACTA
>Ga0302286_10002303_pt1 | contig 13323 bp, 15 predicted proteins | sample III_Fen_E2_3_FD_198765 | JGI IMG/M metagenome (GOLD analysis project Ga0302286, IMG submission 198765) | Peat permafrost microbial communities from Stordalen Mire near Abisko, Sweden - III_Fen_E2_3 | ecosystem: Environmental > Terrestrial > Soil > Wetlands > Permafrost | place: Sweden: Abisko...
CTATACTATATTTTTGCTTTATTCAATATTTTATTTGTTGCAGCGAATTGACTTTTAAAATCAATAGAACCGCGTGTTGATTCATTTTTAGAAATAGTTCTAACAAATGATTCAGCAGTTTTGTCCTTTAGTGTGGGAATTGATTTAATTGAAATTGCCATCTTTTAAAAATTTTAAGTGCACAAACATAAGCATTATTTTTTCAATTACAAAAAACGTATAAGCTTTAAATATACATTGATTCTTAAATTTATATACGGTAATTAAAGATAAATGTTATCATTTTACCTGTTTTGAACTGTATTTTTATAACATTAATTGAAATTGTTACGCCTTAAATTTCGTTAAATATTTCTCTTCAAATTTATGATCTACAAATTCCCTAAATCCAACGTTATTTAGTTTCTCTAAAAATTCTATATAATTTTCGTGTTTAGTTTCATCTTCTGAGAGTTTATTTTTTATTTCAGTATATAAGTTTTGATAAGTATCATAAATTTCAATTAATAGATTCAAATCCATTATGTAATAATTATTATTATCTAAAGATTGACGTCTTATCATATAAATTAAAAATTGGTCTAAATTTTCATAAAAGTATTCTTTCATAATTGATTTAGCTTCCGGTATAATAGAACGAAAACGTTCACCTGTATCAATCCAATCTATAAATTTACAGTTATGATATAATGGCCAAACATTAAAAGTTGAAAAATCATTTAATGAACAAAATGTTGCCAAATATTTTATATTTATTTGTTTTAATTCTTCTTTTGTTAACCCAATTGGAAAATCAATTTCTTGAAGTAAAAGATTTACAAATTCTGACTCAAATCTATATGGAGAGTTTGCATGTTCAAAAAGACTTCTTAAAAATTTGGAATAAATTTCAGGCTTACCATCGTAGTATTTTTTTGCAATTTGTTCAACTTTATTATATAACTTATACATTAAATTATGTCCATCGTAACCAATTAATTCTCGCGAATACATATTATTTTTTTGAGGTTTTAAATTGGCTAAATAAAAAATCCCTTTTATCACTTTTTCAAATTGTTCTTTATTTTTAAAATCTTTAATTTCTTGAAACCTATTTTGCAAATAAACTTCTAACCCATCTTTAACTTTTACGGAAATATACTCCAAAAATTTTGGTTCATTTAAATTATCTAATGCACTAACAAATTCATTTTTAGATAATTCATTTTTAGAAATCTTATAATTAAAATATCGATTAAACTTGCTTTTATATACTACAGATAAATGAGAATTATAATTATATCCAAAATAAAAATCTTTTGAAAAAATACTTTGTACAAAATCATTAATGGTTTTAATTTCGGTTTTTGGAATAGATAAATTATCGGCATTCTTTTCTTAATAGTCCTCAAAAATAGTTTTTTTTATTTTATTCTGAAATTGATCCTTTTCATTAGTTTCATATTCTATGAGCCTATATGTTTGTTCTATTGAGTTGGGCTTAGCTTCAAAAAAAATATCAACTTTTCTATATATAAGTTCATATGCAGATGGGTACGTTTTTCTTAAAAGTTCTAGCTTCAAAATATCAGCAAAATCAACTTCTCCTTTAAGGGAATAAAAGTTCAGCAAAATTGAATTTGCTAATCTTGTTACATCACGCATATTTAATAGCCAATTGTCTAAACTATTCGAAATAGATACTCCATTTCCGATAATTGTTTCATCTATAATTGAATGATATTCAATAGAAATTTTATCTTTTAGTTTTATAGATAATGTTTGTCTTAATATTTCTTTATCATAAAAAGGTAAGTTTATCTCTAATTGAAATATTTTTTCAAGAAATACCTCTTCCTTGTACTTTTTTGATTCCCGAATCGATGTAATTACATAATTTCTATCGCTCGGTAAACTTTTACCTTAGCATTATTCTCGGTAACCGAATAGATTTCGGCAATTTCTTTGAAGCTCAATTGTTCAAAATATCTCAATTCCAACATATCGGCATCTGGTTTTCGCAGATTAAGCATAGCAATCATCAATTTTTCGATATTCTCTTCGTTGTTTGTTTCATTTACATCTTCAAACAAAACAGGAGTATTTATTGAATCGATATCGATTATTCTAATTGAGCTTTTCTTTCTGAAATACATATTTAATTCATTCAATGCAATTTTGTATAACCAGGCAGAAAATGGAACTCCTTTAAATGTGTATTTATGGAGCTTCGTCATAGCATTAAAGAAAACTTGAGAAGTCATATCTTCAACAAGATTCACATCGTCTATTCGTTTGTAAATAAAACGGAATATTCGTTCGTAGTACGTTTCGTATAAATATTCAAAACGCTCAGGATTTTTCTTAGCTTCGTTGATTTTTTCCATTTCCTTTTCCAAGGATTCAAATGGAATAGCTTCAGTTTTCATGTCGTTTGGTTTTACTATTTATACCCATAATGCGAAAAGTGAAAAAAGATACAGATATTTTTAAAATATTTTTAAAAATGTTTAATTAAGATGGAGATTCAGAATATATAGAGATATTAATGGTATTAAAAATATAAGCGTAAAACAAGTATATAGAGGGACTATTAATTATCTTTAATTATCTAAAGAAATGTTTAAACCGAAAATAGGCATTATGTAATTGAATATGAGGTATATATATAATATTTATTAAATAAATATTAGAAGATTAAAATTTTAGAGCGTTTTCGATTAATTTCTAACCATTACAGTGAAATCAAGATGATATAAAATGTATAAAAAAGTAATGGATTATAAGAATTGATCCAGTTTCTAATATAGATGGACAATCTTTATCGAATCGCAATAAAATAAATGGTTGTACGTGTTTTCTTGGTTTAAACAATTTCCTCAAAATGTTTAAAATTCGTCTTGATCCGTTTAAACCATGTTTAAACCAGGATTAAAAAAAGAAAGGCCTACATCTCTGTAAGCCTTTGTTTTGTTGGTGGGAGTTGAGGGGCTCGAACCCCCGACCCTCTGCTTGTAAGGCAGATGCTCTGAACCAACTGAGCTAAACTCCCTTTTTATAACACTTGATGTGTTTCTCAAATGCGATGCAAATGTATATCATCTTTTTTAATTACGCAATACCTTGACGAAAAAAAATCGCACTTTTTAAGGCATCAGCAACAACAAAATTACTACCTCCAATGAAAATCAAATCGTTACATTCAGCTTTTTTTTGAACTTTTTTTATTGCAGTTTCTACATTTTCGCAAATACAGTGCTTTAAACCCCGATTTTCGAAGTATTTTGCTAGCTTAGCAACGGGCATTGCACGCTCAATTGATGGTTGTGTGAGATAATAAGCCGCATTTTCAGGAAATAAATGAATGATACTTGCTATATCTTTATCGTTCACCATTCCCAAAACAATATAAACAGCTTTATATTCTAATGATTTTATTTGCGTTATTACAGAAGCTATTCCAGCTTCATTGTGTCCAATATCACAAAACACATCAGGATTGGATGCTAGCTTTTGCCATCGACCTTGCAAACCGGTATTTTCAATTACGTTTCGTAATCCATTTTCAATTGATGTTTTATCAATTTGAATAGTCATACGTAAAATTTCAAGCGATGCAAAAACTGTTTTTATATTTTTTTCTTGATATGCTCCTAATAATCCCAATTGATATGTACCAGCTAAAGCATCGTTCCCAACGGTAAATTGCTGAAATGTTTTACTAGTAACTTTTACAGCTTGTTGTGTTTGATCGGCAAAAACTATTGGCGACATTTTTTCTGAAGCTATAGAACGAAACACTGGCTCTGTTTCAGAGTCGGTCTCTCCTATTACAACAGGTATATTTGCCTTTATAATCCCAGCCTTTTCATTTGCAATTTTAGCTAATGTATCGCCCAACAAATCTTTATGATCGAAACTAATATTCGTTATAATCGATAATAGAGGTATAATTACATTTGTACAATCCAATCGTCCACCAAGTCCTACTTCAATTACCGCAATATCTACTTTTTGCGATGCAAAATAAAACAATGCCAATGCAGTTGTAACCTCAAAAAACGATGGTAACAACGATTCTATATAATCTTTATGTGTTTCAACAAACGATTCAATAAATGAGGTTTCAATTGGTTTACCATTTACACGAATTCGTTCATTAAAATCGACCAAATGTGGCGATGTATATAAACCAACCTTATAGCCTTGTTCTTGCAATATAGAGGCTAACATATGGCTTGTACTACCTTTGCCATTCGTTCCTGCAACATGAATTGTTTTATAAGCTTTATGAGGATGTCCAAAATGTTCATCTAAAGCAAATGAATTGTACATTCCGGGTTTGTAACCGCTTTTTCCTTGTCGTTCGTAAAATGGAAACGTCGTATATAAATATTCTAAAACATCTTGTGGCATGGGTTGATGTGCTAATGAGTTAATTTGCTAATGAGTTAATTGAACAGATTTTTTTCTATTCAAAAATCAAAATTACGAAAAAAAAAGAAACCCTTTAAAGATTCTTCATCAATAAAGGGTTTCAAGTATTATTTTTTACAAAATTACTGTTTCAAAATCTTGATTTCAATTCTTCTATTTTTAGCTCTTCCTTCGGGAGTTGTATTTTCAGCAACTGGTTTTGTTTTTCCAAAACCTACCGCAGTTACTTGCTCTGGTTTAACACCTTTCGATTGTAAATATGTTTTTACAGCATTTGCTCTTCCTTCCGAAAGTTTTTGATTAGTTACTGTTTCTCCAACATCATCGGTATGTCCAGATACTTCAATTACCATATTCTTTTTGTTTTTCAAAAGCTCTGCAACTTTATTTAACATAGGAAATGATGCTGGTTTTATTGTTGCTTTCGATGTTTCAAAATTTACATTTTCAAGAACCACAACTTCTGGTAAATCGTATTTAATCATCAAATTCATTTCAACTTGACCGTCGAGTTTTGGAATTTCCAATTCCTTGTATTTTTGCTCACCAGCAAATGAACGGAAGTTTACAATGTATTTTTCACCATTGGGAACCACAACTTTAAAATATCCGCTATCGCCTGTTACTCCAGTATAATCGGTTTGTGTTTCTTTACTTGTTAATGTTATAATGTCGCCAACCGATGGTTTATTTTTCATTGTAACAACGGTAACCTTAACTAAAGCATCGGTTTCGGTAGCTTTTAAATCTTTACCATTTTGCGCAAAAACATTCACACCTGCAAACACTAATGCTATTCCTAAAATACGTTTCATCATAATCAATTCATTTTCGTTTATTAATTTTGCCATTTATTTATCTGTGGATTCGGCATAACAAATAACATACCACTTTCTTGTCCGTCAAATATAAAAAAAATACCGAATACAAATGCAATCGTTGTTAAATTCATTATCTCTACTTTTAAAATTAAGATTAGATTGGTGCATTGTATAATTCCAATGTGAATTTACAATTTTTTACTTGCGTACAATTTTAAATATCATTTAAACAAAAAACGGTTTCAAAACAACAGATTTATTCTGCTTTTGAAACCGTTTCCGTTTGTTTAAAACCTTTGCCAATGTTTTAAACTTTGGCAAAGTTGGTGTTTTACGTTTCGTTTAGCAAGCCACAGCCTTTAAACATAGAACGACGGTGGCACAGCCACACGCCGAACTCGCTCCGATTATAACCTCATCCTAACAGGGCAAATTCGATACTGTATCACTTGTTGAACAACCACCTAATGCAATGATAGATGAAATTGAAATTGAAATAAATTTTAAAATACTTTTTTTCATGTTTATGTACTTTTTACCTACTATTAAGCTTTTCGGCGAACTCTCCCTACTTTTTTTCAAGGTTGTTCGGGTTTTCCTAATTCGTTGTAAGAAGTGACACCTTTTCAGAAGGTGTCCTCAATTATTTTTGTTCGATAATAAGACCTAGCAAGCTAGGTCTCTACAAAATTGGTTTATCCAACCACCATAGCACTTACAACAGCACTCCAAGGACCTTGTTGACCTCGGGTATTAACCCAACGAAGACGATAATTGACCGTTTTACCAGCATCGTTTCCGTCATAACTTACTGTATAAGGACTGCGTGTACACACTCCTACGTATCCAAAATCGGAAGCATCGCCAGCTTTCGACCAAACTTCGCAACCATGCACACCTTCGGGTTTTGCTTTCGAGCTTGGACTGCTTTCGTCCACAATGTAAACTGAATGTTGCAAACGTACCGAAAAATCGATTGTTCCAAGTGGACTTGTTGATGGTACTGAAACAGCAGTGTGTGTTCCCGATTTGATGGTTAAACCCATACGCTGACGTTCGGCATCGGGTACTTTCGAATTGTTCGACAACCACTGAGCAATAAACTTACGCAAAGCCTTTTCGTAATTGGCACGTGCATCGTTTTTTGCCTGTACGTCGGCAGCAGTACGGTTTTGTTTGTTACTTGCCTTAGCATAGGCATTTGTCCAAATTAATTGGAATGCGACTAAAGCCGTAATATCGGCAGGCAATACGCCCCATGCTGAAGCATTAGTTTGGGTGTCGCTCACTACACCAGCTTGAAATACATTAAAATCGGCATCGGCCGATGGAACGAAATCGGGATTACTCATTTTATTAGGAAGTTTAATTGGTTACAGAGGGGAATTACAGCGTTATCGCATATATTTTTAGCGTATACGCCAACAGAATGTTTATTCACGCCAGTTGCTTTGGCGTGAACCGAATTTGAATTAGCGTGTACGCCGAAACTTTTAGCGTGAACAATAATTCTTTTGGCGTATACGCTAAAACATTGGGCGTACACCGAAATTTGTTTGGCGTTTAGGCTGAAACGTTTGGCGTGAACCAAAATTTGTTGAATTGTACCAATGCATGCTAATGTAAATTGAGCAGAAATATGCAATTTCACTATTGAATTGCAAGCAAAACAGTGAAATCGGCCAAATATTTTTAGCAGAATCGGGAATATGGGGAAATATTTATTGAAGTTTAAATTCATTGTTTTGTAATTTTTCGAGGCCAAATGTACTAATTATTTTAAAATATCAAAACAAAATGTATTTTAGTTTTTCATGTCATATTTTAAATTAATGATGACTTGCTTTTTTAAGAATTAGTATTATTTTTGATTAAACAAAATACAGTTGTTTGCAAGTACGAGCTTGCATAGCACACAAAACCAACAAACGACAAAACATCATGGCTAAAAAAAAGAAAACAAATCCTATTCAAACTCAGAAATTAGCAAAAGCTCAGCATCGTAACGAGTATATTAAAAAACTCGAATTTTGGTGCAATAAAATATGTGGCGAAAAGGTTTTTAAACATCTCCCAAGCGATTATATCGATTTTATTTATGCATGCCGATGCCGATCGTTTAAGTTGGAAATAGCCCAAGAATATTCGGGAAAAAGGGAAATAATAAAAGACTGTGAAATGCTTATAATGAACCCATTAAAAAATGAGAATTGTTCCTTAAGCGATCAAATTCCAATGGTATCGTTTAATGATTTTTATACCGTTTGTTTAAGTTTAAGTTTAATTAAAAATGATATTGATAAAAAACGTCGAACATTTGGTAGCTACGTCGATGAGATTTTAATGAAATTAGAAATCATTCAGTTAAAATTTGAAGATATAAGCAAAACATTAAATATTACACTTTGTGCTTTTGGATATCATAGTAGTGAAATGGGTAAACAAATCTATTGGCTCAATTATGATTTATGTAAACAGAATAAAGACAATCATTTTCTAAGAAACATCATAAAGATTCAAAATAATACCCTTGAAATGGACTCAATTAGCATCGATAAAAGTCCGCGACCAATAATTCGTGTTGGATGGCCATTTGCAAATTTTGGAATTGATTATATCTCAATAAAACCCAATCAACTTGGAGTTAAAAGTCAATTTGCCGACATACCAATGAATGTTTATATTCAATCGCACGCACTTATGCGTTTATCGGAGCGTATCGATTCATTTTATACTGGAATTCTACATTTAAATATTTTTTATTCGCTCAAAGACCTTGTTTTTTGTTACGATAAAAATGGACGCATTTTAATTGAGTATCGAATTTTTGACGTGAAAGTAGGATATTTTCGAGCCGATATTATTGAAGGAAAAATAATACTAAGAACTTTTTTATTTATAACCAATAATAGTACTCCCGAAAGTCAAAAACTTGAACACAATACGGGTTTGCAAAAATTCGATATCGAATATTTAGCAATCAACAAACTCAGTAGCTTTATGAATTCCGACATTAGCAATAATGAAGCTGTAAAAAAGATTTTAATTGATGCCGATTGCCAATGCTTATTGGAACTATACGATAAGTTGAAAACTTCTATGACAAAGACTACCGATACATTCGATAGCGAAAGTCTGCTCCAATATTTACAATATAAAAAAGTTGAAGAAATGCAAACAACCACGTAGAGTCGCAATATTTTGCGTCTCGTGATGATGCGTTGCCATAGAGACGCAAAATATTGCGTCTCTACAAAAATAACCATACCTTTACACCATATTTTTAAAAAGAATAATGAGCCACAATCAGCCACTTGCCGAACGGATGCGTCCAAAGTCGCTCGACGATTATGCAGGACAAGAACATCTTGTTGGTAAACATGCTGTATTGCGTAAAGCGATTGAAAGTGGCAATATTCCTTCGATGATTTTGTGGGGACCTCCGGGAGTTGGTAAAACAACATTGGCTCAAATTATTGCAAACAGTTCCGAAAGAGATTTTTTCAACCTTAGTGCAATTAATTCGGGAGTAAAAGATGTACGCGAAGTTATCGACAAGGCTCAACGCCTAAAATTTTTCGACAAGCCCAACCCTATTCTTTTTATTGATGAGATCCATCGTTTTTCGAAATCGCAACAAGACTCTTTGTTGGGTGCCGTTGAAAAAGGAACAATAACGTTGATTGGTGCAACAACTGAAAATCCAAGTTTCGAAGTTATTTCGCCATTGCTTTCTCGCTGTCAGGTTTATGTTTTAAAATCGCTCGAAAAAGACGAATTAATAAATCTTGTAAACAAAGCATTAAGCGAAGATGTTTACTTTAAAAAACAAGATATTAAAATAGAAGAATACGAAGCCTTACTCCGCTTTTCGGGTGGCGATGCTCGTAAACTTTTCAATGTTTTGGAAATAGTATTGAGCGATTACGATGCAAAGACACTAATTACAAACGACTTAGTTGTTGACAAACTTCAAGAAAACATTGCTCTTTACGATAAAAACGGCGAATTACATTACGATATCATTTCAGCATTTATAAAATCGATACGTGGAAGCGACCCAAACGGAGCATTATATTGGTTGGCTCGAATGCTCGAAGGTGGCGAAGATATTACCTTCATTGCTCGTCGCTTACTTATTTCATCATCCGAAGATGTTGGATTAGCAAACCCCAATGCATTTTTATTGGCCAATAGCTGTTTTCAAGCTATCAGCGTGTTGGGAATGCCCGAAGCAAGAATATTACTATCGGAAACAACTGTTTATTTGGCAACATCGCCAAAAAGTAATTCAACCTATCTAGCCATTGATGCTGCCATTGCTAAGGTTCGCGAAACAGGCGATTTATCGGTGCCTCTTCATCTACGCAATGCACCAACCAAGCTAATGAAACAACTGAACTACGGCAAAGGCTACAAATATTCGCACAACAACACCGACAAACTAGGCGAACAAGAATTTTTACCAAAAGAAATATCGGGAACAAGTTTTTACGTTCCCAAACCTAACGCAAAAGAAGAAGAAATTAAACGATACATGCAATATATATGGAAAGACAAGTACAACCAATAAATCCAATTCTTTCGGGAATTCCATTTTTAAAAAATCTTGAAGCAAATAATTTCTTTTTGCTTGCTGGTCCCTGTGTTGTAGAAAGCGAAGAACTCGTTTTTAAAGTTGCTAACGAGTTGAAACGCATCACCGATATTCTACATATTCCATTTGTATTTAAAGCATCGTATAGGAAAACAAATCGCTCGCGTCTCGATTCATTTACAGGCATTGGCGATAAAGAAGCCTTAAATATCTTGGCTAATGTAAAACGTGAACTTTGCGTGCCAATAGTAACCGACATACACACTGCTGAAGAAGCTGAAATTGCTGCCGAGGTGGTTGATATACTTCAAATCCCAGCGTTTCTTTGTCGTCAAACCGATTTATTGGTTGCTGCTGCAAATACCGGAAAAGTTGTTAATGTTAAAAAGGGACAATTCCTTGCTCCACATTCGATGAAATATGTTGCTCAAAAAATAGTTGATTCAGGCAACAATAACGTAATGCTTACCGACCGCGGAACTATGTTTGGCTACAACGATCTTATTGTTGACTACCGTGGCATTACCGAAATGAAACAAATAGGTTTCCCCGTAATTCTCGATGTTACCCACTCGCTTCAACAACCAAACCAAGAAGGTGGCGTAAGTGGTGGTCGCCCCGATTTAATTGAAACAATTGCTCGTGCCGGTATTGCTGTTGGTGTTGATGGATTGTTTATCGAAACGCATCCAAATCCTTCGCAGGCCAAATCGGATGGTGCAAATATGTTACAATTAGATATGGCCGAAGAATTATTACGAAAATTGATAGTTTTGAGAAAAGCGGTGAATACTATATCATAATTTGATAAACATTTCACATTGTCAATAAATTTTCTCTAATTTATTTTTATAAATCAACAAAATATCTATTTTTGCAAGCTAAATAAACGCAATATCATTATTAAAGAAATTATGGCACACGAAAATAAAACAGACGACGGAGTTTTAAAAGTTGAAGAAACACTTTCAAGAGCAGAATTATTCATCGAAACACATCAAAAAAACATTGCAATTGTTATTGGTGCTATCGTTTTAGTTGTTGGTGGATATTTAGGTTACAAAAACTTTTATGCTGCTCCACGTGAAAAAGAAGCTCAAGAACAAATTTTTGGTGCACAACAATATTTCGAAAAAGATTCATTTAAATTAGCTTTAAAAGGCGACGGAAACAATCCTGGTTTTTTAAGAGTTATTGATGAATACGGATCAACTGATGCAGGAAACTTAGCTCATTACTATGCAGGTATCTGTTATCTTAAAACAGGAGAATTCCAAAAAGCAATCGACAATTTAGAAAGTTTCAGTTCTAGTGACGAGTTTGTAGGTCCAATAGCAATTGGTGCAATTGGCGACTGTTACCTTGAATTAGGAAAAACAGATCAAGCTATCGAAAACTATATTAAAGCATCTAAGAAAAGCGAAAACGAAATGACTACTCCACTTTATCTTATGAAAGCAGGTTTAGCATCGGAAGTTAAAGGTGATTATAAAAGTGCATTTGAGTATTACACTACAATTAAAGAGAAATACAAAAAATCGCAACAAGCAACCGAAATTGATAAATATATAGCAAGAGCTGAATTAAAAAAATAAATAACGAAAATCCCGAAACTTCGGGATTTTTTTATGCAATAAATTATGGCAACAAGTTTAAAAAATCTATCGGATTACGATGTAAATGCACTTCCTTCGGCTAAAGGGATGAAAGTAGGAATTGTAGTAGCAGAATGGAATTCTGAAATAACATTTGCAATGTGTGAAGGAGCTAAAAACCTTCTTATCAAAAATGGAGCAAATGAGTCGGACATTACAATCCATACTGTTCCAGGAAGTTTTGAGCTTTTATCTGGATCAAAAATGGTAGCTGACAATTGCGATGTCGATGCAGTAATAGCAATAGGAACAGTAATTCAAGGTGAAACTCGTCATTTCGACTTTATTTGCGAAGCAGTTGCAGTTGGTCTTGGTAATCTAAATATTCAATATAACATCCCTTTTATTTTCGGAGTTTTAACAACTGACAATTTGCAACAAGCAAAAGATCGTTCGGGAGGAAAACATGGAAATAAAGGTGATGAGGCAGCTTTTACAGCGATTAAAATGATTGCGTTGAATAAATCGTTAAAAAAATAGTAAGAGAAGGCGGTTATAAAAACAAAAGACATAATGTTCATTAGGAGGGAAAATAAGTAAAAAGCTAAACCACCTTCTCATATACAAATAAGACAGTTGAACAATATAAATAGTTGCATGCCTGAAATAACAAAATCATTGGAAGATATTCAAACTGTTGTTATTATCGGTAATGGTTCAGTAGCAACACATCTTATTGAACATTTTACTGCATTGAACATTTCTGTTGTTCAGCAATTTGGACGAATACAAAAAACAGTTTCTACTCCAAAAATCCCTTTTACGAATAACTATAACCATATTAGAACAGATGCTGATTTATATATCGTTTCGGTATCTGACGATGCTATTTCTGATGTTGTTAATCAAATTCCACAAATAAATGGAATAATTGTCCATACAGCAGGAAGTATTAGTATGGAAATGCTAGCAGCAAAATATTCGAATTATGGAGTTTTGTATCCACTGCAGTCATTTTCAAAAAATCGAAACATCGACTTACAAAACAGTCCATTTTTTATAGAAGCAAATAATTCTGATACAGAAATAGCATTGTTACATTTTGCTAAACGCATTTCTAATAATGTAAAAGTAATGTCATACGATGAACGATTGACTTTGCATATTGCAGCAGTATTTACATGTAATTTCACAAATCACATGGCAACAATTGCAAAAGAATTATTAGAGAGTAAAAACATTGACTTTACATATCTCAGTCCCCTTATAAAAGAAACATTTGATAAGATTTTAACATCAAATCCCAAAGAATCTCAAACTGGACCAGCAAAAAGGAACGATATAAAAATTTTAGAGAAACATTCTGAAATGTTAACAAGTAATCCAATTTTTCAAGAAATTTACACAATAATAAGTAGTAGTATTACTACAATGTATAATAAAGAATAAGATGTCGGAATTTAAGAAAAAGTTAAACCATATTAAAGGTTTTGTATTTGATGTTGATGGAGTATTTACCGATGGTAAAATAATGATTATGCCCGATGGAAAACAAATGCGAAACATGAATGTTAAAGATGGTTATGCCGTTCATTTCGCTGTAAAAAAAGGCTATCCTATTGGAATTATAACTGGAGGAAAATGTGAATCAATTCGAGTTCGTTTTGAAGAACTAGGTGTTACCGATATTTTTATTGCATCGAAAGATAAACGTGACGATTTTAAAACGTTTCTTGCAAAACATAAACTCACCGCCGACGATATTTTATATATGGGCGACGACCTACCCGATCTTTTAGTAATGAGAATGGCTGGACTTGCAACGTGTCCACATGATGCCGCAAAAGAAATCATTGAAATATCAAAATATGTATCAGATAAACGCTCGGGCGAT
>Ga0302286_10002305_pt1 | contig 13317 bp, 12 predicted proteins | sample III_Fen_E2_3_FD_198765 | JGI IMG/M metagenome (GOLD analysis project Ga0302286, IMG submission 198765) | Peat permafrost microbial communities from Stordalen Mire near Abisko, Sweden - III_Fen_E2_3 | ecosystem: Environmental > Terrestrial > Soil > Wetlands > Permafrost | place: Sweden: Abisko...
GCTTGCTGGTTCTGACAATACAGCTTAAGCTGTGATTCAGGTAGGGTAGGGATATCCTCAGCATGAACTGATAAACGGAGAAATCCAAGTGCATTGGTCAACATTAGGCTCTCAGGCCAGCTATGGGAGGCATTTGTCAGTTCAATCTTCAGGTTCGCCGGAGTGGATTGTTCCTGAAAAAGGTATTGAGCGGTTTCCATAAAATTAAAATCGTCCATCCCCGAAATGGAAATCACCTGACAATGGAGCTGGTTAATCTGATCGGCATTGGCCAATGCACCACACAGGATCAGGCCGTTCACCTGATGAGTCAGTGCATATCCCAGCGCCATTCGTGCACCTCCCGAAAAGCCTGTTATGAAAATAGTTTCCCCTACAGGATATTTCACGCGTATATCTTCGATAAGTGTCTTTATGGCTCCATCCGAATCCTCATAACCGTTTTTTATCAGGTTGGAAGCAATGAGTACTGCAGGATACAGGTTGGCTCCCTGTTTGAATTTCTCCAGTGCGAATTTGCCACTCCCATGCGAGTCAATAATCACAAGTAGTGGTAATTTATCCCCGGAATTGTTCCTTTTGGGAATATACACTTCATACGTATTTTTTGTATCCGTTTTGCAACTGTCTGTTTTTTCAACTGCCTGAACCGTTTCGTTTGACTTGCCGGTACCATTGCAGGAAACAAGCCCGCAGAATAACATGGAATATAGAAGCAGAAAGATTTTGTTCATTTTTTGTTTGAAGTTTGAAGTTTGAAAAGTTCCGCGTTCCGCGTTTCACGTTTCACGTTCCGTGTTTTGCGTTATGGTTGATGATTCTATTTATTGTTTAATTAGTTAATTGGTTGATTAGTTAATTAGTTAATTAGTTGAAAAGTAAGTCATCACCAAATTGTAAATTGTTTCGGTCTTTAGATTTATTTTCTCTTTAATTCCAGCACCGCAATTTCAGGTCGGCAAAAAAAGCGGATATGTGGAAAACGGGTACCAATTCCTGAGGTAATATACGATTGCATGTTTGGTTTGGGAAAAATGAGTCCGTAACGGTATTTCTGACTTTCGTTTGAAAGTGAGAGTAATGCCCAAAGTCCATTTTCGGTAGGAAGAACAGGTGCCCACAGACCAAAGAATGTCACCTGGCCTCCATGTGTATGACCCGAAAGTGTTAAGTCGACTAAATCACTGTTTATTTGCTTTATATATTCAGGTCTGTGTGTAATTAAAATACAAAAATCTTTCTTATGGACATCATGAATAGTACTGTCTAATTCGGGTTTACTTCCGTCCGGATCATCAACTCCTCCTATTTTAATACTATCCCGGTTTATCTTTAACCAATATGACTTGTTCTCACACATTTTAATTCCGTTTCGCACCATCATTTCTTTTGTCAGATTGCCGTTTACAAAATAGTCGTGATTGCCCAGCACTCCATAAACTCCATACTTACTTTTCAGGTTTCGTAATTCGTCAAATACAGGTTTGATATAACTAACTTTATGGGAAGTGTAATCCCCACCCAGTACAATGATGTCGGGATGCAATTCATTGATACGTTGCACGAGTGTTTTTACCCTTTCCCTGGACAATGAAGCACCGTGATGTATATCGGATACAAATACAATTTTTAGCTTATCAAATGATTTTGGTATATCGGTTGATTCAATAGTAACATGTGTTATTTTTACCCATCTTGTTTCCAGAGAAGAATAGATCAATAAAATTACACCAGCTAATATTATGATTAATAGACGTCTGTTCCGTTTTTTACCTTTCATTTAATGCTTGTTTATAGATTGAAAATTGAATATAAATAACCTGATTCGTGGACCCGGGCATATGGGGTTTGGAAAATTCAAACAAATGACCTATATAGGGAAAATAGATACTTTCCCTGCAGGTCCATACAGAACTTACGAAACACTTTCCGTATCAGTTCTGCATGTTTCGATACGCCGGACTGTACTAATGCACAATTAATTACCTGAAGGAGCTGCTTTCGGATTGGTTATCATATTGATAAAATCACCGGGATTTGTCGAATTCTTCATTGCATCACGCATCTTTTGTTTTTGATCGGGAGTAAGCACATCAGTGACCTTTATCAACGTATTTGTCAACATATCTAATAGCTGTGAAACAACTCCAAGTACTTCCCCGTTGTATTGCTTTCCAAGAACAGGATCGGGCTTATCTGCCAGCAGATTCATATTAACCTTCTGCAATATACCCATCAACTGTGGAATAACAGGTGCAAGATTTTTAGTGATTGAATCTTTCATCTGCATCATTTGACCGATTTGTTCTTTACTCAGCATGCCGGTAAGAGGATTCTGTACTTCTTTTTTAGGAGCCGGCACATTCCACGCCACAACCGTGTCTTTTATCTTTAATTTTTTTGTTGAAGTAAATTTACGGTTTTCAATATCCTTTCCTTCAATGGTTTTTTCTACATTCTCCCATCCGCCAAGGGAATATTTGTATTCGTAATTCTTGTCGGCAAAACAAGGCACTTCAAGTTCGTAGTGATGTCCATCTATACGAATCATTCTATAGTTTTCATCTTTAGGATTCCAACCATTAAAACTTCCTGCAATATATACCGCAGAGTCCTTAGAGATTCCCTGACCGGGAAGTTCAACCATAAAAAGGACAACTGTTGTCCGGGCACTTACAGCATTGTGGGCAAACAAGCCGATCACAAGGCAGCACAAAAATACAAAGAGCTTTTTCATGTGATTTTTTTTTATTGTTTATAGTAAGGAACCACGCCTATGGGCGCATTTATATGCTAAATCCAACTGATTGTTTTAAAATCAAACACACTAATGAGAAAACAACATGAATTTTCATCTACTGGAAAATTTAAACCAAAAGTGAGATAATGATGGATTGTACAGCTACATTTTATATCCCTCTTACTGCATTCATCTTATGTTCCATTTGGTCCTTTTTGCCCGGTTTGTTGTCGAATGTTGCGGTGCAATAGATGCGTGTAGCATCTTTTTCCAATATAGCATTCGCTTTTGAAATGACATCCAGACACTCTTCCATTGTGTCGCATTCAACAATTGTTCCCATCGGTGTAAGCTGACTTTTATGTGGCAAAGTATCGATCATTTCAACTACTTTTTTGACGTATTTACTCACATGTTCCCCTTTGTCTATGGGGAAAATGGCAAATTCCATTATTACTGACATTGTTCTTTTTATTTTATGAATACTAAATGGCAAATGTAGTAATAATTTCAATTAAGTGAATTGATTTTACCTTTTTCCTGTCTTGTATTGCACTATTACAGGTGCCAAAGAATACCACGTATAAAATTTATTCACTACAAATGCTCTTTTGTTAATACTTAATCCTGCTTTATACAGAATCATCCCTATTAAACCAATAATCCAGAACAAGTGTTCACAATACTGCAATAACATTGTGTTTTTGCATCTAATTCACAACAGTATCTTTTCAAAAACTGGAAGGTTTCACTTACTTACCATCTGTTGTATGAAATCTGTGCACATATCCACATGAAAATTAATAGTTTCTTTTAAAACCCTTTTTCCAATAAAATAGTATTCCTCTAATTATAGCAATTTATTATCTACTTATTTTTATATTCTTTGTCGGTGTTCATATCAAAATTGAATCTGCTATTCTATGTTGTGATTTTCTATTGTTTTTTGATTTGCAAATATAATTAAATAATATTGCTCGTTTTTAAAATATAAATTATTTATCAACATTTTTTTTAATAACTCATTCATTATCTGTATTTAAGTATCCATATTCCACTCAAACACTCATAATGTTAAGGATGAATCAGCTTTTTTAAAGTGGAAATGGAATAATAATTTAAACTGAACATTTACCAATTAAATATGTTGTAACATATAAAGTCGAAACATATTACGTGCGCACTTCTATTAAATAGGAAACAGCATTCAGAAATCCAGCTTCAAACAGAAAATTCAAAATCAAATAGTTACAAATAACAACAAACAAAAAAAGTATGAAAACAGAAATCAGTAAAACAAACAAAATTATTGCCTGGGTTATCTCGGTATTATTAACCGCTTTATTTTTATTCAGTGCATCCGGTAAATTATTTCTTCATCCGGAACAAATGGCACAAATGCACTTAGCCGATTGGCGAATTATAATTGCTATCGGTGAAATCGGATCCGCAATCCTGTTCCTTTTTCCTAAAACGAATAAATTAGGAACTTTCTTACTAAGCTCCTATATGGGAGGTGCCATCATTATCCATATGACAGGGGGTATGAGCATCCTTGTGCCGTCAGCAGTACTGATTTTGGTATGGATTACAGGTATTTTACGCAATCCTGATTTTTTGAAACTAAACTAAATGTTTTATGAAAATCGAAGATGAAATTAAAGGCCGTTTCCGGAATGAGCGCCATAAAGGGGTGATCAATCTGTCTTTTACCGAAAAACAATTGACATACAGTTTTTTGCAGTCTTTGAAGAAGCACGGGCTGACAGAACCTCAGTACAATATACTGAGGGTGTTGATGGGTTTTCGTTCCGGAGGCCCATCTTCTATTGGATTCTTAAAAGATCGTATGCTCGACAGGAGTTCGGATGTAAGCCGGCTGATTGACAGACTCTATGATCTTGGTCTGGTTGACAGAAAAGAAAATACAACCGACCGCAGGCAAAAAGACGTTGTTATTACGGAAAAAGGCATCCAATTGCTCTCCCATATGCATGACTGTGAGAAGAAAACGGATACACTGTTACAAAACCTGACCGATGATGAAGTCGTTGAACTAAATAGAATCCTTAATAAAATAAGAAACTAAATTATAATTCGAATCACTAAAAGACATCAAATAGTACTTGGTGAATCAGTGATATAGCCGTTATAAAAAACTTTTACGAAAAGAGTGTTTATAGCACAAATCAGCAGTTTTATTTTTCAATCTTCACTTCAGGATAGTGAGTTGCCAGATTCTTGATGTTAGTTACAGGCAGTCCCTTCAGATAGACATCAAAAAAAGTGCGAATACATCCTGCTTCAACTTCCAGTCCGCGCCTGCTGCCTATCGGACCAGTTGCTCTTGCAAGCCGAAAGATCACTCTCTCTTTTGTTAATGCCATATCGGTGAAATTAAAATGTTTAGCTCCTTGTAAGGAAATCATGACACGGCTTTCAGGCAAAGAGTTGTAAATTCCCCGGATATTTGACTTTATTTGAATACTCATAGGATCCGATTCACCTTCATGACTTGCCAGTAAAAACATGAAAGGTTTTTTGAAACCGGTTAAAATCACTGTTCCAAACAGGGCACCATCCATATCAATTCCTGCTTTACACCTTGGATCATCATGACAAAACTGTGCTGCAGTTGCTCCGCCAAATGAGTGTCCGAATATCCCAACTGAATTCAGGTCAATTCTTCCATAAAACCGGCTTTTAGAATTAGTATTGAGTTCTTCCATTTTATTAACTATAAATTTTGTATCATCCGACCAGATACGAACTAATGTGTTCGCCAGATGAGTTCGATCAGGGATTGAAGCCACGGTTTCACCGTGATTACCACGGGCTGTTTTTCCGATTACACGTCCATCAGGATAAACAACAATGAAGGTACTGTAAGGCGAATCATTCCCAACAACAATATATCCGTGGCTTGCCAGATCTTCAGCCAGCGTTGTATAGTCGGTGGCTAGGGTTCCGATACCTGATTTAAGGAACACCACAGGGTATTTTACCTGTTTCAGTGAGAGCTCAGGATTCGTAATGGAGTGGGGGTGGACCTTTGAAAGGTTTTTTGTAAAGAAATTTGACATAATGAATCCTTGTTTTTGAGCAAGGGCTTTTCGCCAGTCAGGTGGAAGATACTCAACCGTCGGAGATGATTTTTTATAAGAAGCAGGATACCATATCCATACAGTAAGTTCGCGTCTGACACCCGGCATTGTTGCCAGACTATCTATACGGGTACTGTCAGCCCAGTCGAATGTTGTCCGGCCAACTGCATAGCTCCCCGTAGGATTCGGCAACGTCAGCGATACTGAGTGCTCTGACCAAAATACCAACAGAAGTACGATTATGATCGCAACAAAAGCAGCAAATCCATAAAGTGCTATTTTTATCAATATGCGGAATATCTTTTTCATCATAATCTTTTAATTTATTCTGAAAGGGCGATAATCTAAAAAAACAAATACTGATAAAAGAATGTTCTCTCCATACTTTTCATTGACTGAAGCATGACAGTTACTTTAAGTACTTTGTTCCTAAATAAGGCATACTTTAATGACAGTGAACACTGTATGTCATGAAAACCATTAAATATATTTGCAAATTTTATTCTTAATGTTCAAATTGGGTGTCGGTCACCAGTTTTTCTTTATAACTAAAATTCTTTTCAAATTCAACTAACTCATCCGGTTTAATATCAAAAGCATTATCTTCAAAAAATTCCCCATTAATAGTATCTAATCCGTTGTTTTGTAACTCAATAGCCATAAATGATTCAAAGTTGTTATCTTCTTTATTTGAAATGCCATATTCCTGTGCATTTATAAATCCAAAAGAGTGATAATAATCGGGATTTCCTAAAAGAATCATTCCCGAAAAACCAAGCCCTTTTGCTTCCTGAATTGAATGTTTCAGAAGCATTGAACCGATTCCTTTATTTTGAAAATCAGGTAAAACGAATAAAGGTCCCACACATAAAATTTCATGTTCATTGCCTTGTTCATCTACAATTTTTGCTTTGGTAGTGATTATTTGCCCGGTAATCTTATTTTCAACAACTGCAACCAAGTCAAGTTCTTTGATGTAACTGTTGCAGTTTCTAAGATTGTGTAGAATTAAATGTTCTACACATCCCGGTCTGTATACATTCCAAAATGCTTCCCTTGTAAGATTTTCAGTTTACTGAAAATCATTTTTTGTTACTCTTTGAATAAATATTGCGTAATAATTCAAAACTGTTTTTTTTATAACTGTAAATTAATTACGGCCATTATTAATTGCGGTAATAAATTTTGTAATAACTTCCCCATTCTCAGGAGTAAATTGTTTTCTAAGACGTACGATCAAAATATTCTTATCTATCTCAATTTCTAATCCATTTATTTCTCTTATTGTTTCAATAAATTGTTTTGATATCGTATTACGTAATTTATCTTCATTATCTGCTTCAACACAATACTTTTTACTGAATTTTTTATCAAAATCAAAATCGATATCTATATGCTCAAAAATATCATTCAATTTATCTTCAATTGTTTCGGGTCTGATTAAAACCTTTCCATAATCTTTTTTTAAAAGAGCTAAACCTATTAATTCATAATCCGAAATATCTGTTTCATTTTGTGGAGTCCTTACACCTTTATAAGTAGTATGAAAATTTAGCATGAGCAAATAGGAACTGTTTTCGTCTTTCACAATCTCTACAGCCTCTGAAAGAAGAACCAATGAATAATTTCCTAAGAGCAAAGGGAATGAAAGATTATTGAACACAGAACCTTTCAAACTCTTCAAACGTTTCACACATCTATCTCCACCCACCGCCTAAACTTCTGTATAAAGCAATGACAGCCTGCATTTGTTGCACTTTGTCGTTGACACTGCTCAACCTGGCTGCTAACAGGCTTTGCTCCGAAGTAAGTACATCGGTATAATTGGTATTGGCCGTGTATTTAAGCAGTTCTTTAGTAAAATCAACAGATTTTTGTAAAAAGCTGATTTGTAGTTCACGGATTTTCATCTTATCAGTTGCTGTCTGATAATTGTATAAAGCATTCGATACTTCTTGCCCGGCATTCAGAATCGTCTTTTTAAAGGTTGCAAGATATTCTTCCTGTTGTGCTTTAGCTATTTCCAATCGCTGTTTATTGAGTCCATGTTCAAAAACCGGCGCTATCAATCCTGCCACCACATTTCCAAACAAGGATGAAGGGTTAAATAATTGTGATAAATTTCCGTTGGCGAAACCTGCCTGAGCAGTAATAGTAAGTGAAGGATAAAAATAAGCTTTAGCTGCATTAGTCAATTCGTAGTAATATCGTAACTGATATTCAGCTCCCATTACATCAGGTCTGTTCGATAATAACTGCATCGGTACGCCTGTCTTTAGATCCGTCCATGCTAATGCGGTATTAAGACTATCCCTTTCTATACTCCCCGGTTCACGACCCAGGATGATACTTAAAGCATTTTCAGTCACCCTTATATTCTGTTTCAGATCGGGGATGGTCACTTCAACCGAATAGCGGTTAGCTTCACTTTGCACTACAGCAGCACCTGTAACAACATCACTTTCTTTCAGTTGCTTCATAGTGATTACATCCAGTTTTCTGTTCTCAACCGTTTTTAGCGTTATTTGCAACTGGGCATCATATGCCTGCAAAGTATAAAAATCAGTGGCAATGTCTGAAATCATTTGTGTTTGCACTGCCTTTTTATACGCATTGCTTTGCAACAGAACCGCCACGGCCGCCTTTTTGGAACTCCTCAGTTTACCCCATATATCAGCCTCCCAGCCTGAACTTACGTATAACTCGTAGGATTCAGATTTAATACCAGTGCCGGCAGTCTTTCCTTTAGTGAAACCTGCATTTATATCCAATGTAGGGAAGAATGCGGCTTTGCTTTGACGCAGGTTTGCTTGTGCCTGTCTGATACGGGTCAGGGCAATTGTTAAATCAGGATTATTCTTAATGCCCTCCTGAATTAAGCCTTGCAGAAGGGTATCGTTAAACATTTTCTTCCATGGGATATTGGCCATGTTGGTGGTATCTGAAGCATTTCCATCACGAAACAATTTATTATCCGCAATGCCGGCAGGACGTTTATAGTTTTCGGTTACTTTGCACGAGCCGAAAGACAAAATAGCCAACAACATGAACCACCATGTTCTTTTTGAACTTATAGTATACAACCGTTTCATAATAAATTGTTTTCTTTAATTCTTAATTGTTTGTAATGAATTCTCATCGTCATCGGATTCATTATTTTTATTGCCGCTGAATTTTTCCTGTAAAGTCTGTAAGATCACAAACAATACCGGGATTACAAATACACCCAGCAATGTTCCGAACAGCATTCCACCTATGGCACCTGTACCAATCGACTTATTGCCATTGGCTCCTACGCCGGACGAAAACATTAACGGCATTAACCCGAAAATAAAAGCGAATGAAGTCATTAAAATAGGACGTAGACGTGCTTTAGCCCCTTCTGTTGCTGCCTCTGTTATTGACATTCCTTTCCGCCGTCTTTCCAGGGCGAATGTTATAATCAGGATGGCATTTTTAGCCAGTAAACCAATCAGCATAATGACTGAAATCTGCATGTAGATATTATTATCCAGTCCGAATAGTTTTGCAAACACAAATACACCCGATAAACCTACAGGCAATGATAAGAGTACTGCAAATGGCAACAAGTAACTTTCGTATTGTGCACTTAATAAGAGGTATACAAACAAAATACATAAAATAAATATATACAGTGTTTGCGAACCGCTGTTCTGTTCTTCCCTGCTGATACCGGAATATTCAAAGCCATACCCTTCGGGAAGGATTTTTGTAGCCACTTCCTGAATAGCTGTCAACGATTGGCCTGTACTGAATCCATTATTCGGTGAACCATTGACTGATATGGAAGAGAAAAGGTTAAACCTGGTCACACTTTCGGGTCCGTATATTCTCTTGAGACTGACGAATTCATTGATTGGAGCCATGGTGCCGGTGCTTGTTTTTATACCGATCTTGTTTAATCCTGCAGGGGTGGCCCTGTAATTGGTATCAGCCTGCATAATTACACGGTATTGCTGGCCAAATTCATTAAAATTGGATGCATACGAGCTGCCGTAAAACACCTGCATGGTATTCAGTACATCCGATACCAGTACTCCCGCGTCTTTGCATTTTGCCACATTGACACCCAACTGATATTGAGGAAAATTTGGATTGAACGAACTGGTTGCATATTGTATTTCAGGACGTTTATTTAAGTTGGCTAAAAATGTTTGTGCCACCTGATAAAACTCAGCGGTTGAGTGCCCGCCTTTATCCTGTAGTTGAAATGTGAAACCGCCACTAGTTCCAAAACCTGTAATGGTTGGCTGCGACATGAAGCGGATATCAGCTTCCCTGATAGATGCTGTTTTTTTTGTTAGTTCTTTTATTACATCAGTGTTGCTTTTCCCTTTACGATCATCCCAAGGTTTTAACCTTAAAATCACCATACCGTACGAACTCCCGCTTCCTCCAATAAAATTCTGACCCATAGTGATCATGGTATTTGCTACTTCAGGTATTGTACGTGAAAGACTATCTACTTTATTTGCCACTAACTGCACCCGCTCCATGGTAGAAGCCGGTGGAAGACTGATGTTTACAAAAACGGTTCCCATATCTTCACTGGGAACAAAGCTTGATGGCGTTGATTTCATCAGGATATAAAGACCTGCTCCGAAGATCACAATTGATAAGATAGCAATCCATTTCTTTGCAAACAAAAAATGTAATGTACGTGTATATTTATCAGTGATTTTATCATATTCTGAGTTGAAACTTACATGAAAACGTTGCATAATTGTTTTCTTTTCCTTGTCTATCCCATGATCAGGTGGTTTTAAAAACATAGCTGCCAGTGCAGGACAAAGAGTAAGTGCATTTATCGCCGAAATCATAATGGCAATGGCAAGAGTAATGCCAAATTGTTTATAAAATACACCTGCAGAACCTGTTACAAATGTTACAGGGATGAATACCGCTGCCATGATCAACGTAATAGAAACTATGGCTCCCGAAATCTCACTCATTGCATCAATGGCTGCTTTGCGTGGTGACTTATATCCGCTTTCCAACTTGACATGTACAGCCTCCACGACAACAATGGCATCATCCACCACTATACCAATAGCCAGAACTAATGCAAATAAGGTTAACATATTGATACTGAATCCAAACAAATACAGAAAAAAGAATGTACCTACAATAGCCACCGGTACGGATACACCATGAATAATGGTAGATCGGAAATCCTGCAGGAAAAGGAATATGACAAGAAACACAAGCAAAAAACATTCAACCAGTGTATGGAGAACCTTACTGATGGATGCATCCAAAAACTGGTTGATGTCAACCAGATAAACGAACTTAACACCGGCAGGAAATGATTTTGCTGCCAGTTCAATTACTTTCTTGGAATTATTTACTACATCCCTTGCATTGCTCCCCGGAGTCTGGCTAATGGAAATAGCAACGGATTGTTTTCCGTCTGTTGATGTTGAACCTGTATATGTTTGAGCCCCGAGCTCAACCCTGGCGATATCTTTCAACCGAAGGTATTGTCCCTGACCTGTTGATTTGACAATGATATTGCCAAATTCCTCAGGCGATTGCAGGCTGCCGGTATAAGTAATGACATATTGAAAACTCTGGTTATCATTTTCCCCAAACTTACCGGGTGCAGCGTTCAGATTCTGTTCGTTTAATGCATTGGTAACATCATCCGGTGTGATACCATAAACAGACATCATATCCGGTTTAAGCCATATTCGCATGGAGTAAGTCATGGCTGAACCGAATACTGATGCAGCTCCTACACCGTTCACCCGTTGCAGTTGGGGTATCACATTGATAGCTGCATAGTTTTGTAAAAATTTCTGGTCGTAGGCAGGATTTGAGCTGTACAAAGAAAGAATCAAGAGGTTGCTGCTCTGTTGTTTTCGTACGGTAATACCTGCTTTTGTTACATCCTGGGGTAGTAAACTGGTAGCTGACGAGACCCTGTTCTGAACATCCACTGCAGCCTGATCGGGATCGGTACCAACGGCAAAATAAACACTGATGGAAGCAGAACCTGTATTGGTGGCTGAAGATGATATGTAGGTCATTCCCTGTACACCATTTATTTGTTGTTCAAGTGGGACGATAACACTTTTCAGTACAACATCGGCATTTGCCCCTGCATAATTGGCTGACACCTGAACTGTTGGCGGTGATATATCAGGATATTGGGCGATAGGTAATTTTACGAGGCCCAAAACCCCCAGTAAGACGATCAGTACTGAAATGACAGTGCTCAATACCGGACGTTCAATAAATATTTTAAGCATAGATCAGTTGAATTTAGTCCGTTTTTATTTGATTATAAAGTTTGTCTGAATTTACCGGCTTTGGTATGATCAGTGTACTGTCTTTCAGGTTGGAACCATTAATCAACACCCTGTCACCCTTCTTTAATCCATCTTGAACGATTAGAAATTGTCCGTCATTGGTTGGTTTTGAAACAATAGCCCTGCTCATTACCCTATTTTTAGAGTTAACTGTATAAACGAAACGTTTGTCCTGTAATTCGAAACTAGCACTCTGTGGAATAAGGATTGCAGAATTTTCTGTATGTGGTACTCTTAAAGTCGCACTGGCTCCACTTCGAATAATACCCAACGGATTAGGAAAAATTGCTTTTAAACTGGCTGTCCCTGTTTCTGTAGTAATAAACCCGCTTGCCGATTCAAGTTTCCCTTTTTCCGGATATTCGGACCCGTTTGCTAAAATCAAAATAACCTGAGGAAGGTGATTTAGTTTATCTTGCATCGTTTTCCCCTCTACCTTACTAAGAAAAGTAAGTAGTTGCTTTTCGTTCCATGAAAAATAGGCGTATACATTTCCGATATTCGATAAACTTGTGAGAGGATTTGTGGTAGTACTGCTTACTAATGCCCCTATTTTATATGGAATTGAACCGATAATTCCATCCTGAGGGCTACGTAGAGAAGTATATCCTAAATTTGTTTTTGCATTGGCTAATGTTGCAAAGGCCTGTGCAAGCGAAGCCTGTTTTGATTGCAGGGTAAATTGGGCTGATTCCAGTTCGTATTTGCTTACAATATCTTTCTCAACCAATGGCCTTACTTTCTCTACATCCATTTTTGCTGCATTGACATCGGCTATGGCAATTTTAATAGATGCTTTGGCAGTAACAACAGCCTGACTGTATTGAGGATTTTTAATTCTAAAAAGCAATTGGTTCTTTTTAACCACAGCACCTTCCTGCACAAATATTGCCTCCAGGTACCCATCCACCATAGGCCTGATTTCTACGATATTCTCTCCCTGCATAGTGGCGGGAAAATCATTGTAGGTTGTAATGGAGCGTGGTTGAAGGGTAAGAACTGCGAAATCTTTAGGCGCGTCTTTTATTTCCTTTTTTTTACCACACGAAACTATAAGCAAAGCAATAATCAAAGTAGATATGATATTTCTCGAATTATCATTTAACTTTCTAATTAACCATTTCCCCATATTAAGAGTATG
>Ga0302286_10002307_pt1 | contig 13306 bp, 10 predicted proteins | sample III_Fen_E2_3_FD_198765 | JGI IMG/M metagenome (GOLD analysis project Ga0302286, IMG submission 198765) | Peat permafrost microbial communities from Stordalen Mire near Abisko, Sweden - III_Fen_E2_3 | ecosystem: Environmental > Terrestrial > Soil > Wetlands > Permafrost | place: Sweden: Abisko...
TGGAAGGAACAGGAATTTGTGGTAAAGAATTCTGTTGTTGCTCATTTAAACGTAAGTTTGAACCAATTAATGTTAAACTTGCAAGAGATCAGGGTATGCCTATTACTCCTTCAAAAATTTCAGGGACGTGTGGAAGACTGTTGTGCTGTTTGACTTATGAGTATTCTAATTATATAGATGCAGCCAAAGGGATGCCTCCAATCGGGTCATCAGTAATGACTCCTAGTGGTTTGGGTAAGGTTTGTTATATAAAATTCCTTAATGGTATTGTAGCTGTAAAATTGGAAGATGGTAAAACTCATGAATATAAACAATCAGAAATTGATATGGTAGATGCAGATGTGAACGTAGAAATTGACGCTCCTACTATCCAAAACTATTCTCCAGATGAAAAAGTTGACATAAAACAATTGAAACAGTTAGAAGATGATAGGAATAGTTCTACCGGAAATGTCTAAATAATAATCGTTTTGATATATATATTGCATATTTGTTAACATTATTTGTAAACAAAATATTAGTGCGTAAATCCTTGGTTTGTAAGGGTTTACGCATTTTAACTATTGGTATAAATGTTAAACTTTGTAACGAAATAACACTAAACTATTTACAAAGTTATATAAATGTTCAATAATGTTTATGTAGTTAATAAATATGTGGGTTATAAAACTATCAGAAGACAACTATAACTATTACAATTACAAGGATATTCGATTAGGAACTATCATAGGGAATGAATTACAACGGTTTTCGTGTCGAGACTCAATAGTTATTACTATTATTTTAATATTACTAATTTATTAGGGATTAGTAAGTAGAGAGATAAGAAATAAATCAATTAAAACTATCACAGTATGAATAATGTGTGCGTTAGTTTGTTCTGCCAAAAGAACAACGTAATGTTACAACTTAGTTGTGTTGTGAAAATACAAAAGAGTTTTTAATGAAAAAGGTAAGTTTAAACAGAACAATTTAATAGGGAAACTTAAAAGGGAAACTATTTAATCGGTGTTACTATAAATCAAATTTGAAAGGAGATTAAGATGGCACTCACAATCAACACAAACATGGCCGCAATATCGGCTCAACACTCGTTATCCAATGCAACGAATTCTTTGAATTCGTCAATTAAAAAGATGACTACAGGTTACAAAATTAATTCTGCGAGTGATGATGCAGCTGGGTATGCGGTAGCAACAAAAATGGAAACAAGTTTAAATGCAGTAACAGTAGCTCAATCAAATACTGCTTTGGGCTCAAGTTTATTATCTACTGTTGAAGGGAATTATGGTTTAATATCAGATCACTTACAACGTATTAGAGACTTGACCGAACAAGCAGCCAATGGTACATATGCATCTGATTCTTTGAAAGCAATTAAATCAGAAATTTCGCAAAGATTGAGTGAAATTGACCGTGTAACAAACAGTACAACATACAATGGTATTTCATTGTTGAATGGTGCTGCAGGTTCTACTCTTCCGGCACAAGCTGGTATAAACCTACAAGTAGGGACTACATCAAGTTCAAATTCGGTTATTACTCTTGATAAATCAATATTTGCATCTACTTTGTCATCTTCTCTAACGTGGAAAAACATTGCATCAGTTACGAATTCGGATGGATTTGCAGTAGCAGGTAAAATAACTGCAAACTTTGCCTCTGGCACTAACGATATGTTTGCTACAGAATGTGCAGGTTTAGGTACAGGCGCAAATGATGGAACAAACGGTGCAACTCAAATGCTTGCGGTTCTTGATTATGCAATAAACAATGTTACATCAAGAACAACAACGGTTGGTGTTTATCAAAACAGAATTGATTCAGCAAGTGATGCACTGACTGTACAAGGTGATAACTTAACTTCATCATTATCTACAGTAAGAGATACCGATGTAGCTTCAGAATCATCGAAGTATTTATCAGCTCAAATCTTGCAACAAGCATCAGCAACATTATTGACAACTGCAAACCAATCCCCTTCAATCGCATTAAACTTGATTTAATAGATGATTGAAGAAATGACTAAAAAATAAACATAGCTGTTGATTGTGATATATAATAGCGGAGAGCATCCTTGTTTTCCGCTATTTTTTTTAATTTTCTTATATATTAAGAGTGATATGTAAATTAATATATCTTATATCAATACAATTGTAACAAAAGCTAGAATCTTGAAAACGCTTCCATACACTTGGTTTCACATAAAATGTTATATTCGTTTTGTAAATAAATGTAACAAAATCAGATAAATATGTTTACAATATTAAAAATATAATGCATAATAACTATGTAAAAATTATATATGAAGGTTATACAACAACTATCACAATTAGCAAACAACTATCACAATAAATCTACAGAACCTCATTATTTTTACATTACTAAATTTATGGATAAATTTAGTAATAAAATCCAACTATCACAATTATAAATGAATGTAGAAGAGTTTTGCCATTTTAATATGGTATTGCTTACGGCTTTGTAATGTTATTCTCACAAAGGCTGCATTTTGATTGCTGACTGTTGGTGAATGGTACTACTAGTTATTCCCAATGCAACTTTCGAAAGGAGATTGAAAATGGCATTAACAATCAATACGAACATGGCCTCAATATCGGCTCAACATTCGTTAAACACTGCAACTAATTCCTTGAATTCATCAATCAAGAAGATGACAACAGGTTACAAAATCAATTCTGCAAGTGATGACGCAGCAGGATACGCTGTTGCAACAAAAATGGAAACAAACTTAAATGCAGTATCAGTAGCTCAATCAAATACTGCTTTGGGTTCAAGTTTGTTATCAACAGTTGAACAAAATTATGGTTTGGTATCAACTCACTTACAACGTATTAGAGACTTGACTGAACAAGCAGCCAACGGAACTTATTCGTCTGATTCTTTAAAAGCAATTAAATCAGAAATCGGTCAAAGATTAAGTGAAATTGACCGTGTAACAAACAGTACAAATTACAATGGTATTTATCTTTTGTCAGGTGATGCAACTGCTGGAAAACCTGCTGCATCTGGTATAAATCTTCAAGTAGGTATTACGTCAAGTTCAAATTCCGTTATTACTCTTGATAAATCATTATTTGCGGCAACTACTTCATCTGCTTTAACTTGGAAAAGCTCTGGCTATTCAACGCTTAAGAATGCAGATGGGAATTTAGTAAGTGGTGCGATAACTGCAAACCTTGCCTCTGGCAGTAACGATACTTTTGCGACAGAATGTGCAGGTTTAGGTACAGGTGCAAATGATGGGACAAACGGTGCAACCCAAATGCTTGCGGTTATTGATGCTGCAATAAGTAATATTACAACAAGAACAACTACAGTTGGTGTTCTCCAAAACAGAATTGATTCAGCAAGTGACGCCCTAACTGTACAAAGCGATAACTTAACTTCATCATTATCAACAGTAAGAGATACCGATGTAGCTTCAGAATCATCGAAGTATCTATCAGCTCAAATCTTACAACAAGCATCAGCAACATTGTTATCAACAGCAAATCAAACTCCTTCAATCGCATTGAATTTGATTTAGTATAAGAAAGGCTAAAAATGTTAATAAAAATTAAAAACGATAAAATTTTAGCGTAGCTGTTGATTAAGGTATATATGAACGGGCAAGAATCAGAGATTCTTGCCTTTCTCTTAAATCGCTTCCTGGTGTGGGTTTAAAGAATAAATGGGGATAATTAAATCAATCAATTGTAAAGAAATGTTACAAATTATAACAAATATGTTTACAAAACTGTTACATTAATGCATAATAAATATGTCCTTAATACATAAGAAGGATTCAGAAGAACAATAACTACTACACAACTATTACTATTACTATTACTATTACTATTACAATAACTATTACATTTGGCATTGAAGCCATATTACTTGTCCAATTATTGAAAGTACTAAATTAAAGGATTAATTTCGTACAAAGGCAACAAACTATCACAATATAATTACATTTATCCAGGTTCACTCCTTGAGAGAGATGGCATTAATTGTATTGCCGTTAGTTTGTGCAAGACATACACTACACCACTACACAACTAATGTTTTATAATGTAAATTTCGAAAGGAGATTGAAATGGCATTAACAATCAACACTAACATGTCGTCACTACAAGCTCAGCACGCCTTAAATAGTGCAACAAATTCTTTGAATTCATCAATCAAAAAGATGACAACAGGATACAAAATTAATTCTGCAAGTGATGATGCAGCAGGGTATGCAGTCGCAACAAAAATGGAAACAAACTTAAATTCAGTATCGATAGCAGAATCCAATGTTCAATTAGGTTCAAGTATGTTATCTACTGTTGAACAAAATTATGGTTTGGTATCAGATCACTTGCAACGTATAAGAGACTTGACCGAACAAGCAGCCAACGGAACATATTCATCTGATTCTTTAAAAGCAATTCAATCAGAAATTGGCCAAAGATTGAAAGAAATTGACCGTGTAACAAACAGTACAGAATACAATGGTATTTATCTTTTAAAAGGTACTGGATCTTCTGCAACATCTGGTATCAACCTTCAAGTAGGTATTACATCAAGCTCAAATTCAGTTATAAATCTTGATAAATCATTATTTGCATCTACTTTGTCATCTTCATTGACATGGAAAAACCTTGCAAATGTTAAGAATGCAGATGGAGATTTTGTATCAACTAAAATAACAACTGCTGCAACTATGCTAACTAATGATGATTTTGCCACAGAATGTGCAGGTTTATCAGTTGATGGGACAAATGGTGCAACCCAAATGCTTGCGGTTATTGATAGCGCAATAAGTAATATTACTCAAAGAACAACAACTGTTGGTGTTTATCAAAACAGAATTGACTCTGCGAATGATGCATTAACTGTACAAAGTGATAACTTAACTTCATCCCTATCAACAGTAAGAGATACCGATGTAGCTTCAGAATCATCGAAGTATCTATCAGCTCAAATCTTACAACAAGCATCAGCAACATTGTTATCAACAGCAAATCAAACTCCTTCAATTGCTTTGAACTTGTTATAAAAATAAATTACATAGTTAGTGTTGAATTTTACATATCAAAAGTATGTAATGCAGTGAGAAAAGTAGTGGTTTCTCACTGTTTTTTTATGTTTTTTTCTCAAATTTTGTATTTTTTAATCAATTTTTTATTTCAACCCTCTCTTTTTTTATCCCTTTACCCCTTTACCCCTTTTTAAGTATTTATAGTAAAATTATTATATGAATAGAAAAGAATTTTTAGATGTTAAAAGAATAGTAATAAAACTTGGTACAAATGTACTGAGAAATGATGATGGTGATGTTGCTCTTTCAAGAATTTATTCTTATATTGAAGATATTTCAAAGCTTGTTAAGGCTGGAAAAGAAGTTATTCTTGTTACTTCAGGAGCTGTTGGATTAGGTAAGAAAAAAATAGGGATTTCAAATACTGATGGAATTGCTCTAAAACAAGCGTGTGCGGCAATTGGTCAAAGTAAATTAATGTCTTTGTATGAAGAAGGTTTTGATACTTATAATGTTGTTGCGGCTCAAATTCTTTTGACCGAAGATGATTTTTCTCAACGTAAAAAATATTTGAGTTTAAGAACAACATTTAATAGATTACTTGAAATGAAAGCAGTACCAATTATTAACCAAAATGATACTGTATCAGTTATAGAACTTGATGATGCTTTTAATTCATTACAAGTTTGTTTTGCGGATAATGATAAACTTGCGGCTCTTGTTGCAAGTGAACTTGATGCAGATTTGTTGTTAATATTATCGGATGTTGATGGATTGTATGATTCTAATCCAAAAACAAATCCTGAGGCTAAAATTATAAAAGAAGTTGTTGGAGTTACTGATGATATCAAAGCTTTGGGTTCTGATGATGCCTCTGAAGGTGGTAGAGGCGGTATGCGTACAAAATTAGAAGCCGCAAGATTGGTTACTCGTTTTGGAGGCAGAGCTTTAATCGCAAATGGTAAATTACCATATGTTATTAGTGAAATCTTTGATTATAAGGATATAGGGACAATATTTGTTCCAAATAATGAAAATCTTTCTGAAAAGAAACGTTGGATTGGCTATGCAACCAATGTTATGGGGAAACTTGTAGTTAATACAGGTGCGAAAGATGCTATTTTAAATAAAGATTCAAGTTTACTCCCAATAGGTGTTATGGGCGTGGTCAATGATTTTAAACGTGGCGAAGTTATTTCTATCCATGATGATGATGATAATGAATTTGCGAGAGGTATCGTTAATTATAATTCAGATGATTGTCGTCGTATTATTGGAAATCATTCAAATGAAATCTTAAGAGTATTGGGTTTTAAAAACTACGATGCTATTATTACAAGAGATAATATAACCATTTTATAGATATAAATAGGGGTAAACGGGTAAATGGGTAAGTTGAGTGGATAAAGAATTTTTAGAAATAGCTAAGAATGCTAAAAAAGCATCCATAAAGGCTCAAGGATTATCAGATGATATTAAAAATAAAGCATTGTTAGAAATATCAAGGGCTTTAGAGGTAAATAGAGATACAATTTTTGAAGCTAACAAATTGGATATGGAACAAGCAAAAATTCTTTTGGAATCAGGTGAAATAACTCAAGCTATTTATGGTCGTTTAAAATTAGACGATAATAAAATGCGTGATATGGTGCAAGGACTTTTAGATATATCAAAACTTCCTAATCCAGTAAACAAAAAAATATTTACCAGAGAATTGGATGAAGGACTTACTTTGTATAAGGTATCTTGTCCTATTGGTGTTTTGGGAATAATCTTTGAAGCAAGGCCTGATGTTATTTCTCAAATTTCGGCTTTGGCAATTAAATCTTCAAATGCCGTTATTTTAAAGGGTGGGAAAGAATCTATTAATACAAACAAGGCAATATTATCTGTAATTAATGATACTCTTAATGAAATTGAAGAATTCCCTAAAAATATGTTGACCCAAGTATTTTCTAGAGAAGATGTTGCTAAAATGCTTGAATGCGATAAATATATAAATTTGATTATTCCAAGAGGTGGAAATAGTCTTGTTCAGTTTATAAAATCTAATACAAATATTCCTGTATTAGGTCACGCAGATGGGATTTGTCATATATTCGTCGATGAATCTGCGGATTTAGAATTAGCTAAAAAAGTTTTAATTGATGCTAAAACTCAATATCCTAGTGCGTGTAATACTGTTGAAACACTTTTGATTCATGAAAACTTTACGGGTAAAAATGAGGTTTTAAAAGCTTTGGAAGATGCTGGGGTTAAACTTATTAGTAATCCAGAGACTTGGCACAAAGAATATTCAGATAAAATATTAGCATATAAATCTGTTAAAAATGTTCAAGAAGCAATTGATCATATTAATGAATATGGTTCAGGTCATACGGAATCTATTTTGACTCAAAATCAAGAAAATGCAGATTCGTTTATGAATTTAGTTGATTCTGCAGGGGTTTATCATAATGTCTCAACAAGATTCGCTGATGGGTTTAGATATGGGTTTGGTGCAGAAGTTGGGATTTCAACAAATAAAACCCATGCAAGAGGTCCAGTTGGTATTGATGGACTTGTTATATATAAATATAAACTGATTGGTAATGGTAGTACTGTTACTGAATATGTGAATGGAACAAAACAATTTCACCATAAGGATATATAAATGACTGCAATTAAAGTTGGTATTGTTGGATTAGGACTAATTGGTGGTTCGATTTTTAAAGGATTGAAATCTAAAGGTTATGACGTGGTTGGGGTTTCTAAATCTCAAGAAGGCAAAGTAGAGGGTGTGACTTCTGACTATTCTGTACTTTCTGATAGAGATATAGTATTTGTTGCATCAAATATGAACAAAGTTATTGAAGAATTAAGAGCAGTCGAAAAATATGTATCTGAGGATACAATTGTTTCTGATGTTTCAAGTTTAAAAGGATTTATTTCAAAAGAATCCTTCAAATTTAATTTTGTTCCTACTCATCCTATGGCTGGAACTGAGTTTACTGGTTATGAAAATTCTTTTGCAGAGTTATTTCAAGGTGCAAAATGGGTTATCGTGGGGGAAAATGTTCCTATATTATTAAAACAGATTATTGAAGATTTAGGCGCTGAGATTGTCGTTTCTAATGCAAAAGACCATGATGAAGCTGTTGCATTAATTTCTCATATGCCAATGGTTGTTGCCCAGGCATTATTTAATACAATAAAAGATAATAAATTAGCCAAAAACATAGCATCAAGCGGATTTCGTGATATGACAAGATTAGCTCTTTCTAATGAAGATATGGCTGTTGATATGGTTAATATGAATTCTGAAAACATACAAAAAGCCTTATTAACCCTATATGCGTCTATTGGAAGTTTAATCAAGGAAGATTATCCAACAAAGATTCATGAGATAAAAGAAAAAAGAAATTCTATGTACAAAGATGGAAAGAATATTCTTTAATATTCTTGTGGGACATTTACCCTATAGGTAAGTTGGGTAATTGCTTGAATTCATCAGGTTTACTAAATTATAAGTATGACAACAATAATTGGTGTAAAACTGAATAATAGACTGGAATCTTCCGTAGAATTTCAAACATTGATTTCAAAATTTGGGTGTTCAATTAAGACAAGAATAGGCTTGCACAGTACATGTAGTAATATCTGTGCTAAATTTGGAATCATTTTATTAGAGATTATAGATGATGATGTTGTACCTGAATTGAAGCGTGACCTTTCAAGGCTTGAAGGTGCAAAAGTTGAAGCGATGGTTCTGTAATACATTTTTTAGTATTACTAAAATTTCTGAATAGTGTTTGGAGTTTTTCTGCATCTTCCATATAAAAATACTTGCAAAAAAAGATTTAGCAGGGTAGAATAAATCTATCGCAACAAAGGTTTGACAGCGTTGTGGTAGATGAAAATTAAATATGGAAACGTAGCTCATGAGGCGACTCGGATAAGTTGGGTCAAATTGGTGATATGTTTCAAATAAATTCTAAATAGGTGTGGGAGTGTAGCTCATGAGGCGATCGATAGGGCAGCCGGTTCAAATATAAGAACCAATCTGAGTTACAATCTAAACAACAAATTAAGAATTAAATGTGGGAGCGTAGCTCAGATTGGTTAGAGCGCATGCCTGTCACGCATGAGGTCGCGAGTTCGATCCTCGTCGTTCCCGCCATTTAAAAAAGAAGCCGAAAGGCTTCTTTTTTGTTGCAAAGTTTCGAACTCGCGACCTACGGTCGCTCCCTCTATTTGCTCAATTGAAAATTCTTAGCTTTATGTTATATTCCACGAAAAACGTGACATTTAGTCACCTTTTTCTGTTCGCAAACAGACACAGTGATCCTGTCGTTCCCGCCATTTAAAAAAAGAGATCACGTAAAGTGGTCTCTTTTTTGTTTCTAATTTTGGAGGTTAAGATGAGTGAACTATAAAGTGGACAGTTAATCCACAAGAAAACTAATTCGCTTGATGAAAACCAGCTCTTTTTGTCGCTTTTTGAACAATTTCATTTTGATTTACAAGTTTATGAATCAATCCTGATTTATAAGCATCCATCATAAGCATAGTGCTTCCAAGGTCTATCCCAAGTGCATCGGTTGCCTTCCATCCAGTTTTGACATTATATGCACAACATAGACCATATCTTTCCTTATCCAATCCCATTTTTCTAATATATTTCATTGCATTTGTTGCTTCTTTTTCTGCAAATGGTAAGCAAGCAAGGATTGCAGGAGGAGATATTGTTCCGTCATGAGCAGGATATTTTTCTGTTCCTGCTGTTTGATATGCTTGATATCCATTTGGTCCGTCACAAGCTGTAATCCCGAAAACATCCTTTGGATAACCGTGTTCTTTGCAGTATGCTAATTGCATTTTTACAGCATTATGTGATGCCTTTCCAAAATTATCTCCCATTTTGTCAACTTTATTTCCTAAATTTACTAATCCGTGGGGATAAAAATAAGTGAATAAAGGCAAACAAACAAAATTCTTTACTCCATTTTGTTCCCATTTTTTACTACGGTCCCAACCCTTTGTCCAAACAGTATCAGGTACTTTATTAGAGCCTAATCCCAAAAGCATTGTCAGAATACCTTCAGAATATTCATTCCATTTATAAGGAGTAAATGTTCTTTTCCCATCTTTTACATGAAATCCTAAATTAAAAGCAATTTGATCTGGTTTTTTGCCATCTTCTGTCAACATCATTTTAAAATCAATTTTATTATACATTTTAGTAACTTGTTTTTTTACGTTTTTACCAAAATATTCTGCACTTGCAAAGGCATTAAAAAAGAATATAGAAGTATCAATAGAAGAAATTTCTGTATCTTTATAGGCTTTACCTGTTTTGCCATCCATAAAGTGTGCTAACCAACCACCATTTATTTCAGGGGTATTTTTGTCAATAAATTTGAGCGTTTGCATTACCTTCTTTTCTGCTATAGCTTTGGGTAACATATGATTTTCGGATGCCAAAATGAGAGCAGAAAGCCCATATCCTGTTGCGGCTACGCTACACATTTCAGCACTTCTACCGGTTGGAGCAATTTCTGAATTAGGCGCTCTATCTAAAACTAAACCATTAGATAAACGATGGTCTAGAAAAAATCTGATGGATTTTTTCTCCAAACGACCAAGTTCACTATGTAATTGAGCTTTTTCAATACGGGTTAAACTTGTTTGACGTGAAGTAAATGCAATTGCATTTGGATAAGTTGTTGTGTTTAATAATTCTTTTGGCTTAATTGGGCTTTGGTTATTGTTATTTGAAGATGTCTTCGAATCTATATGTTGAGCATCCGCCTGCCTAAATTTATAATTTAAAGCATTACCAAAATTTATTGTATTTATATTATTAACAGCAAACACGATATAATAAATCCACTAGCTAAAACACATTAGTATAAAACCAATTACTCACATCTTTTTGTTAGTGAATCCTACGAACGTCAGTAAAAATGGGAAAAGAAGGTCTGACATCTTGAGAAAACTCATCTTAATATTGTTTAATGTTTCCTCAAGTGTTCTCTAGTTCTATCTTCTTAAAGATAATAATTTATTAAAATAAAATTTATAATATACATTATGATATAAATCTTTTCGTATTATAATTTTTATATGGTTATTGGTATAGAAACTTTACTTGGGAATATCCCAGATTTTTTTGTTGATGCCCTAAAGGATAGTTTAGAGCTAATTCCACTTTTATTTATTGTTTTTATAGCAGTAGAAATATTCGAAAACTATTTTTCTCATAAAGAAAATCTTTTCTTAAAATATTCTCAAAAAATAGGTCCTCTTGTGGGTGCCCTGCTTGCAATTATCCCTCAATGTGGATTCTCAGTAATAGCGAGTACTTTGTATATTAAGAGATTAATCTCAATGGGTTCATTAATTGCAATTTATATTGCAACTTCAGATGAGGCAGTTCCGATTTTATTGGCTAGTCCATCCAAAATACATTATTTGATACCATTACTTTCTACAAAATTAGTTTTAGCTATTATTGTTGGATATAGTGTTGATTTTATTTTTAAACAATCTTATAAAAAAGAAGAAATTAGCGTTTCTGAAGAGGATATTGAACATCTTGAAGTTGAGGCCTGCTGTAAACATAGTATTCCTGAAAAATCAAAGTGGTCTATTCTTATTCATCCGATAAAACATACATTTAATATATGGTGTTTCATTTTCTTGGTTTGTTTGGCTTTGAATTATGTATTCTTTAAATTTGGTGCTCAAAATATAGCATCATATACACTTCAAAATTCTGTATTCCAACCAATTGTTGCAGCCTTCTTTGGTCTTATTCCAAACTGTGCAATATCTGTTGTGATTACTGTAATGTTTATGAATGGGACTTTATCTTTCGCATCTGCAATTGCAGGTCTATCCTCAAATGCGGGTCTAGGTATTCTTGTTTTATTGAGAAAAAATGACTCAATAAAAAATTCACTTTTAGTCTTAGGTGTTCTTCTTTTATCAAGTATTCTTGCTGGTGTAATTATCCAATTATTTTAATTTATATCTATGATAAATTGTGATAAAAAATGGATAAATTGCGGTGATAAATAGGGTTAAAATAAATGGTTGGATGAAACATCCAATTTTAGAGCCCATGCACTGCATAAAGATACATTTTGTTCCTGTAAGAAGTATACATACCAAGCTTCCACCAACAATAAATCTGATGACTTTGTCTGTAATTGTACCTATTTTTGAATCAAAATGGATAAATCTTCTATCTAAAAACCAGCCATAAAAAATCCCTAAAACGTATCCCATTCTTGAAATAACGTTTAATTTAATTTCCTCTGGGTTTATAAACAGGTGTCCATTTACGTACTTCATAGGGTAACTTTTAAGACAGCCATATAAAATAGTGGATACTCCTAATATTGTTATAATAACTGTTAATATAATATCTCTGTTTTTGCCACCTTCAACCCAAATAAACATTTTTCTGGTGAACCACAAGAAAAATATGCCAATACCAAGAGAAACTAAAACATCTTGTGGAGTATGAACTCCCAAATAGTTCCTTGAGAATGCTACGAGTAATACTAATAATATCATTGAATATCTTAGTATTTTGTTTTGCCAAAAACCTATTGCAATACCACCCCAGACGGCAGTTGAACCTGCTGTATGCCCACTAGGGAATGAATATCCATCTGCTGTTTTTAGAACTTTAGGCACTGGATGAATTCTAGAATCTAGCATCCAAGGTCTATATACACAAGCGGTTATTTTTATGAGTATATTTGAAAGGTATGCCATAGCACTATTCCAAAACAAATACATACCAATTTTGTTATTAATGCACCAATAAATTCCGGCCATAACTATTACAGGAACAAGCACTTCTCCAAATATTGTTATAAAAGAAAAGAATCCATCAAAAACATGTCCGGTAATCCCTCTTAAACTTTGTAAAAACAATAAATATTCTAATTGCACATTTAAAAACATAATTATCTCATTAAGTATTCTGTAAGATATACTGCCACTTTTTTGTGCGCATCCACATCATAGTGCAAACCATCAACTTCAGAGACTTTAATGACATCATCAAGGCTTATTGTTTCACAAAATTCTTCTAGAGAAATTTTTGTATAAAGTTGTTTCATTTTTAATGATTGTCTTATTGAATGTTCATCAAACTGGTTTGAAAAATTTCCTGTTAGTACTGCTGGGCTTAATTTTGGAGGCGCAACTATAATTATTCTCATTCTTCTATCATGGGCTCTGATGATTTTTATAAGGTCTGACAATCCTTTTTGTATATTAATA
>Ga0302286_10002308_pt1 | contig 13306 bp, 8 predicted proteins | sample III_Fen_E2_3_FD_198765 | JGI IMG/M metagenome (GOLD analysis project Ga0302286, IMG submission 198765) | Peat permafrost microbial communities from Stordalen Mire near Abisko, Sweden - III_Fen_E2_3 | ecosystem: Environmental > Terrestrial > Soil > Wetlands > Permafrost | place: Sweden: Abisko...
CAAACGCGCGCCATCGGTTCCGACGATGGTCGACAGGTGTGCAAACTCCGGCACGATCCAGCCCAGAGCTTCGTAGAGCGCAACCTGCTTCGGGGTGTTGGAGAGATGATCGTCGCCACGGATGACGTGCGTGATCTGCATCAACGCGTCATCCACAACGACCACGTAGTTGTAAACCGGAATACCGCTCGACCGCAGAATGATGGGATCGCTCACAGCTTCGTTGGAGAACTCGACCATGCCGCGCACGATGTCGTGGAAGCGAATCGGCCGCTCGGGAATCGCCAGCCGGATCGCCGCTGCCTCACCAGCGACGCGGCGTTTCTCTGCCTCCGTGGGGTCGAGCTGGCGGCACTTGCCGGAATACACCGGCGGGCGATGCGCCGCCATGGCAGCGTCCCGATCACGCTCCAGTTCCTCTTGCGAACAGAAGCAAAGGTACGCCTTGCCCTCTTTGACGAGGCGCTCAGCGTGCTCGCGGTAGATGTCAAGACGATCGCTCTGGCGATAGGGCGCGAACGGGCCGCCGAGATCGGGCCCCTCTTCCCAGTCAATGCCGAACCACTTCAGGTCGTCGAGTAGCTGATCTTCGTAGCGGGCTTCGCTGCGCTCGAGATCGGTGTCTTCGATGCGAAGGATCATGGCGCCCTTCGACTTGCGGGCGAAGAGCCAGTTGTAGAGGGCGGTGCGGGCGTTGCCCACGTGCAACTGCCCGGTGGGAGACGGCGCGAAACGGACGCGTACTTTGGAAGCTTTGCTCACACCCTGATGTTAGCAAGAGCGCGGGGTTTGAGTATCCGACTGGAGTGCTAGCGGCGCAGCTTAGACCATTTCCACGGCAGGTGTATGGCATGGTGGCTTGCGCTTTAGCGCCTGACATAAGGGGATGTTTACCTCAGCGGCTAAAGCCGCGGTACGAGGTGGCCCGTTAATGCACCGCTGAAAGCGGTGCTCCACCCAAAATGCCGTCGGTGCGCGGCTGAAGGGGTGTTCCACCCAATACGTCTGCGGTGAAAATGCTCTAGTTCGGCTGGGAGCCCTCGTCGGGCAGAGTGGGCCCGCAGGGCCGGCTCATCTCGTCTTCCAGATCTTTCATGACCTCTTCACGGTGGCCCTCATTGTGCATACGTTTATCCATCTCCTGCAGGGCCACGTTGAGTACGTGGTAATGATGCAACTCGCGGAACTTGGGATCGACCGTGGCTTCGCGCCACAACGAGTGCAGTAAATCCACATCTTCCTTGCGTACGCGTGGCCGGTGCGGCCCGAGTTGATATTCATGCCGATCGCCGCTCGGTCCAACCACTACAAGCGTGAGACGGGGCCGTGGCTCCGGAAGGCGCTCCCACGCATCGCCGGTCAGCTTGCCTTGCTCGTCGGCAGTCAGTTTGTTAGACAGGCCACACACCACGACGGTCGAATTCAACCGTTGTGCTGTCGCTACGATTCCTTCGAACACATCGTTGGTAGGAACCACTACCAACGATACGTGCTTGCCTTCTTTTTCGGCGGCGCTCACGACAGCCGTAAACAGCTCCTGTTCGTACTTTTCGAATACTTCCGAGCTTTCCATTTCAACGCTACCGCTGAAAGAGTGCTCGCGGTGGTAGATACGGGCAGTCATTACCACGACATCGGTCCGGACGGTGTCGACCCGCGAGAGTACCTCGCGGAGGTAAGCCAGGTTGCGAGGGTCGCGCACCGCAACCAAGATATTGCCGGGGCGAACCTCGATGGCTTCGGCGCTCAGTTCAGCGTTCGCGGCCACGTTGAACTGCTCAAGGCCCGATTCGCCGCTGGCATGCTTGGCCGCAACCTTGCGTTCGGAAATGGTGAACACTACAAACAGCAGAAGGCTGAAACTGACCCCGGCAATGGTTGCCATCTCCTTGGTGAAGAAGTTGACAAATGCCGTGGCAAACAGCACGAGCGAAATCAGGCCGAGGCCGACTGGAATTTCCACGCCGCCGACACGGATGTTTCCCGGCACCTTCCACTCGCGCTTTTCAGGCAGCTTGTAGCGCAGCACCAGTACCGCCAGCGACATGAACGAGAAGCTCCAAATCACGCCAAAGGCGTACAACGAAGCCAACAGGTACACGTTGCCGCCGCTGGCGATGATCGTGAGGATCTGTAACATCGCGATCATGTTGATCACGCGGTAGCTAGTACCAAACTTCTTCTGCGGCTTTTTGAACCATGTGGTCAGAACGCCGTCTTCTACCATGCGGCTCAGAACACCGTTGGCGCCTACGATGGCGGTGTTCACTGCGCCCGAGAGGATCAGCGCGCCCACGAGCACCACGAAACCCTGGAAGACGAGCCTCAGCGTGTAGGGACCGACCACGTTCATGGCCAGTCCGCCGATGAGGTTGGCGAAGTACTTGTGCCGCTCGTGGTCGGGAATGATCATGACCGCGAAGAACGACACCAACGAAGTGAAGAACAGGCTGTACAGAAAGATGACCAGCCCGGTCTTCTCCAGATTCTTAAGCTTGGGGTGTTCGATTTCGCGGTTGACCTGTGCCAGCGACTCCTCACCGCTCATCGCCAGGACGGAGTGGCCGAATCCGACCAGCAGCACGATCAGTGAGATTTTTTCTGCCCAGGTACCCAGCAGCCATCCCATCGACTCTCGATTGCGGTGCATGTCGGCGGCCGATGGCAGCGGCGGCAGGTGGGCGCCGGTCTTTGCGATGGTAATCAAACACCAGACAATCAGAATCACCACCATGACCGTGGTGATCTTCATGATCTGCAGCGCCCGCCCGCTGGACTCGTGGATACCCTGAATGTTCTTCCACCAGAAGTACAGGGTCACCATGACAGCAAATGCCGCGCTGAACGCGTTTTCAGGGATGTGTACGTCGTGGCCGACATGATGAAGGGTGTCGGTGAGGAATCCCGCAAAGTATTGTCCGGCGGCTACGGAACTGATAGGGCCCGTCAGAACGTAGTCAAAAAGGAGAGCCGAGACCGACAGCTTGGCCAGTGTCCCGCCAAGCGCCTGCTTGACGACGCGATACACGCCGCCACGAACGAACATGGCGCTGGACTCGATATACAGAGCCCGCACGGCGTAACTGAAGATCATCACCGCCAGCACAAACCACGGAGCGCTCTTGCCGATGACTTTTTCCGCATCGCCGCCCACGTAGTACGCGGAGGAAGCCAGATCAGCCAACACGATCGCTGCCGCTCGCCAGAACGAGATGAAGGTCAACATCACCGTGGTGGCGACGAAGACCCGGACTGCCGGTTTTTGTAGAGTGCCAGGGGGCGTAGACATCGAGTTGCGTTCTTGCGACCTGCTCTCCGGAGGCAATACTTTGGATGCCGCCCGCGCGAATCAGGCGCAAACTTGAAATCTACACTTGTAGACCCGTCTTGTCAGTGGCGAAGTCCCGGTTGGGCGATCAATCCCACCGAGCAAGGAAGGTTTGGCTCAGACGGTCGTGCCAACAAAGGCCGTCCACATCAACAAACGCCCACATCAGACCCATTCCGAGCGATAGCGACGACAGGAAGAGGCTCAGCACGCGAAGTTGCCTCTGCCGCATATTCAGCGATTTGCCTTTGAAGGTGCGTAACCGGGTCTTTGCCGCCATCATGCCCAAGGTCTTGCCGGCATAGACGACGAACAGATACTGGTACGCGCTCCACAACACGACCGTGGAAACGACCAAACCCATCACCAACAGCTTCGCAGGCGGGAGTTCGGGAAGGAACTTAAAGGTAACCGAGGCGAATACTCCTGTCCCAACTGCGGCAACAGCCAGGTCGATGGTGCCGGCCAACATCCGCAGTGAAACACTGACCGCCTGGCACGGCAGCTCAATATGGTCGCGAGTCGCTTCAAACTTTGCCGCGTCGGGTGGATCAAGCTGCAAGCCATCGAGGAACGGAGTGGACTCAAGTTCTTCGGGCACATCCAGGATGCGCGGCACCTCGGCGGTGACGGGATCAGCGAGACGGTATTCCGCCTCCACCGTGACCGAGTGCTGCCGAGGAAATGCGATGACTTTCCGCTTCGGATTCGGGCGGGGATGCGGATCGACAAACGGGCCAGGCTCGACTTCCTGGGCAAACAGGGGCGCTTCGAGGACGAGATCAACTGCGACCGGCAGTTCTTCGATAGACGGAGGTGCGAACCCCTCGGGTGCTTGCGCTTCTATGGCAGGTTCGACAGCCGCCCGCTCGTCGAGCACTAACGGCGCGAACTCAGGCAGTTCGACTTCCGGCTCGAGCATATCGGCGACGGCCGTCGCGACGGCAACCGCTGCGGGAGAAGGGTCTGCGGGCACCGTAGGATCATCGGCGGGAAACGGAAAGCGCATGGTGAACGCGCCCTCGATGCGGCGGCCGCGGCGCCGCTTGTAACGTGCGAGCCGATCCTGCACTTCGTTACGCCAGGGATCCGCTGGTTCGGCCGATTCAATCGCTGCGTCGTACTGGGAGAGCTGCTGTTCCGTCATGTCGTAGCGCAATTCGTCCTTTCCCGTGAGGCACGTGGCCGCCGGGATTCGAGCGTTGAAGTGCCGAGGAAGGGAGGTCGCCCGCGTGCGAGCCGGTGTGCAGACGCAGCGGGGAGCATGTTCGCTCGCCCAAGTGCGACGCAACCAGTTCGTGCCAGCCGGGTTTAGAGAAAAAGCCAGAGCAGCGTGAGAGCATCGTCAGCTTCGCGTTTGGCCTGAGTCCTTGCAACGTGCTAAGTTGCAAAGGTCTGCTGATTGAACTTTTTCGGCGAGGCAACGCGCGGCCTTCGATGAACTCCCGCATACGATTCATTATCACGACGCTGTTGGGAAGTCATCTGTTTCTCGTGCCGGCACTGTTAACCAGCCAGTTGCGCAGCGATACCCCAGCCGGGCAAGCCCCTCAAGTAACTGGGGCTTCCGGCGCTTCCACCTCGCAGGCACCCGGCACTAACCCTTCACCGAAAAGCATCGCTCCCACCACTGATGCGCAGGCTCCCGAGGATGAGGGCCATGCGGTGATCGAAGAGGTTGTGCAGCAGCAGCTCCAGGCTGGCACCGATGAGGAGGCAGGTCCTCCGCGCCCTGCAGCCAATGTTGTGTTGAATCGCGATGAGGTACTCATTCACGCCGACGAGCAAGAGAAGGCGCAGGATATGTACAAAGTCCGCGGGAACGTCGAGATTCGTTTCCGCAACAGCACCATTCACTGCGACCAAGCGACCTACGACTCAACCACAGGCCAAGTCACGGCAAGCGGACACGTGGTGTACGAGGGCGGCACTCATCATGAGCACATTGTCGGCACGCATGCGACTTATGACGTGAGTCGCGATACGGGCACGTTTTATGACGTGACTGGCTCCATTGGTATTCAGGTGAAAAACCAGGCAATGTTCCTTCGATCTTCCACGCCGTTTTTCTTCACCGGTAAGGTGGTCGACAAGCTGGGTCCGGATTTGTACCGGGTGCATGACGGAATTGTTACGTCTTGCCAGCTTCCGAATCCGAAGTGGGAGTTTCATCCGGCTACCGCCGTTGTCGAGGTTGGGGGCGATGCCAAGATGTATCACTCCACATTGCGCATCAAGGGAATTCCAGTTTTTTACTTTCCCTATGTACAGCACCCAGTTGATAATCTTGGTCGCCAGAGTGGCTTCCTGATCCCCACGATCGGGCAATCCAATACCAAGGGCTTCATCATCGGCGACTCGTTCTACTGGGCGATCAACCGGAACTCCGACGCGGAGATCGGCGGGTTTTACTTCTCCTCGCGAGGGTGGGCGCAGATAGCCAACTACCGCAACATCGGCTGGCACTATTCTTTGCACGCCGAGTACTTCGGTGTCATCGACGCGCAAGGGGACCCTATATACCACCAGAATCAGGGCGGCGAAGAGATCAAAGTGAACGGATCCGCCGCGCTGCCATATGGATTTCGTGGCGTCGTCTCCGTCGATTACCTGAGTTCCTACGTGTTCCGCCTGGCGTTTGGACAGAGCTTTACCGAGGCCATTAACTCTGAAGTTCGGTCGGCGGGATTTGCCAGCAAGAGCTGGGCTGGCAACTTCCTCGGCCTCTACATGTCGCGCTACCAGAACTACCAGAGCACAGTCCATGGCGACGTGATCGACATCGCTCACATTCCCAGCTTTCAGATGGCCGGGCTCGAGAACTCGATTGCTGGTTCAAAATTCATGTACACCTATGACCTAGCGGGTGAGGGCGTTTCCCGCCATGAACCCGGGTTTCAGACCAATAATGTTGTGGGACGTTTCGACATCTACCCTACAATCTCGTTGCCAACGTTCTTCCGGGGATGGACTTTCCGACCTGAAGTAGGCCTACGCGAAACCGTCTACAGCGAACGGCTGCTTCCGACACAGAACAATACTGGCGTGATCGGAATCGCCGTCGCCCAGGCGTTGAACCGGAACGTCGCGGCGGCCTCGATGGAACTTCGACCGCCGTCTGTTGCCCGCATCTTTGATCGAAAGCTCTTCGGCTATGTGATGAAGCACGTTGTGGAGCCTTACACCGTCTTTCGCTACGAAACTGGTGTCAGCAATTTCGCCAATATCATCCGCTTCGATTACCGCGACATTCTGGCCAATTCCAGCTCGGTGGAATACGGCGTCGTCAATCGCCTTTACGCAAAGAAATCCAAATCGAATTCAGAGTGCTACCTGAAGCCCAAGTACCTTCCGCCTGACACGCCTCCAGCAGAGGCGGCGAAGAAATTGGCGTCTGACAAGACGATCTGCGACGACAGCGCCGGGACCGCGCGTGAGGTCTTCACCTTCACCATCGCGCAGAAGTATTTCTTTAATCCCACGTTTGGTAGGGCATTGGTTCCGAACCAGCGCAACGTATTCGACAGCTCGGTCGATTTTTCGGGCATCGCCTTCCTCACCCAGCCACGCGATGCTTCGCCCATCATCACACGCGCGCGCTACAACCATGTTGGTACCAGTGTTCAATGGGACATGGACTACGACCCCGTCTTTAACCAGGTTAACGCCAGCACGGTTTTCCTAGGACAACGCCTGACGTCGAAATGGACCTTGCTGGGAGGGGAGACCTATCTGCACGTGCCTGGCGAAGTCATATCTTCGAATACAGGCCAGATCCTGGCGCCCGACATTTCCAACCAGTTTCGAGTACAGCTCAACTATGGAAGCCTCTCTGCACGAGGCTTCAGCGGTGCGGCGAGCATCGGGTACGATGTCCGCAACGCCTATCTCCAGGGCGCCACGATCCAGAGCAGCTACAACTGGGATTGCTGCGGGCTGACCTTCGAATACGCTCGCTGGGCGCTGGGCTCGGTGCGTAACGAAAACGCCTACCGTTTCGCCTTCAGTCTCAGCAATGTTGGAACCTTCGGCAACTTGAAGCGCCTCCAGCGAATCTACTAGGCCGCACCTTTTACCGACCCGCCGCCATCTACAATGGAACCATGCAGCCTGCGGACCAGCTCGCCAGCGAAGCCCTCAACGCCAAGTCGCTGCGCCTGTACAAGTCCCTGCGTTCTCTGGGACGCGTGTTGGTGGCTTATTCGGGCGGAGTCGATTCCGCATTTCTCGCCTGGGCGGCGCATCGTGAGCTTGGCGCCGAAATGATGGCGGTGCTTGCCGACTCGCCCAGCCTGGCCCGCTCGCAGATGCACGACGCCGTCGCATTCGCACAGGAGCAGGGAATCCCGCTCAGGGTGATCGCAACCGGTGAAATGAACAACCCGGAGTACCGCCAGAACGACGCGTCCCGTTGCTTTCACTGCAAAGATGAGCTCTTCACTGTAATGGAGCAGTTCCGTGCGGAACACAAGTTCGGCGTCATCGCCTACGGAGTGAATTCCGACGACCAGGGCGACTACCGCCCCGGACGGAAGGCCGCACGGCAACACGGCGTCGCTGCTCCACTGTTGGACGCCGGCCTTACCAAGCAGGAAATCCGCGATTTGTCGCGAGCGGCCGGATTGCGCATATGGGACAAGCCGGCTTCGGCATGCCTGTCATCTCGCATTGAATACGGCCGTCCAGTCACGGCAGAAGCGCTGAATGCGGTCGAACAGGGCGAGGACGCGCTGCGTCAGATGGGATTCCGCCAGTTCCGCGTTCGCCATCACGGCGACATCGTGCGTATCGAGATCGCTGGCGATGAGCTGCCCCGCGCGCTTGGCACCGAAATGGCAAGGGAGTTTACGCGCATCTTCAAGGCACTCGGTTTTTCCTACGTGACCCTTGACCTCGAGGGCTTCCGTTCCGGCTCGATGAACGAGGTACTCCCGTTATCGCAGCTACAGTCTCAGATCAAGTAGTAACGCGAGATGAACTAGGAAGGATCTTTCTGGCGGGTATTCTTTACGCCCGTCAATATCCCAATTCCCGCGATAACTACTGCGCCGACGGCAATCCAATGGCCAGGCACGTGCATCAAGTGCGCGCCATAACCAAGTCCGGCTAATACGATCACCACTCCCAGAACGTAAAGGCCAAATGACATACACCCGCTCCTATCGCCAAGCTGACGAACCGAGGCTGCACGTCCAATATATTGAGCGGCATCGACCCAGACTATAAGGCGAACTACGTAACTTCTGGGCGAGGGTTCCGTAGCAGCACTACCGGCGACATTTTGCGTCTATCCCTGAACAAATTACCTACTGCAACCCTGCGGTAGTGCGACGATTCCATCAAAGTGTTCCATTCCGTACAGATACGATCTCCATTGTTCGGAACAATAGTTGCAGAGAGTAAAGCCTGACGGACAAATACGGCTGACGATGGTAAATCGAAAAACAAGTGAGCTTTTCACAACCCTTTTCATTACCAACAGGAGAATTCCTTATGAAAGTACGCGAAGTAATGACCTCTGACCCCATCTGTTGCCTACCCTCGGACACGGCGCAGAAGGTCGCACAAATCATGCGTGACAACAATGTAGGCGCAGTACCCGTAGTCGCCGATCAAGACTCCAAGACACTGGTAGGAATGATTACCGACCGCGACATCTGCTGCTTAATCGTAGCCACCGGCCACGACGCGAAGACCGTGACCATCGAAGAGTTCGTTCACGCCAATCCAGTCACCTGTCGCGATGGCGAAAACCTCGACAAATGCGAGCGCGCTATGCAGGAAAACCAAATCCGGCGCATTCCGGTGATCGATGGCAATGGCGCCTGCATCGGGATCGTTGCGCAAGCCGACCTGGCTTTAAAAGACAAACCCGAAAAAGTCTCAAAGACTGTGTCGGAGATTTCCAAGCCAGAGACCAAATCGGATTCCATTGTTGCGGCTTGATTGAGCCGTGAGCATTGCAGGAGTCGAACTCCCCATTCGACTCCTGCGACTCGATTTTCGGTCGCTTTAGTCGGTGCGCAGGGCCTCCATGGGCTCAATGCTGGCCGCCCGGCGCGCCGGAACGAACCCGGCCACTGCGGCCGCGGCCGCGAGTACCAGCACGGCGATTCCGAGACTTAATGGATCGTACGGCTTCACGCCATAAAGTTGATCGGCCATGTAGCGACCGCCGAGCAACGCGAGAGGAATACCAATCAAGAGTCCGAGGCCTACTTGCATGAACGCCCCGCGCATAATCATCTGCACAACTTTGCTGCGGTCTGCGCCCAGCGCCATGCGCAGGCCTATTTCACTGGTCCGGCGTGCTACGGCATACGAGGTAATGCCATACAGCCCAACCGCAGCTAAGGTTAACGCCAAAAGCCCAAAAAGCATCGTCAGGCGGGCAATGAGCCGTTCCTGGTTGAAGTTGCCACTCACCTGGTAGTCAAGCGAGTGCAGGTCCTGCAACGTGAGGTTGGGATCAATGTCGGCCAGCGTCCGCCGCACCACCGAGTCCACATTCTGCGGCGGCGTGCTGAATCGCAGCGTAATCGAATTAATGAATAGCGACATGCCCTCGGCCATGATTTCGTTTGGCGACGAGGGTTTTAGTGCCTGTGTCAGCGGGCGAAAGTACATAGGCCTGACTTCCGAGCGAGGATCGGTGTACTTGGCGTCAGCTACGATTCCCACAATCTCGAACGCCCCGGAATACTGCTGTCCAAAAACGCCGAAGTGCCGCGCGATAGGATCTTCGTTCGGAAAGAACTTCTTGACGAAGGCCTGGTTGACCACTGCCACGAATTGTGAGGTCGCGGTGTCAGCGTCGCTAAAGCCGCGCCCGCGAATCACGGGCTGTCCAACCGTTTCAAAAAACTTCGGGCTTACCCGGTCCCACGAGGCAGCGTTATGCGCATTTGGTCCCGGTTCCGGCCGTCCTTCGATGAAAACGCTTTCACCCCAGTTGTTTCCTTCCAGCGTGCTATAGAGGGCCAACCCGACACTCTGAACACCCGGCTGCGCCGCGAACTGCTGCTCCAGTCGCTGATAGAGGGCGGGTAGTCGCTCCGGTTTATATCCTGCGCCGGCCGGATCGAAGTGGACCACATAGCGGTTTGCTGTTTGCAGCCCGAGATTCTGATGCTCCAGATTACTCAGGGTTTTGGTCAGCAAACCGGCACTCACCAGCATTACCAATGACAGAGCGGCCTGAAATACGATCAGTCCTTTCTGTGGCAGTGCTCCGCGGTCGCGCGTCGAGCGGTTGACGCCTCGCAGAGCTTCTGCTGGATCAGCGTGTGAAGTGATCCACGCCGGCACCATGCCGAAGACGACTCCCGTAATGAGAGACAGGAGGAAGGCAAATCCCAGCACTGGAAGCGAGGGAGTCGCCTGTATCGGCATACCATGCGCCTCAGGAAAGGCCAGCGCCAGGATGGTCCGGGTTCCTGCGTATGCGACCGCAAGACCAGCTAATCCCCCCAGACAGGCAAGCAAAACGCTTTCCGTCAACATCCCGCGGATGAGCCGGCTGCGCGCAGCCCCTAGTGCCATACGGAGCGAAGTTTCCGTTTTGCGGGTTGTGCCGCGCGCCAGCAGCAGGTTCGCAATGTTGGCACAAGCGACCAGCAGCACCAGCGCCGAGATAACCATTAGCAGATAGAGCCCCTTGCCAGTCTCCTGCTGCAGGTTTTGAATGCCCGCGCCGCCCGGCGTGATTACGACATACTGCTTGGCAATCTCCTTGCTACCACCATTTCGGGTGTATTCGTCCACGGTGCCAAGCCATAGACGCAGGTTGTTGGAGATCTTCGCCTGGAGTGGCCCAATCTCGGTGCCCGGCTTGACTCGGCCGATTGCGTAGAGCCAGTTGCTTGGCTTCACATGGAGTAGTGGAGTATCGCCGTCAATCAGCGGCTCGAGCGCCAGTGGAATCCACAGAGAGGGCGGGCTGGGCCGCAGCCGGTCGCCAAAAAACCCTGGCGGAGCTATGCCCACAATCGTTACCGGCTGCGTCTGGATATAAACCGTCGAACCCACGACTGAAGGATCGCCACCGTACTCGGACTGCCACGCCTGATAGCTGATGACTGCCGCAGGGGCGGCTCCCTGCGTATCGTCAGCCATGCTCAACATTCGTCCGGAGAACGGCCCAATGCCGAACGTCGTGAAGAAATTCCCCGAGACAAACTGGCTGCGTAGTGCCTTGGCCGGCTCGGAACCCCGGCGCACACTCATGTTGCCTATGCCGGACTGCATCGCCGCCAGTTGCTCGAACTCAGGGGTGGTATCGCGAATGTGAAGATACAAATCGTACGAGAAGAGGGAGAAATTGCCGTCGTCATTCATAAAACCACCGTTGACGCAGCAGTCGTCCATATTGCCTACCCGATAGAGCATCTTCGGGTCAGCCACCGGGAGCGATTTCAAGAGCACGGCATGCACCAGGGTGAAGATCGCGGTGTTCGCCCCAATTCCTAAAGCGATAGTCAGAATGACCGTGAGGGCAAAGCCTGGAGACTTGCGAAGTTGTCGTAGCGCGACACGGATGTCCTGCATGACTGGTTGACCTACCTCTCGAAGTATCTGAAGCAGATACGCTGCCACTGCCGGTTCGGTTCAAACCTTACATTCAATAGGTGCCGACTTTTGATTCGCGATAGGACTGTCGTTCGGCGCGGTACGAGCTGCCCGATTCCGGACACTTCTCTGAGACCTGTTCCCATCGCCACAACAGGCTGTCCGGCGGCGATTCCGCATGAGATAATGATAGTTTCAGGCTCTCCGCAAAGGTGGTTCTGTATCTTGTTGATGAAACGTGCCTCAGTTCTTCTATTGCTGCTGTGCGCTGGATGCTCGGCGCAGCAGACTGTCTCCCCCGAACTAACAGCGAAAATCCAGCGCCAGGTTCAGGCTCAGTACGACCTTCCCGCGAGCGTCAAAGTTGACGTTGGTCCGCGCCACCCAAGCGACTTCCCCACCTATGACACGGTAACGATCACGCTGAGCGGTGGTGGCCGTGAGCAGAAGGTGGACTTCCTGCTTTCGCAGGATGGCAAGACCCTGGCGAAAGTCAGCAAGATGGACCTTACGAAAGATATCTATGGCGAGCGCATGAGCAAGATCGATGTCAGCGGACGTCCGGTGCGCGGCAATCCCAACGCCAAAGTTACCGTCGTCAACTACGACGATTTGCAGTGCCCGTTCTGCTCGCGCATGCATAACACGCTGATGCAGGAAATTCTGCCGGAGTACGGCGACCGCATCAAGATTGTGTACAAGGACTTTCCGCTGTCCATCCATCCCTGGGCATCGCATTCAGCGAACAACGCCAATTGCCTCGCCGCCGAGAACGGGACGGCTTTCTGGGAATTCGCCGATTACGTTCACGCCAACCAGAAGACCATCAACGGCGGACAGGACTTGCAGAAATCGACTGCGGAATTGGACCGCCTCGCCCTCGACATGGGCAAGAAGCACGGGGCTGATATGACTCGCCTTCAGGCCTGCATCAAATCGCAGCCAGATAAATCGCTGAAGGCTTCTATGGCCGAGGGAGAGGCGTTGGGTCTGAATGCCACGCCTACTCTGTTTATCAACGGCCAGAAGCTGGAAGGCGCGGTGGATGCGGATGAGGTGAGGGCGGTATTGAACGCGCAGCTTTTGGCGGCCGGAATTCAACCGCCCGCGCCGGCGGCGCCTAAGCCGGAAGTTATCAGCAAATAGGAATATGGGCCGCAAACATTGGACGAACTTGGGCAAGTCTGCCCGTACGAGGAGCAAGGTTTGAAATTGAACTGGAAGCGTGGAAAGAGCGCCGCCGTGGCAGCCACAATGGCGGGCACGTTCTTCCTGCTGTTGTCTGGCACCGGCTGCAACATCAAGAAAGACACCGAAGGCGTAAGCGCCACCGTAAATGGCCGCAAAATCACGCGGGTCGATGTGGACAAGTACTACAACAACCAGACCGCTGACGCGCCCCAGAAGCCC
>Ga0302286_10002309_pt1 | contig 13294 bp, 5 predicted proteins | sample III_Fen_E2_3_FD_198765 | JGI IMG/M metagenome (GOLD analysis project Ga0302286, IMG submission 198765) | Peat permafrost microbial communities from Stordalen Mire near Abisko, Sweden - III_Fen_E2_3 | ecosystem: Environmental > Terrestrial > Soil > Wetlands > Permafrost | place: Sweden: Abisko...
AAGTTCATATCTGTTTTTAAATTTGAAAGAATTATGCTTACGAAGGTAATTTAGTAAATGAAATAACTTTTTAATAATATGCCGCCGCTATGCGGCTTAATAATTTATTCTTGAACTGATTTTCTACTAAACTTTCGCCACTATGTGGCTTAAAAAGGTGCGTAGCACCGACAGTATGGTAGAATTATTACAAAAGTGGCAGCCACAAGCCGCATAGCGGTGACAGATAAATGGATACTGAAATGGGATATTTTATTGTTTCTAGTATTTCAGTTGTAAGATAATTGTAAAATTAGTTGCTTATTTCCTTCCCAACAATTAAAGCAAATTATTTATTTTGGATTGCGTGTTGTTTTGCCCTATTTAATTTTCTTTTCACCGAATTCTGTTTGCTGACGTTCTACTTCGATCAGCAACTTTTGTTTTTCATCTTCCGTAAGCTGTTTCTTGTTCGAAGGTGAATTCTCCCTTTTCAACTCGGCAACCTTTTGTTGTTCTATAAAGCAAAAGGGAATAGTGGAAGGTATACTTTCAATTTCAAGTTCTGCAGCTGTCGGGGCCTGTGTTCCCTCAAACTGGACATGTGCTTTGATCTTTATCTTTCCTGCCTTCCTGGTTGAACGTATCAATGCAGGGGCAGAGCCAAATTCAACAGCACGAGGATTTGCACCAATATGTTCATCGCCTATTATCTCACCTTCACCTTCCACAGTGAATACTATATTATCTTTTGCCAGGCGTCGCACATTCCCGCTGTCATCCGTTATTTCGGCAACCACTACTATAAAATCGGAACCATCGGCCACCAGGGATTGTTTTTGAGTGTCGGCTGTCAGGCGTATTTTCGTGGAACGGCGTGATGGCATCTTCTTTTCGGAACAGACCACTTTCCCTCCAATGAATCCTTCAGCCAGCAGGCTGACTTTCTGCCATTTCTTTTCAACATATGAGAATTCACGGGCTTCCCAGAAATCAAATACCTTTTCGAAGGTTACGGGTGCATAAGGGATATGCCCTTTCTCATGCAGAACCGGTTTTGTCCAGCTTTTGCCTTCATAAGCGGTAAGCCTCACCGAATCACAATTACTAAAGACAACTACACCGGCATCCGAGAATGGTGTCATCTCATTTGTTATATAAACCATCGGACCATCATCGGCAATAGAATGCTTGATGGCAGGATCTGCCTGACTTTTAAACATGTAATAAGCATATTTTGGTTGCCGGAATGCGTCAAATATCCCTCCCCAGTACGGGTCGGGATGATAACCCCGCTGATGGTCGAACGGATGCCATTGTGCTCCACCGATAAACTGTCCGGTGGTGTGAAACATAGCGTCGTAGGATTGTGCCAGGGACAAAGCCTGCACTATTTGCGGACGTTCACCCCAGCTCCGGCTCGCCCGGTTATTATTGTTATGTCCGTACCAGTCATCTACATTTTCACCAAATTCACGCGTGAAAATGCTTTGTGTTGCTTTTCCTTCATCGGTCGGCCAGCCATAGACTACCTCGTAATTGTCGGCTACCCCTTCCGAATGTAAATCTGCAACGGCTACTGGAGCACCCGGATAGGGAAATTCCTCACGGGTTAACTTCAATGAATTGATAGAGAAGTTGAGTGGATACCTGGTTTCATTCAAGATGGGTTCCCACATCAATACCGAAGTATGGTTGCGGTCTCTGCGAATCAGATTTCTGGTATTATCGTAAACCTGTTGTTCAAATTTGGGATCTTTATTCCAGTATTGCCAGCCCGGGGTGGCTACTATAATAAACAATCCCAGTTCATCACAGGCATCCATAAAAGCAGGGTCCTGTGGATAATGTGCCGTACGGATGATGGTGCAGCCCGCATCGCGCAACCGTTTGGCATCCCTCCATTGCTGCGAATTGGGAAGTGCATTGCCCACATAGGCAAAGTCTTGATGCCTGTTGGCGCCAATCAACTGCCCATAAGGTTTTCCATTCAGGTAAAAACCATCCTTTCCCCGAAACTCTGCTTTCCGGATTCCAATGCGGGTAGTTCCACCATCAATTGCTTTTTTCCCTTCTTTTATTATCGAATTAACACGGTATAGATATGGTGCGTCCGGTGACCATAGATGTGGATTTGAAATCAATGCTTGTTGAATCACTGTTTTGGCTTCACCGGGTTTAAGGAATATAGCCGTATTAATTTTCCTGATAACAATTCCCCCTGCATTCAGTAAAATGGTTTCAAGATTCAGGTTTTCAGATTTATTTCCGTTGTTTTTTATTTCCGTATTTATGAAAACCCGGGCACTTTTTTCACTGATATTGTCATAATGGACAAATACACCACCCCCTGCAATTTCACCGGCTTCAATGGCATCCGTAATGGCAATCTTGTTCTTACTGATCATCCATGCGTCACGGTAAATACCCCCATGATAGGTAAAATCCAACGTGTATTGCGGTTTGCCCGGAGGAAAAGTCTTGTCATCACTGTTATCTGCCATCACGGCAATCAGGCAGGTGTCGCCGGCAAGGATTCCATTTCCGGTCAGTGGAATGGTGATGGGCAGGTAACCTCCCATATGTTCTTTTACTAATTTCCCGTTCAGGTAAATATTTTGTTTGCCCATGATGGCTTCAAAATGGATGGTAACATCTTTCCCTTTCGCTTCTGCAGGCACCACAAAATGCTTGCGATACCAGGCTATTCCCTGGTAATTCCGGCATCCGCTTGCTTCGGCAGGCATGAGCTCCACCGTATGGGGCGTTGAAACCACTTCCCATGCTGAATCGTCGAATGCGGTTGTTTCGGCATGCTTCACATCTCCTCTGGAAAATCTCCATCCGGGATTAAAATTATACACCTGACGTCCGCTTCCCTGAAGTTGTATAAAACCTGCAACGGATGACTCCACAACGGCAAAACCAACCATAGGAAGTATAAAAAGCAATAGGAATAAAAGTGATTTTCTAGTATTCATGTTTTCAGTTGTTTGGCATTTACAGTATGTTGTGAGCATCTTAAATTTAATTTTTTAGATGATGCTTTTTATATAATGATTATCCGCAATGTGTCCTAAAGTTACAAAATGAGATATCGATGCTCTGCATCTTTATTTGCTTTTCATGTTTAAATCCTTTATACCAAAATATCGGGTTACACATTTTGTCCAGGTAATAAAAAGGGACAGAGTCCCGTTGTTCGAATTAAATATCAAATTAAATAAAAGGTGCAGAGCACCGAAAAATAAAATAAACATTTATGTTTTAGTACTTTATGTATATAATCATTTTAAAAAACATCCTTAAGTCTGCTTAGGGAATAAAGGGACATTTTTACTCTTCTTCGTCACGATGTCACCATCATAACACTTCTAAACAATAAACACTTCATTCATTTTCCATATATTTTCCATATATATTCCATATCTTTATAATATTGGAATATATATGGATCATATATGGAACACATATGGAATATATATGGAACACCACCGATATGGTATCGATAAGATGGTGGTATCAACAGAACAAGTATAACAAATAAAATAACTGAACCCATTCATAAAATCCATTCTATATTATTTATTTTTAGTATGTAAAAATAAAACGGATTATTCACTGGCAACATCTTATAAACTCAATTTTTGTTCATAATAATTCAGTTAATTGACTGATTATCTAGAGATAAAAATCGTTTCTACTCCAAATCTTCATTCATTATTACAATGTCTTTCTTTCTGCTTTCGGGCAACACAATCAGGTTGATTACTTTGCCACCTTTTAATTCGGCTTCCACGGTAGTGTTTTTCGGTGCATGGAGTTTGAAATGGACGTTCCATTCGCGGGTCCATGCCGGGAAAAGAAGAATCTTCCCCTGAGCGGTAGTTTGAAGAAGCATTTCCTGCAACCCAATCATACCACTACCACCCCAGTTATGATCAGGTGACCAGTCGAAGCCGGGGCCCCAGAAAGCAGGAAAACGATACGGTCCGTTTGCCAGTTTAAGCATCGTGAGCCGTTTGGCTTCGGCGGTAAGACCGAGGCATGCTGCAAAGATATTATCCTGTTTCCAACCTACATGACTCCGAAACTTCTGAACATCCGGATCGTAAAGATAGGTATTTCTGGCGATTTGAAGGCTGTCTTTTCCAACTCCGAATATCCGCCATGGAAAGACCGGATAAAGTTGTGGGGCTTCGGTATTATTGATCCGCTCCCAGGTTTTGGCAGGCGAGATCATTGTTTTACCATTCAATTCACGCAATGGAACAGGTGGGATTGTTGCCAGCATGGAATCTTTGTTCCCCATGGTTTTCAATACCGTGCGCATTGCCGCAATAGTGCTGGCAGGATTGTTGGCCATTTTGTAGGTTTCACATGCCGAAGCCGGAAAGAGTATCAAATGACCATCGGAATCCAGTGCTTTCCTGCCACGATGCATTGCCAGATACCGGTAATGTTCGTCAAAGAAACGCAGGGAGCTTTCTATCAATGGCCAATAGCGACTGATGTCAGCATGGTTGTAATCGCGTGTTTCAAGAATCATTTGGCAAAATTCGAGGACGGTATCCCATTCATATTCAAGCCAGGCATTGTATTCCACTCCTTTATCTGAATAATTCGGACGTTTCCACCCGTATTCACTGGGATTCGGTAACCCGAAATTCTCCAGTTGTTCTGCAAAACAAGCCCCGGAGTGTCCCCAATAAACTTGCGAACGTAGCTCTGCATTTTTCAACAACCGGTTATAAAAATCGAACTGGGGGATCATCAGGTCATAATCGCCACTTTTAAGCATGGGCCAGTATACCAACCGTTGGTTTTGAGCGGTAAAAGTTCCACCTCCCCATTTGCGGTAATCGGGAGTAAAGGCCTGGGTAGAATCTACAAAGACAGGATCGAATGCAAACAGACCCCCATTGAATTTGGTGGGAGAAGTACCGTAGGCATTGCACCCAAGCATGTACCGGAACAAGGTGTAATTTAGGGATAGAGTGGATGCATCCCCTGAAATGTTTATAAAACTCCGTTGCCAAAAGGCACTCCACCAGGCAATAGTCTTTTTGTGATCGGAGGTTGGTGAACAGGCAGCCATGGTTTTTCCCAGCTCTTTTTCCCAGGTCTCTATATCCACTGTCTGACCCGTATGCAAGGCAATGTTGAAGTGTTGTTTTGTGAAAGGATTGCTGCTTTCAAATACCCAGGCTTCATAATCCGTACCGGCATACATTCCGGATTCTGTGGTTTTAAACCTGAGATTATCACCCCAAGCCCTGCCTCCGGAAGTCAGGTTTGAAAGCGGATTCAACAACAGGGACTTTACACTTTCCATTCCTTGTTGCGATACTGCAATATCAAAAATTGTACTGGCAGAATTCCTGTGGAAGAATGTTACTGAATTCCCTGTTGCAGATACAGAATCACGGGTCATTAACAGTCCTTTGGGTGGAGCCCACTTGTACGAATTTTGCTGGCCTTCCCCTTTACGGATTAGCCGGTCTTTGTACCGCCAGCTTTCGTAGCGGATCTCTGACGATACTTTGTGTTTGCTTTGAATGTCTATATGCACAACCGGATGAAATACATCCACCCACAATAATACAGTGGTTCCGTTAGCAGATATTTCAACAGAACCATCATTTAGTTTTAATTCCTGACGAAAATCTACCGGTGACTTGAAAGGGTTAGGAGAGAGGCGAATCCGAAACCTGCCCTGCTTCAGCAAAGTATTGTTTTCATCATAGGTGCCACTCCGGCCCAGATAAAACAGCAGATCGCCATTTTCAACCCAGACATTCAACCCGATATCACCACCACCACATGGCATGGATTCAGAAGAGTTTTGGGATGGGGTTGTCCATGCCACATTAGTCTCTGTTGCATAAATCCCGGTAATCGAAACTGTGAAGAGGAGAATAAGAAAATAACTTATCCTAAAACCCCTGTTGAATGTGAGGGAGCTGGTAAATGAATTCAGGATTTTTATTTTCATAAGCAAGGAAATTGTATGCTAACTTTTATGATCGGTAAATTACCAGTTATCACTTCGGAATGAAGAAACAGGCAATCCTTCATTGCTGAATAAATCACCTTCCACAAAATTCTCAAAACCATACCGTACGGCAACAGGTACTTTAACGGCTTCACTTTTTACATACATCTTGCTGCGGACAATCCAGGCTTTGGCAGGATAAAACACTTTGTCAGCACCGGCAATCGTAAATAGTTTTGATTCAAAGTTTTTAGCTGCTATCCACATAGGAGCACGTTCGAAGCTTACCTGCACTGTGTCTCCATGAATCTCCATTCCCTTATAATACGGACTTTCACCTGAAACACCCTTCATGTTGTAGCTTTTGGTCAGGGCCAGTAATGCGAGCCGTTCCCCTGCAATTTGTTTCTTTACCGGGTGAATGCCTTTTTCAAGCCCGGCATCGAGTAATACAGCCATGCCGGTAGCCGGAACAATTTTTTCTACCTTAGCCTGTGCTTCCCGCAGGTAAGCTGAATTAATCACTTCTTTGCCCTTTTCAGTAAAGATGGAATATTCGAAAGGTGCAATCTGACAATAGTAAAAAGGAATTGTATCTTTTTGCCCCCAGTTCTTACGCCATTCTTTGATCATGGTGCTGAACATATCGGCATAGGTATTTGCACGGTCATAATTGCTTTCACCCTGGTACCAGATCACCCCTTTAATCGTCAAACCAATAATCGGATGAATCATGGCCTGATAGAGTGTAGTGGGAGTACGGTTCTTTTCTTTTATATCTTTTTCTGTTTTTGGTATTTTTACCGAAGGGAAAGCACGCAGCATATCCTCTGTCATCCAAGCTTCCACGCAAGAACCTCCCCAGGAACTGGAAAGCAATCCAACAGGAACATGCAATGTTTCCTGCAACAACCTTCCGAAATAATACCCGGTGGCACTGAACTCGCTCACTGTTTCTGGCGATGCAGCCTGCCATTGGCCGGTTACATCCGTTTGGGCTTCAATGGTAGAATTGCGTTTCACCGTAAACAATCTTAGGTTTGGATTCGTACTTTTTAAAATATCCATGTTAGATCCTTCCACAGGTTGATTCTTAAAACCCTTCATGGGCATTTCCATGTTGCTCTGCCCGGAACAAAGCCAGAGTTCGCCTATCAGAATGTCTTTCACTGTGAAAGGTTTCCCATCACTTACAGTCAGGGTATACGGACCACCTGCTGATGGGGTTTTGATACTCATTTTCCACTTACCCTGCTCGTCAGACCGGGTGCTGAATTTAGTTTTATCCCAACTGACAGTAAGGGTTATCTGACTTTTTGGAGTTGCTTTACCCCATATATTTGCATTTGTTTTTTGCTGCATGAGCATACCATCCGAAAAGATAGCCGGCAGTTTTATCTCAGCAGTTGCAGTTGCAAGTACTGTGAGGAATACTAAAAGAATAAGCTTTGATACGTATTTCATTGTGTAATGTGTTTTGTTTATTTTAGCATGAAAGATATTGGTCCGAGCAAACCGGCTTCCAGTAATTTATCTTCAGGCATACGGTATTTGGCATTTGTCCATATTCCCGGGAAAGGAGGCATGCCTTTATCCGATCCGTTGATGGCATTGGCCCAGGTATTTACAACATCAATGTCAATGGTGTTTATTCCATTTTTTACTGCCCCGGTAATGTCTACCTGAAAAGGCGATGTCCAGGCAGTTCCACAATCCACACCGTTGATGCGCACGGTAGCCATTTCAGCTACTTTACCCAACTGTAAATATACCTGTTTATGTTGAGAATTCTCTTTCCATACAAAGGTTGAATGGTAAATTGCAGTTCCCGAATAGTATTTTATCAGGTTGTCCGAGTCTTTACTCCAGTCGAAAAGGGAATCACGTACTACTGTTTTAGTGATGGCAGAAAATGTTACCTTCCATTTGCCGGTTGTTCTGAAGGGTACTGTTATTGCAGTTGCTTGTTTATCAACAACGTTTGTTAGTGTTGTTTGATTCTGGAAAACAACAAAAGTAGATTCATACCGGGCTAAGTTTATCTTCATGATGGTTCGTCCTGCTTCAGCCTTAAAGGATACAGGAGTACTGATTTCGCCTGTAACGGGATTCCAAAGCTCCGGCAATTTACCCTGAATACGTAAGGATATTTCAAACGACCGTTCTTTGTTTTCCTGATTGGAGATAAAATAAATATCCGCATCAGCACCACGACGGTGAGTCCATGCAATTCCGTCAGGAACAATGACATCACGTTCAAGGCCAACTGCAGAGAAATCTGCCTGTTTATAGGGCAAATCGGGTATAATCACTCCTGCCTGTTTCAACTCCTTGATTTTAGCCTGTACTTCCGATGAAAAGGGTGTATTGTCTGGACTCATGGGATGGGGTAATGGCATCACCAACACCCTGTAAGCTGCCCCGCCAGGTAGTAATATTTTGCCATCCTCTGCCACAGCTAACCGCAAGAGGGCATCCTTATTAAATGAATCGTAGGCATATCCGTTCAACGGGTTAATCCATTGTTCCGGATCGGCCATGTTGGCTGAATGGGTCACACCGGCAGGCATAACCCGCAAAGGCTGTCCTTCATTTTTCAACCGTATGTTTTCACTTTCCACCCGTTCAGCACCAAAAATACCGGGCAGTGATGGCACCAGGCGGTCAGGCAGGATAGCCCTGCGTGGAATCTCTTCCCCTGTGAATACAGCTATATCGGCTACCGGATGACCGTATTGCAACAGTGCCTGGCAACGTTGTACATAATCAACCCACGCTTTGCCCTGATGCCACCAGGTCTGGTCGCGTTGGAAGTAATGGCCGATACCATCGAGCGTCATTCCCGGTGCACGGTCGGTATACGGGTTATGGACAAATACATGGAAGAATACTTTGTTAATTCCAAGGGCAAAGTTACGGTCAAGTATTGGCTTCAGCATGCCCGGATGTTCATCCCAGTTGATGCGTAACTGGGTGAAACTCTCGGATTGAATAATATTTTTCCCATAGATATGTGCCCCGCTGATGGCATCGAGCATATCATTGGGTTTATCATGTGTCGGACTGCGTAACCAGAATTCACCCATAGGTCTGTCAACTTCTTTAAAATGCTGCATGCCATCACTCACAAAGGTTGGAGCCACACATTCAGCGGATGTTTCACACCCGTAAGCCTTTGCATTTTTCTGCATAACTTTGAAGAATACATCCGATACCAAGTCCGAAATGGTAGACCGGACATCCAGTAAAACCTTATCTGATGTGGCGGCACTTTCAATTGGGTAACCCGCCAGCAAGGGAAAATAAGGCATTAGGTCATAACCCCTGCGGGCTTTAAATTCTGATGCAAAGCTTTCACTCCAGTTCTGGCTGCCACATTCCCAACTGTCGATGTGCATAAATTTCAATACCCGGTGAGCTAATGCAGAATCTGTTTTTGCAAATACTGCACCAAACCAGTTGTCGAATTGTTTCTGTACGGCAGCTTCACTGAATTTATCACATTCCAGTCCTTTTGCAGCACCTCCGGTAGCATTTGTATGCCCGGTGGAAGTGTGTCCCATGCGCAAAATACGCCAGTTGCCTTTGGGAAGCTTCACTGTCAGTACCCCATCCTTCATGCTTGAAGTCAGGTTCAGTACTTCATTCACTTTAGAACAATCATTGTTTGTAATTTCGTCAGTAGTAGTTTTGTTTGCGACCCGCCATACCAATCCTGCTTTTCCTTCCCACTGGTTGATACGGGGTGTTGAACTCAACAGGATTTGTTTTATTTTAAGCGTTGGTTTCCACTTTGCAGCATCCAGGTCTTCACTGCCGGGTTCACTGCCTTGAGGGTTCCAGCTTAGACGAAAATAACGGGCAGTGGTGGCAGGAAGTGCGTAGGTACAGTTTTGGTCAGTGTTTTGCCAGCCCTGCCGCGAGGGGATAAGTTGTTTGACCAACCTGAAATTAGTCCCATCATCACTTGCTGAAACAGCCAACCGTTGAGCCTGGTAATTATTCCCGGCGGGAGTAACTTCAATGCTTCTCAATGTGAATGGAGCTGAATAACTGTACTGAATCCAACAGGCTGCTGAAGACTTAAACTCCTTGCCTGTCAGAGTGAAAGGTAAAGCATCTTCGGGATTATTTGAACTGATAACAGGTTTCCCGCTTTGATCGCCATGTTGGAGTAAGTAAGTTTCTTTAACCTGCAAGGCAAAGACAGCAATATCGTCATAATAACCTTTATAGGATTCAGGCTTAGTCAGTCTGACTGATCCTGCTTTCCCTCCTGAAACAATCGTATCGCTCCAGACTACTTTTTGCATGGACTCTTTGGGAGTAATCCACGGTCCACCGGCTAGGGCAAATCCATCGGATATATGCATGCCCAGCTTCAGGTTCAGCCTGTCGGCCTGTTCCATGCTGTAACGAATCATCTCCCACCATTCTGGAGTCAATTGCGCAACTGCATTTTTATAACCCGGACCTTCACCTGTACCTTTTATGGTCATTAAATAGGCTCCTCCCAACCCAATCTCTTTCATAGCTTCCAGATCGGCTTTAATTCCTTCCTTTGAAACCGCTCCATACATCCAATACCAGAATGTCCAGGGCTTTGCTTCTGTTGGCGGAGTGCTGAATTGTTCGCGCAATGAAGGCTGGGCATATAATGTTCCTGTACCAATCAGTACTATAAAAAGACAGCATATGCAGAGCCTGAAATGTTTCATATTGATAGTTTTAACTCAAGATGCAGATTTGTAAATTCTTCTTTCGAGCTTCCTGATTGAATTAATTGAAATTAAAAATGATTCGTCCGCTATAGGTGCCATGTACCCATTTCGGTTGGGACGAAGGTCCAATCAGATCGGTTGTATTTACCTTGTTCCGAACAGCAGGTATGACGTTTAAGATTGATATTCCGCTTTTTGGCAGGGTGTATAACAATTTATCACGGCCATCCCTGGGTTCGTAAACACCTACATAGGTTGCAGGGGTTTCATTTGTAATGCTGATTTCCCCTTCAGAGGTTTTAAAATTCATCCAGTTGACATTGGCAAAATATCCTTTAAACTCAGGATAAGTAAATGTTTCGCCGGGTATCGGGTCGTTGTAATCATTTGCCCAGATGTCATACGTCGGTCCCTGTAACCTGTTTTGCCAGACACGATAAGGACCATCACCCAACCAACGTTTGCTTTCTACTTTTTCTTCCGGATAATCAAACTTTATCCCCATTAGGTCGACAACAGCATTGAAGTTATAGGCATACTCCAGGGTAAGTTTACCGTCGGAAGTAACTGTCCATTGTGCTTGGTCCAGATTCCCCAATTTATAATTTGCTGTTACTACCAGGTTCTTTCCTGCTTCTTTTGTTTCAAAGCCCTTGAAGACTGCAGCATCGGTAAATTCCGTATAGGTTCTTTCTTTAGCGTGTGCTTGTTCATCATCGTGATTGTAGAACTGGTCCAGGGAACGGTCGGCACGGCGGGCAGCAATAAAGCGTGGCCCATTGCCAAAACTGATAGCATGTCCTTTTACACTTACACCCTTCAACTCCCCATCTTTCTTGCTAAAGGTGTATTTTTTATCTCCTGCAGTAACAGTAAGGGTTTCTGATGTGGATTCCTGTGTAGGTGTAATACCTGTTCCTGAAGTGTTCTGAACCTGTTTATTCCTCATTATCGGGAATGACCATTTCCAGAGTTCATCACCATTATAATCAATAGCAGTCAGAAAGAGTGATTCGGTTTGTGCATCCAATGAGATATTCAGGTTTAATTTCCCCGAACTATGGGGTGCAATATCACTGCCTTTTACTTCACCCTGTTTCAGGATAGTTGCTTTCCCGTTGGAATCTGAAGCAACCGGAAATTTTACCTGTTTCCATACAAAACGGCAGGTATTGATATTCAGGAAATCATACCTGTTTTCAAGGGTGAATGTTCCATTAAAATTCGCATCAATGGCTTTATCCATGACCTGTACCGGGTTCCATATTTCCCGGACGGAATAATAACTCCCTTCTTTCTCGTGATGCGGTCCTACTATACCATCGCATGCATAATTGCCCTGATTGTCGATAAACCCGTTCATATCTGTCCGTTTCACACCCTCATCGGCCAGTACCCACAGGAAACCACCAATGCAACGGGGATGAGTACGCATCATTTCCCAATAATCCCAAAGTCCTGCACCATGGCCTCCGTCATACAAGCCATGTAAGAATTCGGTAGGCATAAATATCTCCGGCTTGCGCAGGTACTCCTGTGTTTCGCCATACGAACGGTAATGCATGGTTTCAAATCCACCAAAGTTCCCCTGTGGATGAATGACAGGACGAAGTTGAACATCATATTTATGAAACTCACCATTCAGTTCATCGTTCCATCCTTTTTCATTCCCATTGCTCCACCAGATGATGGAGGGATGATTTACATCACGAACAACCATCTCTTCTACCAGTTTAACTCCGGTAGTGGTGTCATAATGCCCGTGCCAGCCGCCCAGTTCACTCATAACGTAGAGTCCCAGTGAATCGCAGGCATACAGGAATTCCGGGTCGGCAGGATAATGTGATAGCCTTACGGAATTCATGTTCATGCTTTTTATCAGCAATACATCTTCTATGTTCTTAGCTTTTGAGAGGGTACGTCCACTCTCGGGACGGAAACTGTGGCGGTTGATGCCACGTATATTGACCCGAACCCCATTAATATACATACCATCACTTTCACGGACTTCGATGGTACGAAAACCGAAACTTTCAGTCAGTTGGTGTACGGTATTTCCATCTTTATCCAGCAATGCGAACCGGACCTTATACCTGTTGGGTGTTTCAGCAGTCCATAATGCAGGTTTGCTGATAGCTGCCGTGACCACTGTCCAGTCACTGCCAGCCTTAACGGGCAAAGTTAATTCTTTTATTTTATTGCCTTTCAGGTCGGAGAGTACTGTTTGGATGCTCCAACCTTCGGTTGCTTTATTCAAATAACAATTTGCTTTAAATGTCCCATCCGCTTTGGCATCAATGGATACCCGGGATATATTCACAACCGGTTTTATTTCCAGAAAGACGGGACGGAATATCCCCCCAAAGTTCCAGTAATCGGCACGGCGTTCAGCCAGGTTGACACCTGCATTTTCACTCTCTTTGCTTACCGTGACTTCAAGCTTGTTTTTCTTGCCATAGTTAAGTCTTTCACTAATGTTATAGGTAAAGCGGTAAAAGGCACCCTGATGAACAGGTCCTGCTTTCTGTCCGTTTATTTTCACTTCTGTATCCGTCATGGAAGCCTCAAAGTTGATAATCACCTGTTTTCCACGCCAGGC
>Ga0302286_10002310_pt1 | contig 13291 bp, 14 predicted proteins | sample III_Fen_E2_3_FD_198765 | JGI IMG/M metagenome (GOLD analysis project Ga0302286, IMG submission 198765) | Peat permafrost microbial communities from Stordalen Mire near Abisko, Sweden - III_Fen_E2_3 | ecosystem: Environmental > Terrestrial > Soil > Wetlands > Permafrost | place: Sweden: Abisko...
AATTCACAGGTAGAATAGATTGTGGGTATTCAAGGGCAGAAAATGTAGGGAAAGAATGATAATCTTCGTCAAGGCAAAGCCTTTGGAACCAAAACTGGTAAAAAGCAGAACGACATATTTAAGCCTGTTTGTAAATTGTGGGATTTGTTGATAGAAAGCGCCGATGAGTCCAGCCATAGTATTGTTCTGGATTTCCCAAGATCGAACGCTCAAGTTCTGTGTGATAACCTCGCATCAAACTTTCTTTAGTTAGTTCGATGGCATCCAAAACGAGTTCTCCAGACGCATTGCGAACAACCCAGGCATAAAAGATAGGGGCATCAGATGTGCGACTATAGAACGATGGTAGCGGTGATGTGTGAACTTTCTGAGAAAAAAACTCAGCAGACTCATTGCGCCTTTCGCGGGAATCTTGGTCCGCAAGAAAGGTGAAAAGTTTATGATTTCGAATAAGGGTGCGTAATGGTTGCGCGGAATCTGAAAGTGCAATCGTATAAGCTCCATTTCTATTTCGGAATTTTTGCATCCACTTGTTTGCTGTTTTGTTCTTCAAAGGAGAGTAACTTGCAATTAATGGAACACCAAGTTTGCGAAGCCAAGGCCCCATCCATTCCCAGTTGCCAATATGAGCGGTAAGCAAAAGGCCTCCTGCTTGCATTTTGGGAATGATGGCTTGAGCGCGTGGGGTAATTAATTCTTTTGCAGAAGGTCGATTCATAAGCACATAGATAAATTCACGACACATATTATATAGAAGGGTGTGGTAAAGTCGCTCGCGTCCTTTGAAACGATAAAATTCGAGTTCTTTGGGGAATGCGTTGCGCACATGGAAAAGATTGGCATGCACTACGCTTCGCTTCCAACCTACAAGGATCAAAAGTCGGGCAAGAAGATATGAAAAGGCCAATTGCACGCAGCTAATCTAAATTCTGTATAACAAGAGATTGATTTCCTCCAAGGAATTCCTGTGCTTGATTGGGAAACCCTACTTTCAGCAACGCGTTATAGCCACCCGAGCTCTCCCGACCCCAATCGGTCTGAGTTCCATAAAGATTACGACCGCATCGTGTTTTCCACTGCGTTTCGCCGCCTTGGCCGTAAAACGCAAGTTCACCCTTTTTCGATCAACGATCACGTGCATAGTCGGCTTACCCATTCTATCGAAGTCTCGAGCGTTGGCCGTTCACTTGCAATAAGCGTTTTCAATAGGATTCATGAGCTGCTTCCAAAGCACCTGAATGAGCAACAGTTCGGCACAATTGTGCAGTCTGCCTGCCTTGCTCACGATATTGGTAACCCCCCTTTTGGGCATGCGGGTGAAGCGGCCATCCGAGATTGGTTTGCGAATCATCGTGACTCGGAGCCTTTTCACGAATTAAGCGATCGCGAAATGTCCGATTTTTTGAATTTCGATGGCAACGCCCAAGGTCATCGCATTTTGTCGAAGCTCGAATATCATTTTCTCGATGGTGGAATGCGCCTCACATATGCAACCATTGGGGCAATGGTTAAATACCCGCAGCTTGCTTCCCACGGAACTCCGAGCAGTATTTTTTGTACCGAAGCGGATCTTTTCCGCGAAACTTGCCAAACACTAGGCTTGCCGGAAAGCGCCGATGGCATTTGGGCACGACATCCCTTGAGCTTTTTGATGGAAGCTGCCGACGACATTTGCTACGCGATTCTTGACGTAGAAGATGCAATCGAGTTGGGAATTTTGGGTTTTGCTGATGTGCGCGACCTATTCATCCTTTTGTGCAATCACGAAGTGGACGTTGACGAGGAATTTCGCGAACAGCAAGGCAATTTCCGCGACTTCCTTTCGAGTATCCGCGGTCGAGCGATTCAGAATCTAATCGAAGACATCGCCCAAGTTTTCACCGACCATTATCCAGAAATTATGCGCGGAGAACTTCGCAAAAGTTTGCTCGACCTTTCCAAATCTGACCCAGTGCTCGGGATTCGCATGGCAAAACGGCTCGGGCGCGAACGCATTTACCCAGACCGCCGCAAAACCGAGCTCGAAGTTGGCTCGTACACTACGCTTAGCACTGTACTCGAAGCGTTCATCCCTGGTGTGCATAGTTACCGCAAGCGCGGCTTGCAATCCTACCGCGCTGAGCGCATCGTGCGCCTCATGGGCAAATCCAAAGTCGACGCAGCACCCACCCCCACCGAGGCTTATCACCAAGTCCTCGACTTCGTTTCAGGCATGACCGACAACTACGCAACCTACCTCGCGCGACAAATCGGCGGCCTCGCAAACTAGCGCTTTTGCAAAGTCATTATTAGGTGTGATTGCCCAGGTGGCGTAATGGCAAACGTCTTCCGTCGACGCCACCCCGTATCTCTGCCCAAAACAACCGCGCGCTAATCACGCACTCTTCGTTTGCAAACATTTGTCGCCTCAACAAAGCGAGTTAAGGTGGCTAAATTGGGTGGTCGGGTGGGGGAATCCAGCCATCCCTCCGAAGGACATTCTTTGTCCTTTTCCTTGTCACCCACACCAAAAACGAGCCCTCGGCAATTGCATAAGCGCCCAAGCCCCACAAGGTTCCTTGCGTGAACCCATAGCTATGCAAGCCTACTCCCAGTAGGTTTACGCCGAGCCAAGCAAACAGCACCGTCGAGATTCCAAGTACTGCACCTACCGATAAACCGCGCATACGAATCAACCCGGAAGCCTTGGCGTGAAAGAGAATCGCGGCCCACAAAACAATCATAAGAGCGCCGTTTTCTTTGGGGTCCCAACCCCAAAAGCGTCCCCAACTTTGATCCGCCCAAACGCCGCCGAGCAAGGTCCCTACAAAGCTGAACAGCAATCCAAAGCCGAGCAAGCCGCGTACAATGTCGCCCGAATTTTCGTTCCCGCGCTTCAGCTGCATTAAATGCCAATGGGCCACCACACCAGCTGCCAGAACGCCTCCGTAGCCTACAGAAATTGTGAGCACATGCACGGTAAGCCAAAAATTTGAGTCGAGTACTGCCACCAAAACGGGCATGTCATCGCCGTCTGCGCCGAAGCTTTGGGCAAGCAAGAGCATTACTGCGCCAAGCAAAGCAGCGAGTACAATAGCAGGATTCCACTTGCGGAAATGCCCAACCAGAAGCAGAGCAACAACCGAAAGTGCGCCTACAAACAAGAAGGTCTCATATAGGTTTGTGACCGGTGGTCGAAGCGTAATTAGCATGCGCATGGCAATGCCAAATCCCTGCAAAAGTAAGGCTAGAGAACAAAATCCAAGGCTTGCATAAATGGCGAGCTGCTTATTTTTCCACACTCCAAAGATGGCTGGTAACAAGGCGATCCAAAAGAAAATCATCGCGTAATCAAAAGGGCGAACCTTATTGTATAAGACTTCCGCTTGCAGTGCGAGAGGTCTCAAGTTTGTGCCAGCACGTGCGAGGATTGAGTCGCGAAGGCTCTGCGCGCCTTGTTCCATAAGGGCAGAATCATTTTGCAGCCATGCATTACGAACGGTGTTCCAGTCCTCGGCTGTTTTCTTAAACCATGCATCTTTAAACCCATTCTGGTGCAAAAGAGTTGCTGGCGAAAGCCATGCGCCAGCAAGGGAATCGCGATTTGGAATGCACATCAAAGACGCGTTATTCCATTCTTTGGCAAGAGCAAACGTGCTCGTAAACCAAGCCATTAAAGGGCTCGCGGTTGGTAATGTATCGAGCAAAGGGGCTAGTTCGTGGGTCCGTTCAGCCAGTTCAAAAAAGCTATGTGGAAGCGTATAGGCAAAGGAATCATTGGGGGCTTTCGCAACTGATGCATTACGCAAAAACACCAGCGCATTGTCCACATTCCAATAGCGAATCCAAGCGTCAGAAAGGTGTACCAAGTCTCGCTGCAGTGCTGTTCTCTTGTTCGCATCCATAAGCATCGCTTGCCTAGAAAGCGTATCAAGTTTATTGCCCTTCGTCCCTAGTTGAGCCCAAGAGTAGTGGTCGCGGTCATTGCCACTCAATCCAAGTGCATCGCGAGTGTCTGGGTGCTCAACCAAAAATACAGGCAAATTTTTAACGCGATCGGGCTCAAGCAACACAGCCGTAAGCCAATCTTCCGCAGAAATTCCTTGAATGGTCGAACGTCCAGAAAGCTCTAACAGCAGGTGTTTTGCAAAAGTATCGAAGCTCTTTATGCGGCCATCTGCCTGTAAGGGCAACTGCTGCAAGGCTTGCGGGGTTTTGGGCAAGTTGATTTGCAAACTGACTTGCGACTCGGTGGCGTTCGCAATTTGAGGAATGCTACACAGAGCAATGACTGCGAGAGCTACTGCAGCCTTGCGTGAAAGGCGAAGGCCCATGTGCAATAGCATTCCAAAGGCAATCAAGATCGTTGCTGCATAGGGGAGCTTTCCCACAGGGTTTTGCACTACAGCTAAGATACTACGGTCGCGGCCAGTGCGTTCATCAAAGCGCCACGAAGACTGGTACAGTGTAAATTCGCCGATGCGCAGCGGATGGTTCATGGTGATTTTCACTTCGCGCTTTACCCCGTTTTCATCAACTTCTACAAGGCTTTCAAAGGCTTTAGCCTTGGTGATGCCTGGGTGCATACTGTGCGTAAAAGAAAGTAGCTTGATTCCAAAGGGTAGTTCATGTTCTGTGCGATGCAGCAAAAAGAATCCGCGCTTAGAGCCAACAGAGGGGCCATAAGAGAGCATGGGCCTATTTTCACCGAGTGCAATGGGCTCTGGAAACGCCAACGCTATTGCTGGGATATTTTGTTCTGGGTCTGCCTTGCTAGGAATCTCTAAGGGAAGATGGTTGGGGCCTAGTGTTCCATTATCGATAATTGATGTCACTTTTGCGTGCGGAATATTGGGGCCAAAATCGAGCAACGCCCCAGGCTTTAGGTGCGCCAAGCTTTGCGCGTAGGTGATCACACCAGAATCATTGTGAGTTTGGTACAGCAATTCCCATTGAGTAGGGAATTCTGCAGAATGCCGCTCCTCTTGAATGCCTAGGTCGAGCGTGCTATTCTTCGACAAAAAAAGCCCCAGCCCACCCGATATTAGTAAGAACAACAGGCCACTGTGCATCATGATTAAACCTGCATTTCGCTTAGTCCAGCGCATGCGCACAAACATTGCGCAAGTAAGGTTCAGCACCGCAAAGGAGCAAAATAAAGGCAAGCCACCCATCCAATTAAAAAAGATCATTTGCTGCGATTGCCACAAGCCCACTTTGACTTGCAGCAAGGTGCCTGCAAACACAAGCGCCATAATGATCGCAAGCAACATGGTGGTGAGTTTAAGCGAAGACAGAATTTTCAAGATTTGCATCGTGTAAACATACGAAAGGGAAGTCTTTAGTTAATTTGTTACCCAACAATTGCTAGGAGAACTTATGAACAACAAACTTCTACTCACAATAACCCTCGCCTCACTCGCCCTCACCTCGTGCTTTGAAAGCAGCACATCTTCTTCGGGTGGCGGCAATTTGGGTACAGGTGCCTTCGACTTAGAGTATTCGTTTACTGTACCTGTTAAAATCAACCAAGCTGCAGGGTATTTTATCGAAGGAAGTGCTAGATGTCAGGGTGCAACTCCCGATACAACATGGAACGGTACCACCCAGTATAAGATTACTAATGGCACTTTGTTGACTTGGTCTGTTGGGAGCTGCAAAGCAAAGCAGTACAAAGGAAGCTCGACACAATTAATGGGGACTTGGACTTCATCCAATATTACGACGTCAGCGCCAATCACATCGTGCAACGTGACGCCAGATACCACGGCAAGTATGTATACGCTCTCAGTAACATTCTCGGCAAATTCAGTTTCGATCAAGGAATCTGATCCGTCTTATTGCTTTGCTGATTATGAAGCGAGCAGCTATACCTCTGCCGCGCTCAACTTCACCAAGCATGGTTGTAATTCTTATTCAATCACAGTGAATGGAAAAGAAGCCACCACAACCTTGGTGTCTATAAACAACCTTTCTAGCACAAAGACCTTCAACTACAATGGCACGACCTGCACACGAACAACAAGTGGCACCGAGCCCACTGCTTCGGTGTGCGCGGCTAGCTGGTCTAAGTATAAGGCTGCCAACCCAAGTGGTGACACCACGAATTTCTACTGGGAAGATTACACCCCTAATGGCTTAAACTTTACTGCATACGACTCATGCATAGCTGCTACGGGCTATGTTGAGCCCAATTGATAAAGAAATCAGCGCGGTCATAGTGCCAAAGGGCTTTGCTCAGTACAATATCTAGTGCAACAGGTCTAGAAATCCATTTCTTGGAAGTGATTGGTTTTCTTGACCTTGTGAAAACTTGCACTTTGACTAAATTTGCTGGCTCATTTGGAATTTTAGCGAATAGGTAAGATCATGAAGAGAACCTTCCAACCACATAATCGTAAGCGCGCCAACAAGCATGGCTTCCGCACCCGCATGGAAGACCGTTGGGGTCAGGCTGTCATTAGCCGTCGCCGCGCCAAGGGTCGCAAGAAGCTGACTGTCAGCGAAGACATCTATCAGAAGTGATCGCTTGGGTCGGGGGTTGTCGTGCCAAGTCCGAACTCCCTTCTCTTGCATCGTCTGAATCGCCCCGAGCAATTTGAAAAGATTGCCACCAAGGGTAAAAAGCTGGTGTCCGGCTCGATCGTATTTAAGTCCCTCCCTAGTCCAGACGGATCCGTCCGCCTGGCTTTTGTTGTTCGCAAGAAGTGCGGAAACGCAGTGTTTCGAAATAAAGTGCGCCGTATTTTACGCCACCAGCTCTACGCCGCATTTCCTGCAGTGACAGAACCTCGCTGGTGCATGTTGCAGTACTTGGGCTCAGAGAAAACGTTCAGCCCAGAAATACTGCACCAAGAAGCTTCGGGTCTGATCGCAAAACTTGGATGGGTCGCATGACCACCTGTACTTGCTTTCACCATCGGGAAATCGAGGAACGGCAAGGTTTCATTGCGTATATTCTTACACGCCTTTTAAAATTGTATCAATTGCTTCATGCCCCTTTTTATCAGAATGTGTGCCGCTATGAACCATCTTGTTCCAACTATGCCATCGAAGCGATTCGCGTTCATGGTGTATTCAAGGGTTCGTGGTTAGGATTTCGCCGAGTCACGCGTTGCCACCCCTTGCATAAAGGTGGCTTCGACCCGGTTCCCCCTGGCCAGAATAGTTCGCGAAACGTACACGCTAAGGGCGCAGACCATTATTAACGACGGAGTCATCATTCATGTTCAAGAATAAAAACACCATACTCGGCGCCTTGCTCATCGCCGCGTTGTTCCTATGGGCTACACACAACACCGAGTCGCAGCAAAAGCAGATGCAGACCGAACTGCAACAAAAGCAAGCTGCCGAAAAGGCCAAACTCGATTCGCTCAAAGCGATCAAGGGCGAACATGTACTTGCAACTCCTGAACTCGTTGCTGGTCCTGTCGCTGCAGCTGCTCCGGTAGCTAAGATCGACACCTCGGTTGCCATGGGTGCTGTGAAGCAACGCCTGATCGTTGTTGAGACGGATCGTTTCTGGGTTACTCTCGACAATCAAGGTGGCTTAATTCGCTCCATCGTCTTAAAGGATCTGAAAAATCAAAAGGGTGAATATCCTGAATTGATTCAAGACACTAAGGGCGGTGCGCTGTCGTTAAAGCTCGATGCCGTCGATTACGCACAAGTGCTCTTCGCTGTTGATAGCACAATTCGCGACACAGTTCGCGTAACAAATCCAACCACCATCTCGTTTACTTGGAAGAATACACAAGGTCAATCCTTGGTTCGCGAATATCGCTTCACCGCAGATGCCGACAAGATTCGTCACAACTCGCACTTCATTGGATTCAAGCCTCAGCTCTACACGCTCGAATGGAAGGGCGGCATGCGCGAGACCGAAATTTTCCCAACGGGCAAGTCCCTCATGGGTGGATCGAGCTACTTCTTTAGCGAAGTTGTGCTGAACAATTCTTATAACGTTGAGCGCTTAACCCTCGACAAGCAAACTTGGTTCAACCGCCAAGACGGCAAAGCGCGTTGGGTGGGTTTACGTCGCAAGTACGTTGCAGGCATCATCAACTGGGGTTCGGAATCTGAGGCTGCTATTGGTGCGGATCCGATCAAGCTTGAAAAGCCCGATCCAGGTACATACGCGCTTACCATTAGCGATCATCCACAAAGCGATAGCGTTGCTTTTGATTTTGTGATCTTGCCATTGGTGCACGACAAAATTTCTGCTATGGGTGAATCCTACGAGAAGATCATGTTCTCCGGTTGGGAATGGCTTGGTGCCGATCACTGGTTCGTGGCGCTTTGCGGTTATGTTCTAAAGCTACTGAATTTGTTCTACAGCCTGATTCCAAACTATGGCGTGGCGATTATTCTGCTGACCTTGCTCATGAAGCTGATCACGATGCCGCTCACCGTGAAGCAACTCAAGTCCACTCGTGAGATGCAGCGCCATAAGCCAGCGATGGATGAGATTCGCTTACGTAATCGCGCGAACCCACAGAAGATTCAGCAAGAGCTCATGGCATACTATTCGAAGCATGGCGTGAATCCATTCTCCGCAATGTTCGGATGCTTCACCATGTTGCTGCAGATGCCTGTGTTCATCAGCTTGTTCGTGGTGCTTGGTCGCGCGGTCGAATTGCGCTACGCTCCGTTCTTGGGTTGGATTCATGATTTATCGAGTCCCGATGTCATTTATGCAGGTTTCCAGATTCCGGTAATTTTCCCTCAGGGCGTTACCATTCTTCCATTCATTATGACTATCACGACCTTCTTCCAGACGCGCCAGACCATAGTGGATCCAAATCAAAAATCCATGATCTACGTGATGCCTGTAATGATGTTTGTGTTCTCGAGCGTGATGCCTTCGGGCCTTATAATCTACTGGATTGTGTCGAACTTGTTCGGTATTGCACAGTTCAAGTTTTTGAACCGCAACCCACTTCCAGTGGTTGTTCCTGCACACGAACATATGCAGAACAAGGCGCGCAAGAGCAAGTAAGTACAGGCAAGTAAAAAATATCACATTACATACAAAGCATCGGAAATTCTCCGGTGCTTTTTCTGTATTGAAAACCACCAGCTAGGCAGGAGAATCTGTAAAAGATTTTTGGCGATAATGAAAATTGAATTTCGTACTGTGTGGTAACTAGGTCGCACGAAAAGCAAATAAAGCAAGTAAAGAGTGTCCTTCGGAGGGATGGCTCGGAGACCCCCACCTGATATATCCGTTCAAGCTCTGCTTGATTACGGAGACATATACTCCACTGAGTACGCCACCCAATTTAGCCGTCTGAATCTGCGCTGTTAAGGCGACAGGTGTTTGCAATCGTTGGTGCCACTTGTGTTGCTGGTTGAGTCGCCATTACATCGCAGCATTAGAAACCACTGGCAATACCTGTGGATAATTTTGGAAAGTTCGCCCTACAATTTTTGCGTCAATAAATTGATCAAGGGTTGGTTCGCGTTGCTTGGATCTGTAGGGCCCGTGCCGTAATAGATTCCAAAATTATTTTCGCGATAGTCGTGCAGAGTAAAAGCGATCCCGCGAGCCTGTAGCAAATCAATCATGTCGGTCACCCAATTTATTCGACCCTTATTGTTCAAGAAATTCACATAGTTCAAACCAAACTCACCCACATACACGGGCACGTTTTGCGCCTTGGCGTAGCTGTAATACTGGTCGAGAACCGAGGCTAAATAATTCTTGTCGCGCACTTGGATTGGAGTGACTGCCTTTTCAAGATCAAGGCGCACTAGGCAAGATGCAGTAATGGGAACATTCAATCCCTTCATATACCCGCTAGCCCTGTAACGGTGGCCTTTGTGAACCACTACGGTGAAATTATTGTTGCCTTCGTTTGCATCTCCCGTGGTGCCGGTAATCATGATGGAACCAGGCGTACCAAGGCCTTGCGTTGAATCGAATGCGCCACTTCCCACCGTGTTTGCGGCCCAGAACCACCAGTTGGATCCGTCTGCAATATCCACGTTTTCAAGGGTAGAGATTACGCTACCTGTGCTATCGAGTTCTTCCACGCGCAAGCTATCGAACCACACGGTGCCGGTACCCACACTTTGGCAGACGAGAGTAGGCTTCGCAAGGCTTATGGTATCTGCGTTTATAAGGTATGTTGAGCCTTGGTAGAAAGTCCAATCTGTTGTGCCAGCCGCGATCTTAGGGGAGTTGAATGTTGCTGTTGCCCACTCGGTTTGTCCGAGCTCAAGCCTTGAAGAATCTGGGTATGGGCCATCTTCGCCAAACGAAGTCCAAGAGGTTAATTGATGCGTGTATTCGATGGGTGAATAGAAATGAAAAGTCAATCCAGTCTTATGTATTGGATCGCTTACGGTCACAAAATTCATGCTGGCATCGTTGTCGTAGCTACCATGAATGATGCCATTTAAGCGCTCGACAAAGATAAGGTGATTGGTGTCTGCGGTGCGGATTGTATCGATCAAGCTTTGTGCAAGGGTTTGCCATTGCCGTTTACTTTGCGACACGACAGGTTCGTTTACAAGGTCTAATCCTGCGATGGTTGTTTCGTTTGCGTAATGAGCCGCAAGTGTTGCCCACAAAGCTTTGAGACGTTGTTGGTTGCTTGCGTCATCCCAAAGTGCTGCTCCTGCTCCGTTAGATTGGTAGCCGCCTTCGGGCACGTGCATGTTTAAAATTAAATAGATGCCATGGCGCTTTGCCCAAGCGATGTTGGTGTCGAGCCAAGCAAAGCCGTTAGCCTTCCACTGCAAGGGCGCTGCGTCGTTCTCAAAGAATTTATAACTCAAATAAAAACGCACGGCATTCATGTGCATAGATTGAATGCGCACAAAGTCTGCTTCAGTCAAATCGCCCACTGGTGCAACAGCAGATGACCAAACTTGGTTGCCTAAGCACACGCCTTGCATCAATAATGGCTTATTACTAGAATCCAAGAACTGTCCATCGCTCCAGTGAATATATGGTGAAACGCTTACTTGTGCAGATGAAGAAACAGAAACACTACTCGAACTCGATGCGCTAGATAGCGCACTTGAACTCGAAGCATTTTGTCCTGTAACCTTAGAGCTATTGGAGCAACCAAAGCAACCAAGGGTTAAGCAGCCAAGCAAAGCAATAACGAGTACGTTCCACGCATTTTTGCTCATGGGCAAGCTGCCTTCAAATCATTATTGAGTTCAAATGTCAATTTTAAATCCACAGGTTCCATCATACCATTCATAGCTGATTCCGCTATGCCCTTGTACGTCAACTGCGCCGCGCTTCCATCGCACACAAGGGTTGCCGCGCTGCCTTTGATTACAGGGGTTTTGAATCCATCGGAAAAATTTTCGCCTTGCAGCAGAATTTGCAGACCCTCAATATTCTTTCCCTTTATGCCTGTGTACGTAACCTCAATAAAGCTGTAAGCGTTGTGAAAGCTGTTGGGATCGAGGGTGATCTTTTGCTTATTGCCTTCTGCTTGGAAATTACGCTGGTTTTTCGCGAGATAGACTTCGCCTTGATTCTTGGGCGAATTCACCTCCGCGTATGCACCGGTTTTGGCTTGCGCAAACTTGGTTGGAATCGGTTGTGGCACGCGCTGCATAGAAAGAGATGAGCTACAGCCAGCAAGGGAAATGAATGCTGTGAGTGTGATACAGGAATGCAAAATGGTTGACTTCATAAGATCCTCAAAAGTGGTTCCTATCAAAATATCCTCAAAAACGAATTGCCGTCTCTAGGATTTGTTACTCTTTAGGGTATGGATATGCTAATCGCCTTTTACAAGATTCATTATAACTTCGCTGCACTCGGTGCTCTCTTCTTGATGTGGGCGTTTATCCTGCTTTTGCGTGGGAACGTTCGCTGGTTCTTAATCATCACTGTGGCTGTCGGCATCTACATTTTTGGACTCAAGCATCAGATCGAAAAAGATCCTGTGTTCTACGAAGAAACAGTCGCTAAGTTGCAATCCTTTGACTTTGTGGATTACATCTGGGGCGGTGGCACGGTAACCAAGCAAACCCAAGCTTCCGAAAAGCGCTTGAACCAATAATACGCTCATAGTTTTGTGACTTTATCTCCAAAAATTCATGGTGTAATTCTCGACTGGGGCGGAGTAATCTGCGAAGACCCAAGCCCGGGTTTTATCCGTTATTGTTCTCTGCATTTGGGAGTGGACTCTAAGGCGCTTGCTCTCGCGGTATCTCATCATATTCACGACTTTATGCGAGGCACTCCAGAGTCTGCATTTTGGAAAAATGTTGGCGATGAGCTTGGATTATCGCTACTGCGCAAACATGGTATAGCGCAAGCCTATGAGTCCTTATGGGGAAAGGCTTTGGCGGCTGTTTATGTTCCGATTCAAGAAACCCTGGATATCGCGCGAGAGCTTACCAAGCGGGGGATCCGCATGGGACTTTTGACCAACACAGAGCCGCCTTCTAAAATTTTTCATCTGAGCCAAGGCTATGACTTCTTTGTTGGGCGAGTTTTTAGTTGTGATGAGGGAATTATCAAGCCGCAAGCAGAAATTTATCGCCTTGCTGCACAGCGTCTAGGCCTTGATCCGCAGGAATGTTTGATGGTGGATGATCGCGCAGAAAATATTGAGGGCGCAGCACAGGTCAACATGCTATGTCATCAATTTTCAAATCCTGCCGAATTGCGCAGAAGCCTTATAGAACTTGGAATTTTGGCTTAGATTATTTTCGATTTTCGCGCAGATGCTATCGCCAAATTTGCGCTTCAGAAATCAGCTTTGGGATGTACACAGTGTCTTTGCGAGTAAGGGCGAATTCCACTTTTGCTTCGGGTAAATCGCAGGCGATGCAGTTGCTAGGAACTAGCCCTAGCAAAAGACGGCGTTGATCTTCGCTAAAACGCGCAGTCCACACATGGGCTGATCCTTGCGCCTGTAAGTGTGAAAGCCTTTTATTCTTTTTAGCGAGGCATTGCCCCAAAAAAGTGCGTTGGGAAAATCGAAGACTCATCCAAAGTTCATCGTCTAAATACACCACAGAGTCCATGCCAATAAATTCACATAAAATCGAATCTAGCCCAGCGATACGAGGCAAATTGCGATTGTCGTGAATCAGTAGATCGAGTGCACTGCGTTGGCTAGTTTTGGTTGTGTCAGCAAGTTCTGTCTCAATAATGTTTTTACGACGAGCTTCATCACTTGCGGCACAATGTGTAAGTGCAAGTGATGCCAACGTAAGTGAGAGTAGCAAGAAATGCGTTTTCATTGTTTTTTTTGCTCGACTTCAACAAAGCGAAATTCACCAGCTAGCATTTCTACATATCCGAGCGCAAAAAGCCACTGACCACAATTGA
>Ga0302286_10002311_pt1 | contig 13280 bp, 7 predicted proteins | sample III_Fen_E2_3_FD_198765 | JGI IMG/M metagenome (GOLD analysis project Ga0302286, IMG submission 198765) | Peat permafrost microbial communities from Stordalen Mire near Abisko, Sweden - III_Fen_E2_3 | ecosystem: Environmental > Terrestrial > Soil > Wetlands > Permafrost | place: Sweden: Abisko...
GATTTAAATATGCCAAATACAAACAATAAATTAGAAGGAACATTTACGGGACTAAAGAATAAACTTAGGAACCATAATGGACTTTCAAAAGAAAACCGTAAACGGTTTATAGATGAGTTTTTTAAGGTATAAAGGGCTCTAATAAAATGTGATAGGGGTTGCTCTTACAATAAGAACAACCCCAGGACTATCGACTTTTTTCCGTCGCCCGTCAAATGTATCCCTGGCAAGTTGCTCTCCAGCAGAGCTCGCTTCCGTTTGGTTTGACAAAACAAATATAAAAAGTTAATCTGGAAATGAAATATTTTTATCAAAATATCAGCCTGAAATTTGACCTTTAAGTAAAGTGGACTCAAAAACAGCCTGAAATTTGACCTTTACACCTCAAATGATGCTGTTGAAATTATGAAAATTCTAACTGCAAGTATCCTGACAGCCAAAAAATCAATAAAGGATAAAAGAAAACCAACGAAAGATAGTGATTAGTGATTAGTGATTAGTGATAAGTGATTAATCACTAATCACTATTCGTTGTTGTTTCGTAAAATAAACGAAATAAATTGATTAAAGTTTCGTTTATTGTGCGAAATAATTAATATATTTGTGGACGAAATAAATTATTTTCCCTCTTATGAAAGATATAATCAAGTCAATACTAGTTGAATTTCAACAAAGGGAATTACCAACAATAATGAAACGTAAATTATTAATTAATACTGATTTACAAATTATTGTTAGTATTGTTGGTGCACGCAGAAGTGGGAAGACCTATTTGTTGTATCAATCCATGATTGAACTTGTTGCAAAGGGTATTTCACGTAAAAATATTGTTTTCCTAAATTTTGAAGATGAGCGATTGATATTGCAAACTAACCAATTGGATTTAATTTTACAAGCTTTTTCAGAATTGTATCCGGATATAAAGTTGAATGAATGTTATTTCTTTTTTGATGAAATTCAAAATATAAATGGGTGGGAAAAGTTTGTTCGACGGATATTTGATAATTACTCTAAGCATATTTTTATCACAGGATCGAATGCGAAATTTTTAAGTACTGAAATTGCCGATTCATTAAGAGGTAGAACACTTACTTACACGGTATATCCATTGAATTTTATTGAATATCTGGAGTTTAAAGGCGTTGAATTTGATACTATCAACCCAAGAAAAAGAGCAAAAGTAATAAACAATGCATTACAGTTTATTACAGAGGGTGGTTTTCCCGAAGTAATTAATTTTGAAAATGATGTACGAATTAAAGTATTGCAAAGCTATTTCAATACTATGATTTTCAGGGATATCGTTGAACGCTATAAAATAAACGATGTTTTGGTATTGAAGTTTTTTATTAAGAAACTATTCGCTAATATTGGTAAGCCACTTTCGGTGAATAGGATATACAATGACTTACGATCAATGGGTTATAAAGTAAGCAATAATTATTTATACGAATTTGAACAATACACTTATTCGGTTTTTTTAGGTATATCGATACCAAAATTTGATTATTCTGAAATAAAACAAGCAAAATCAGATAAAAAATTATATGCCATTGATACTGGATTGCTCTCTGCCATGGAATTTAGTATGTCGCAGAATAGAGGAAAATTGCTCGAAAATACAGTTTTACTGGAATTAATTAAATCCGATTTAGAAGTTTATTATTTTAAAGATAAATTCGAATGTGATTTTGTTGTTAAAAAGGGAATGCTCTTACAGCCTATTCAGGTATGTTGGCAAATAGACAATGAATCGACTCAAATTAGAGAGATACGAGCTTTAATTGAAGTTTGTAGAAAGATCAAAGTTACTAAGGCCCAATTAATCAGTTTTGATCAAAAGAGAATATTGACATTCGATGAGATTGAAATTCAAGTAATTCCTTTCTACGAATGGGTTAGAGAAATAAATTATTCATTAATCATTAACTACTAATAATTACCTAGTGCTCAACTATTTACCCAAATATTTCACTTCGAAAGCCATTTTCCTGTATTTGGGAGTGCTGGTGTTGTGTAATGTTATTTTCTTCTCCCATGCTTTACCTGTATTATGGTGGGCATTTGGAATCCTGGAAGTTATTAGTTTCTTTTATTTCTCGAACCAATTAACCCGTAATTGGCAAAAATACACAGATAAGAGGTTTTTAAAGAAACTATTTCAAACGGCACTGATTATTCGCTTGGTTTGGGTCGTATTCAGCTATTTTTTTTATACAGCCATGACCGGAAGACCTTTTGAATTTGATTCGGGAGATGCTTTTGGTTACCATGGTGAAGGTTCCTGGCTGGCTGACATGATCCATAACGGGAATATCCAACCATATTTTGAGTATATTAAAGGTCGGTATTCCGATATGGGGTATCCGTTCTATCTGGGATGGCAATATTCTATCACCGATAATTCGATCATTATTGCTCGGTTGCTTAAAGCACTGTACGGAGCTTTTACTTGTGTGTTGGTTTACAAGTTGGCTAGCCGGAATTTTGGTGAAGAAGTCGGAAGGATGGCAGCCATTTTTTGCATGCTCATGCCGAATTTAATTCTTTATACCGGCCTCCATGTTAAAGAAACTGAAATGCTGCTCTTAACAGTTGCTTTTATGGAAAGGGCTGATGCCATGTTTCGAAATAAAAACTTTAATTTTATTGAAATAGCACCGCCTATTGTCCTGGCAGCTGCACTCTTCTTTTTAAGAACGGTTTTAGGTGTTACAGCATTCATAGCTATGTTTACTACATTACTATTTACCTCAACAAAAATTATTGGGGTTGGAAAACGAATATTATTATTTGTATGGATGTTAGCAGTAGTTGGTTACTTTATCGGAGGAACCATCAGCACAGAAGTTGAATCGATTTGGGCTGCCAGAGGAGCTAACCAGGAAGCATCCATGAAAATGCGGGCAAATCAGGCAAACGGAAATAAATACGCTAAATTTGCTACAGGAATAGTATTTGCACCAATTATTTTTGTGATTCCATTTCCAACACTTGTTGAAACACCTAATCAGGAGAATCAAAAAATTATTAATGGAGGTAACTTTGTAAAGAATATTATGGCTTTTTTTACCATGTTTGCTTTGTTTTGGATGGTCAAAAATAAAAAATGGAGGGATTATATCCTAATTGGATCATTTACCATTGGTTATCTTATTATCGTTTCTCTAAGTGCTTTTGGCCAATCAGAGCGTTTTCATCTTCCCGCCTTGCCATTTGAATTGATACTGGCTGCTTTTGGGATCAGCCTGATCACCAATAAAGATAAAAAGTATTTTAGATGGTGGATGATTTTTATATTTATGGCTATTGTAGGTTGGAGTTGGTTTAAACTTGCAGGAAGAGGACTTGCTTAGTAGGTAGTAAGAGGTGAGGAATGAGGAATGAGAAAATAGTAGGTAGAAAATAGTAAGAGGTAAGAGGTAAGGAATTAGAAATGAGGAACGAGAAAATAGTAGGTAGTTTATAGTAGCTAGTAGGTAGATGTTACCCTTAGAGTCCTTCTAACTAAATTTGTCTATTTTAAAAGTTCCAATTTATCTTATCATATCTTATCTGTGTAATTCTGTGTTTTTTAATCTGTGTAATCTGTTTTATTTTGATGAAGATATTAATTGTTTGTAGTGAAAATTCTGGTCAGGTTTCTCCATTTGTTTTGGAACAGGTAAGTTCTCTACAATCAATGGGAGTAGAGATCGAGTTTTTTTTAATTGATAAGAAAGGCATAGTTGGATACTTGACGAAAAGAAAGAGCTTGTTGAATAGAATAAAAGTCTTTCAGCCGGATATTATTCATGCTCATTATGGATTATCCGGGTTGTTGGCAAATCTGCAAAGGCATATTCCCGTTGTTACTACTTATCTTGGCAGTGATATTAATTATCAAAAAGTATTATTTTTCTCCCGGATAGCTATGATTTTATCCTCACATAATATTTTTGTATCCGAAAAGAATAGAATACAATCCGGATTTCATCACAAACAATCTTTAATACCCTTTGGTGTCATAACGGATTTATTCAGTCCGATTGATAAAAATCAAGCACGGAAAAAACTGAGTCTTGATTTGAATAAAAGATTAGTACTATTTGCAGGTTCTTTTCTAAACCCGGTTAAAAACCCGGAATTAGCACATAAAGCAGTCAGTTTACTACCCAATGTTGAATTGTTGAAAACTGGTGGAGGATTTTCCCGTGAACAGATTGTATTGCTCCTGAATGCAGTGGACGTAGCCATGATGACCAGCTTTTCGGAAGGATCTCCCCAGTTTATCAAGGAAGCCATGGCGTGCAACTGCCCAATCGTATCAGTTCCGGTAGGGGATGTACCGGAAATGATTCGGGAGGTGGATGGCTGTTATCTATCGTCCTATGAACCTTCCGATGTGGCCGATAAGCTTTGCCAGGCTCTGGCATATGGAAAACGTACTGATGGAAGAAAACGAATCCTGGAACTACACCTGGACTCTGAAAGTATTGCCCGGCGAATCCTGGAAGTATATTCTGAAGTTCTGATTAAAACTCAAAAATTAGGATAGATTCTTAGTAATCTTGCTTTTTATCTGTTTTATGTATCAATATGACCTTATTTGCTGAAAAAAGAAGGCGATATTATAAATCAGCTTTAGCTAAATTTATTATTCTGTATGTGATACTAGGGTTCTGTTAAGTTATAAATGGCACATTTATTTCCTGACAAACCGCAAAAGAAGCGGTTGTTCAGCATAGGCGTCTAACCGTTTTTTTTAGGTTCGACGCATAACAGAAAAAAGAGATAGAATTAGATTAACAGTATAATAGCTGGTATTTAAGTTCTTGAAACAATTAAATGTCGTATTTAAAATTATAAAGAACCTCCGGTGATTTGCCAAAAGTTAATAGATTTAAAAACAGTTCTAACTCCAATTTATTGGAATTAGAACTGTATGCCTTGATCAAATCCAACTTATTGAAGTTCAATCCGGGGAAGCACGATATGCATTAAAAGAATCCGTTTTTTACCACTTGATTAGCCTAAGTAAGTATTATTTAATTCATTATATTCGACATTATATCCAATTTGTTACTTGCAATCTTTGAAATTTCAATAGGAGAAATCATTTTTTAATCCTATATCCAATGTAGTTCAGTAATAGGAAATCAGAATCAACTCACAAAATGATTCGAGCAACTATAAAGGAAAATAAGGACGCGATGTTTTTTATTCGATATCTCTACTCAGGTTGAAAAACAGGAACACGTTTTTATATTTAATGTACATATTGCAAGGTCTAAACCCCTATATAAACCGACTCGCTGGCTTAATGACTTATCTTTTTTCCTGAATGATGATACAACTCTCAATTCATAAGTCCAAATTTTAAACAGTTCTATTTTTAGCAGAGCTTCTCATGAAGTAGGCAAATTGGTAGGAAGGTCTAGTCTCCTTTTCCAAAGAAATAATTTCCAAACTTGATATCTATTGAATTTCTGTCCACTATTGTGTCCTTAATTCTCTTATACAGGCAATCTTATTTTATGTGGTATACATTCTTCTCCCAAAAATCGAATACGCACTCTTTTGAAGTTGTGTTGTCACGAATAATCCCCGAAAGCAAGATTTGATTATTCATATGAATGCATTTAAAGGCTTTTTTATTTATTTATGTGCTACAAAATAATAAAATATTTGCTACAAAACTAGTTTGTATTTTATAATGAGCAAATGTATTTATTTCATAATATAGATAGGTTGAACATATAATGTGTTGGCACTAAATGGATTCTTATTTTTGATCTTAAAAGGGAGAAGAAAAATTGTTTTATAAAAGTATGACTTCCAACCTCTAATACAATTATATTATCATGTTAAGTTAATATTATTACAATATTTGAAAGGTTTATTGTATCTTTGCACCCATATAGTTTTGACACTGACTTTGGTTTTGAGATTTTTCAGGATTTGATTTGTTTGAATCTCTGAGTTAAAAAAAATCAATAATAGGTGATCAGGTGATTTTGATGTTTGTTTTTATTATTCCGATTAAGTACAATTTGTAGTAATTATTATTGTTTGATGACAGATTTTAGAATTGCGATTGTTGGGTTGGGTTATGTGGGTCTTCCTTTAGCCATTGAATTTGGAAAAAAATATAAAGTCCTTGGTTTTGATATAAACAAAGCCAGGGTCGATGAACTGAAACGCGGCATTGATCATACCTTGGAAGCTGATCTGGATGGCCTACTTGAGGCGACCGGCCTCCGTAAAACGAATCCTAACCTGGGACTCTCATTTTCATCCACTGAATCCGACCTGAAAGATTGTAACACCTATATCGTTACAGTCCCAACTCCTATCAATCAGTTTAATATGCCTGACTTACGGCCACTTATCAAAGCATCAGAGATGCTGGGAAGGGTGATCAGTAAAGGGAATATTGCCATATACGAATCGACCACTTATCCCGGATGTACTGAAGAAGACTGCGTTCCTGTCATTGAGAAAGTATCGGGGATGCTCTTCAACACTGATTTCTTTGCCGGATATAGCCCTGAGCGCATTAACCCGGGAGACAAAGTAAATACCCTCACCAAAATTAAAAAGGTAACCTCCGGATCTACACCTGAGGTTGCTGACAAGGTGGATGGATTATATGCTTCCATCATTACCGCCGGTACTCACAAGGCCCCAAGCATTAAAGTAGCAGAAGCATCCAAGATCATTGAAAACGCCCAGCGGGATGTGAATATATCCTTTGTAAACGAACTCGCGCTTATTTTCGATAAAATAGGCATTGATACCAACGATGTGATTGATGCTGCCGCTACCAAATGGAATTTTCTGAAATACCGTCCTGGACTGGTAGGAGGACATTGTATCAGTGTAGATCCCTATTACCTGGCAAGCAAGGCGGAATCGTTGGGTTATGTTCCTCAGGTAATCCTGTCAGGAAGACATGTAAATAATAGCATAGCTCCGTTTATAGCTAATAAATTGCTGAAATTGATGATCCATAAGGATCATAAAATAAAGAACGCAAATGTGCTGATATTAGGCGTAACTTTTAAGGAAAATTGTCCTGACATACGCAATACGAAAGTGATAGACATTTACCATGAATTATATGAATTTGGAGCGTTGGTGGATATCTATGATCCATGGGCTTCGGCGAAAGAAGTCAAACGACAATATGGAGTAGATATTATCGACAAACTTGATGCAACTAAAAATTATGAAGCTATTATTTTGGCAGTAGCCCATGATGAGTTTAAGGAGATTGATTTCGAAGCATATTATAAGAATGATACCGTTATTTTTGATGCCAAAGCGGTAATTGATAGACGGTGGGTAGAAGGAAGACTTTAATGTTTGGTGTTTGAAGAGTTTGAAAAGTTCCGTGTTCCGCGTTTTGGGTGATTGAGAATTCTGCAGTTGGATGAACTGTTTTAGGAGAACAACCTGACATCGTCGAAGACATGTCAGCGTTAAAAGGGACGTTTGAATAGTCCCGATAAATCGGGATCTACACTTCGTTTCGATTTGAAAGGTTCCGTGTTCCGATTGAAGTATTATACAGTTGGATTAGATACTATGAGGATGAGAACTAAGATGAGTAACTCAAAATTCGTATAATTCGATTTAAATTCGTGTAATTAGTATGAATAATGAATTTCGTTGGTATGCAGTTTATACGGCTCCCCGGGCTGAGAAAAAGGTTAGTGAACGGTTTGCTCAGGAAGAAATAGAACATTACTTGCCTGTACAAACAGTGAAGCGTCGTTGGAGTGACCGGATCAAGGAAGTGCAGGTCCCGGTAGTAAATGGGTATATATTTGTACATATTCCCTCCACTGATTTTAAAAAGGTTACCAATGTCTTTGGTGCCCTGGCATTCATACGCGAAGGAGGACAACCGGTAGCTATACCCGATGTCCAACTGGAACGGTTGAGGTTTATGGTGGAACATTCGGAAGAGCCTGTGGAGTATACCCAGGAAAGCTTTGAACATGGTGAATCGATCCGGATATGCAAAGGACCCTTGGAAGGCATGCTGGGTGAATTGGTGGAGATGAAAGGGAAGAATAAAGTGCTGATCCGGTTGGAACGGTTTGGCTGCGCTATTACCATGGTGCCCATGTCGTTTGTGGAGAAGGTTTCTTAGCTTTAAGCCATAAACCTAAAAGCGTCGGAGACCTTTTAGCGATTAACAGATAATTTACGGATCAAATATATATTAATAGCTTCAGGCTGAAAGTTTAAACCTTTTCAGAGAACAAAAGCCTGATAATAATAAACCAAGTTAAGACGCTTATTCAAATTGAAGAAGAACTTATTAACTTGATTTTTTATGTTCCAAAATAACCAAATTCGTAATTCCCCTTGGGAGTGACGAACATCGACGTATCAAGTATTGAGTATAGAGCAAGTACGCAGTAGGTAGAAATTAGTAAGTCGAAAGATAATTACTATACATTTCATACTATTAAACGGCTTATTGTTAATAACTTGTAGCTAGCTACCTCCTTTTAAAATCTTAACTTTTAACTACCAACTACCAACTACCTACTATTAACTACCTACTATAAAAATTATGTGTATCAAAAAATCAATCCTGTCATTGTTTTTAGTAATTGGCATACTTGCACTGAGTTCTTGTTCAACTCAAAAAAGTATTGCGTATTTTCAGAAGATAAGTTCCAATACGGATTCGTTAATACAGAACCAATCTTCCCCAGTACACAGTGCACGTATCAAACCGTTGGATATGCTCAGCATTACTGTAGTGACCTCTAATCCGGAAGCATCACAAATCTATAATTTGGTGGTTCCACAAATCGGTGAGACTGCTGCAAATAGCCTTATGTCAGTTCCTACTTTACAAACTTACCTGGTGACTGAGGATGGTAATATTGATTTTCCTGTTTTTGGGAGTTTGAAGGTGGAAGGCCTGACCCGCAAAAAACTTGAAGCGTTGCTTCAGGAGAAGTTGGCTTCAGCTTTCAGCAAAGAACGCCCCATTGTGACTATACGGATTACTAATTTTACTGTGAATGTATTGGGGGAAGTCCTTAAACCCGGAAAATTTCAAACTACGAATGAAAGGTTGACTATCTTTGATGGACTCGCCCTGGCAGGGGATATGAGCGTCTATGGTCGCAGGGATAATGTAAAGGTATTACGTGAAAATGCAGATGGCACCAAGAAATACATTACTGTGAATCTAAACGATAAAAACGTCATTTATTCCGAAGCTTATTACCTGGAACAAAATGATGTGGTGTACGTAGAGCCTAACAAATCAAGATCAAATTCTTCCAGATTCGGTGCAGCTGAATCATTTGGAATTTCGGCACTCTCTATCCTGTTTTCCCTGGCTAGTCTGGTGATAACAATTATAAAATAATAACCTCAACTTCCTAATGGGGTGAAGATAACGATTAACCGCCAAGGAGTAAAAAAAACTATTGTAGTTTAATATTGAAGTAATGGGAAATACACTGAGTCTTATTATTTTAAATATAACTTAATCTACCCTCAGCTCTATCGTCCTCTCAAATACTCTTTTCCTATTTCTTTCTCCAATAGGAGAAAGTCACCGAAGGGGGTTGGAGGTATGGAGAGGCAAGGGGAGAGGTCAGATTCCAAGAAGAATAAAATAAAACATTCTATTGTTCCAACTATCTACAATTGATTTTAATACCAATAATCTTAGTAATCACGCAATTTAAATTCGTGATATTCGTTTAAATCATACAATAATTTTAAAAATTATCAATTTATTCCTATGAATCCAAACTACGAAACTGAAGAAGTAGAAGACGAACAATCTGTTGATTTACTGGGTTTGTTTTTCAAATACCTGTCCTATTGGAAATGGTTTGTCGCTTCCGTGGCAGTGTGCCTGATACTGGCCGTGGTGTACTTAAAAACAACCACTAAAGTCTATGAAGTTACATCCACTGTATTGTTGAAAGATGACAAAAAAGGAGGTGGTATGGCAGAACTGGGTGCCCTGAAGGAAATGGGGATGTTGAATGTCAAGAACAATGTGGATAATGAGTTGGAAGTTTTGAGGACTTCAACCCTGTGGGAACAGGTCGTTACAGAAGCAGGCCTCTATGCCAGTTATAAAAAAATAGGAACTTTTAAAAACGAGTACCTGTATGGAACAGAATGTCCTATTCTGATCCTGTTGCCACAGGCAGTACTCGATACCCTGAGTACAAACCAGAAATTCCAGGTGGTGGTCCATCCTCAGGGAACCTTTGAGTTTTCCGGAACTTACAATGATAAGGACTATAAGATAGCTGTAAACAAGACAGACAGCCAGGCGGTTTTGCCATTTGGTAAAATTTATTTTAAGAAAGGAGAATTCCATCCTTCCAACGACATGACCCTTGAAGTGACGCTGGTCAACCCTGCAAAGGTAGCAGCCGGAATGCTTGGAAGCATGACCATGGACCTGACTTCCAAGACTACTTCGGTGGTGAATGTTACATTAACTACCACAAACGTGAAACTGGGCAAAGACTTCCTGAATAAACTCATTGAGGTGTATAACCGCGAGGATATGAAGGACCAGAATATGGTGGCTACCAATACTGCCATTTTTATTGACGACAGGCTGGTATCCCTGACCAGTGAACTGGGTGATGTGGAGTCGCGTGTTGAAAATTATAAACAGGATAATGGGCTGACGGATATCAAATCGGAAGCGGAGATGTTTATCAAGCAAACCGGTGATTTTACTCAAAAACGTCTGGAAGTGGAAACACAGCTGGCTATTGTGTCTGACATCGATGCATATATTCATAAAAAGGAAAATCGGTACCAGTTACTTCCCGCCAGTACAGGTATTAAGAGCGAAAGCGTAAACAAGTTAATCGTAGATTATAACATGCTTGTCCTCGAACGGAAAAGACTCTCCCGTACCGCCTCCGGTACCAACCAGGCTATGCTCGACCTGACCGATCAGATTGAATCAATGTTCAGTACCCTTCAATCCAGCATTCGCAACGAGAAACGCAACTGGCAAATAGCGCAAAAAGACCTGTTGGCCAAGGATAGCCAGAATAATGCCCGTATCAAGGCTATTCCACGCCAGGAACGTGAATACACCGAAATTAAACGGCAGCAAGGTATTAAGGAAGCTTTGTATTTGTTTCTATTGCAGAAGAAAGAAGAAAACTTCCTGACCATGTCGGTAGTAGTACCTAAAGGCAAGATTATCGATAAAGCACGCAGCAATGGTATTCCGGTATCTCCTAAAAAGTCGGTTATTCTATTGATGGCGCTGATACTGGGTTTAATCATTCCAATTATCATTATTACCCTTCGGAACCTGTTGCGTTACCACATAGAAAACAAAGATGAACTTGAAAAAATATCGATAGTCCCTGTATTGGGTGAGATTTGCAAAAGTGAACTTACGGGCAATATCATTATCCGTGAAAATGGAACCAACCGCTTTACCGAAATGTTCCGCCTGCTCCGTACCAACCTGTTGTTTGTTCTGGCCGATCCGGATCAGAATGTTATCAATGTGGTATCAAGTATAGGTGGTGAAGGAAAGACTTTTATCTGTATCAACCTGGCAATGAGTCTGGCATTGCTGGATAAAAAAGTACTGATTATCGGTCTGGACGTACGCAAACCAAAATTGGGAGAGTACCTGGGACTGAAAAACAAAACAGGTATTACCCTTTTTCTTTCAGGCCACCTGGATCAAAAAGATCTAATTCATCCCTCCGGGATTCATCCAAACTTGTCGGTCATCACTTCCGGACCGGTACCTCCAAATCCTGCAGAATTAATGTCAAAACCGTCCCTGGATCTGTTAATTGCCGATTGCAAGGATAAATATGACTATGTCATTCTGGATACAGCACCTATCGGTATTGTCTCAGACAGCTATGCATTGAATCGTTTTGCAGATGTCAACCTGTACGTCGTTCGTGCCGATTATACACCAAAAAGGAATATCGAAGATGCTACCAACCTGTTCAAGCAGAATAAATTGAACCGTATGTATTTTATCCTCAATGCCGCTGATATTGAAAAATCTACTAATCGTTACGGGTATGGCAAGAAATATGGGTATGGTTATGGGAATAAGTACGGAGATGGATATGGTTTTGATGAAAAATAATTGGGAGTCGGTAGTTGTTATAAAATAGTAAACAGCAGTGAGGTTAGGACGTGAAACTCAGTTGACCATACTTTTTAGAGTAGTGAGGGCTTTCTATTATTACTATGACGTCGTGTTGTGTCTATGATGTGTCCGTAGATGTTACAGTGATGATACAGTGATGACACACAGATATTACAGTAATATTACACCCTAATATTATAGTGTAATATCACTGTAACAACTCTGTAATATTTTTATAGTCATTCATTTTTAGAAACGAATCTACACAGGCAACATAGTATCATTACCTTAGTGAGAAAGTAGTAAATAGTAGGTAGTTAGTAGAAAGTAGCAGGTAGTAGTAGGAAGAAAGATAAGTAGAAATAGTAAAAATTAAAATAGTAAAAAATAATATTTTGTTTTATGTGTTTATGTAGTTATTTAGTAATAAGTAATTTAAAATATTCATATTATGGCAATTATCAAAGGTGGATTAAAAATAGCCGGCAGTATCCAGGGTGTAACCTATTACACGAGAGTCGGGAGTGATAAAGTGATTGCTCGTTCAAAGGGAGGGCCTTCACCACGGAGAATGAAGTTAGGGGACGAATTCAAAAATACCCGTAAGCACCAAATAGAATGGAAAGCGTGTGTGAAATTCTCCAAAGGACTTCACCATGCACTGGGCGAAACTTACCGCCTGGGTGATTATACCCTTTGCTCAACATGGAACGGGCTGGGTAAAAATATCATGGGATTGGATACCACAAAGCCGGCGGGTGAACGAAATTTAATGCTCTCACTCCATAGGCTGTTGCTCGAAGACTTTAGCCTGAACCGCAATTATCCGTTCAATACCGTATTGCGTGTCTCCACGGAATTTGAAGTACACAAGGAAACGCTGCAAGCTACGGTTTCATTGCCCCGTATCAACACCGGCATGGTATTGCTGAATATCCAGAGCCTGCCTTACTTCAGGATCATCGTATCCCTGGGAATCGTGTCGGACTTCCATTTTAATCCTGAAAATAAACGGGAACCTTATACGCCGTCTTTAAAACTATATAATGGATGCAACAACTCTGTGATGACACCCTGGTTCTCCACCAACGACATCGTTGACCCTCAAACCCTGAACGTGCACTTGCTATCCAGGCTCGTAGAACAACTA
>Ga0302286_10002312_pt1 | contig 13277 bp, 6 predicted proteins | sample III_Fen_E2_3_FD_198765 | JGI IMG/M metagenome (GOLD analysis project Ga0302286, IMG submission 198765) | Peat permafrost microbial communities from Stordalen Mire near Abisko, Sweden - III_Fen_E2_3 | ecosystem: Environmental > Terrestrial > Soil > Wetlands > Permafrost | place: Sweden: Abisko...
GCTTAATTTTAGTGCTTTTGTCAGAAAGATATTTTCATGCCCTGAAAGCTGGATCAATATTCTGGATTATTTTCTGGATGTTTTAAAAGAACTTTCACTTAAAATCAACAATACTGAAAATGAGCAGGTCAAATTGGAATCAGAATATCTTTATCAGGCATTCCTTGCGCTTCAGCGATTGAAGGATACATTGATTACCTTGGATATTCATGATTTCCCGGTTAAGATCCTGTACCGACTGCTGGATCAAAGTTTACGACGGATTTCAATTCCCTTTGAAGGTGAACCGCTGACTGGATTACAGGTGATGGGTCTGCTCGAAACTCGAAGTCTCGATTTTGAAAACCTGGTGCTTTTTTCGGCCAATGAAGGATTTCTTCCCCGGATTGCTGCTGGTCATTCGTTTGTTCCATATCACCTGCGTAAAGGCTTCGGAATGCCCACATACGAGGATCGTGACGCCATGTATGCCTATTATTTCTACCGGCTCATTCAGCGAACTAAAAAAACAGTGCTTGTATATAATTCGATTACCGAAGGAATTGCTTCATTCGAGAAGAGTCGTTTTTTGTATCAGCTTTTGTATGATTCGGAGTTTGAAGTGGAAGAGCTGAACCTGAGTTTTAACTTTAAAGGTTTGACTCATGAACCCATTAGTATTGAAGCCAACGGGGCACACCTTGAGAAACTGGCTTCGGTATACACTAGCCGAAATCTGAGTCCGAGCGCCATTAATACTTATCTGGATTGCAAGCTGAAATTCTATTTTAAATACATTGCAGATATTAAGGAAACGGAGGAAATCAAGGAGGAAATCGATGCTGTTATGTTTGGAAATCTGTTTCATTATGCAATGGAACTTCTTTACAAGCCCTTTGAAGGTAAGACCGTTGACATCCTGGCGTTGAAATTGCTTAAAGGTGACCGCCGAAGAATTGATGCTGTGGTACTTGAATCAGTTGCGGTAAAGTATTACCAAATGGAACCGACTGAAGCAGCAAGTCTTAAACTGAGTGGCCAAAGCATATTAATCGCCTCCCACTTGCGTGAATATATTTTTCAGCTGCTTGAAAACGATATGAAGTTTGCACCCTTCTTCCTGGTCGGTCTTGAAAAGAAGTATTCGTCAGATTATCAGGTTATTTCTGGTGAAAAGACAATCACGGTTCGCATTGGGGGGATCGTTGACCGAATTGATCGAACCGCAGATGGATTGAGGATTATCGATTATAAAACAGGGAGGAATCTGCAGCTCGATTTTAAAGAATGGTCTCATTTAACAGATAGAAATTATACGCTTCGACGAAAAGAGATATTCCAGACCTTAATCTATTCTGAAATCCTAAGTCGTACAGAAAATGAACTTCCCATATGGCCATCGATCTACAAGATCGATGATTTGTTTAACGATGAGTTTGTCCCCAATGTGATTTACAAAGGTGAGAAACTTATTTTTCAACGAGTGAAAAATGAATTCACAATGGCTTTTGACGAAGTGCTTTCTGAAATATTCAGCATTGGAAATAATTACGATCAGACGAAAGATTCTCAAAAATGCAGTTATTGCCCGTATAACAAGATTTGCAGGAGATAACGAACAAGCTCGCAGTCAACTTGTAAAGGTCAGTTAAGGTCATTTGTAGTCAATGGTTGCCTGATAGGATGAAGATAACACCTGTTATCCTTTTAACTGGGTAATGTAATTATTTCAACAAATCAGGGCGAAGGCGTTTGGTACGTTCATATGCTTGCTGTTCCTGGTATTCATTGATCTTTTTATCATTTCCAGAAAGCAGGATATCAGGAACTTTCCATCCCTTGTAATTCGCAGGACGGGTATAGACCGGCGGACTTAGAAGATTATCCTGATAGGAATCGGTGAGTGCAGAGGTTTCATCAGACAATACACCAGGTATTAAACGCACCATACTGTCAACGATCACTGCAGCTGCCAGTTCTCCGCCCGTGAGCACATAATCGCCAATCGATATCTCCATGGTTACCAGGTGTTCCCTGATTCGCTGGTCGATTCCTTTGTAGTGACCGCAAAGTATGATCACGTTATTCACCAGCGATAGTTTGTTTGCCACCTTCTGATCCAATTGAATACCATCAGGACTGGTATAAATGATTTCATCATACTCGCGCTGAGCCTTTAAATAGTTAATGGCACTCTCAATAGGCTGGATGGTCATCACCATACCGGCCCCCCCGCTAAAGGCATAATCATCCGTACGACGGTGTTTATCTTCCGAGAAATCGCGTATGTTATGTACATGTATTTCAACCAACCCTTTATCCTGTCCACGTTTAATGATAGAATGACCAAAAGGGCTTTCGAGCAACTCAGGAAGAACTGTAAGAATATCGATACGCATGGAAATGTTTTTTTTTGCAAAAGTAACAACCTCCCATTAAACTTGATCAAAATGGGAATCTAAATACATAAATGGGAAGGCAAAATTACAGACAATTGTGTTTTATGTGCTTGTTTTATACTTTTATTGATTAAAATCTTTGAGTATTAGCTTGTAATATCTATTTTCGTAGGCTGAAACATGTCCTTATTCTCTGTTAATTACAATGTAATTTAAAAATTGTTATGGAACCTAAAGATCTAAAAAACTCTGTTATTGAGTTAAGTGGTGCACTTGTTGAGCCAGAAACTGTTAATGATCAGAACGTTGCTGAAGAATCTGTCGAACAGACTGAAGTAATTGAAGTAGCTGAAGATGAGAAACCTATTGAAATTGTTGCAGAAGTGTCTGTAGCTGAGGTAGACGTACCGGTAATTCAGGAAGCTGATGAAGCGAATACCCCTGAAATTAACGAACCTGTTGCCGAATTGGCCGGGGAAGAAGTAGTTGAAGAAATTGAAACTGAACCAGAAGTGGTTGAAACAATCGTTGAAGAACCAGTTGAAGTACACTCACCTGAAACGAATGAACCTGAAGCAGAACTTGCCGGTGAAGAAGTCGTTGCAGATGTTGATATTGAAACAGTGACAAATACTGTTGAAGCTGCTGTACCTGAAGTTGAAGCTGAGGTCTCTGAAATTATTGAAACTGTATCTGAACCGGTTAAATCAGAAGTTATTGAAATCAATACCCAGGAATCACCTGTGGATGAAATTCCCTCAATCGAAGAGCTAATTGATATATCAGAAGATGATCTTGAGATTCATGAGGACGATATGCTCGAAGAAAGCGGTCCTAAGGCTAAATTGGCTGATTATGCGAGTCTTTCGGAAATTGAACTCATCAATTCACTGCGAACATTACTGGAGAAGGATGATTTTGAAAGCATCCGTGATGATATTGATGCCATCAAAATTCATTTTTTCCGTCGTTACCGTGCCAATATCGAAGCACAGAAAGCTCTATTTGTTGAAGCAGGCGGTAATCTGGAGGAGTTTAAAGCTGAACCTGATCCCAATGAACTGGATCTTCGGAACCTGCTAAAGCACTATCAGGATATTAGAAACGAACACAATAAGAAAGTTGACGAGGATAAAGAAGCCAACCTTCAGAAAAAATATGATATCATTGAAGAGATTAAATCTCTGATCAATAATAAGGAATCCATCAATAAGACTTTTCACGATTTCCGTGAATTGCAAAACCGTTGGAGAGAAATAGGCCTTGTTCCACAGGCAAAACTAAAAGATCTTTGGGATACCTACCATCATCATGTGGAAAACTTTTATGATTTTATTAAAATCAATAAAGAATTGCGCGATTTGGATTTGAAGAAGAACCTGGAAACAAAGATTGAAATCTGTGAAAAATCAGAAGAGCTTTTGGTTGAACCTTCGATAATCAAAGCCTTCAATATCTTACAGAAATACCACGAACAATGGCGCGAGGTGGGACCTGTTCCCCGCGATAAAAAAGATGAATTATGGGAGCGTTTTAAAGCTGCTACATCCATCATCAACAAAAAGCACCAGGATTATTTTGAAGGACGGAAATCGGAACAGAAAAAGAACCTGGATGCCAAAATTGCTTTGTGCGAAAAAGTAGAAGAAATCGCCAAAGCTGAAATTGAAGTCCATCGCGACTGGGATGATCGGTCAAAAGAACTTATTGAACTTCAGAAGGTTTGGAGAACAATCGGTTTTGCTCCTAAAAAAGATAACAACAAGATATACGAACGCTTTCGGATTGCCTCAGATAAATTCTTCGATCGTAAACGCGAATTTTATAATCAGAATAAAGAAGAACAGCAGAATAACCTTCAGATGAAAACTGATTTATGTATCCAGGCTGAAGCCCTTAAAGACAGTACGGACTGGAAAAAAACTGCTGATGAATTTATCAATATTCAGAAGGCATGGAAGGAAATTGGACCTGTTCCGCGCAAGTTCTCTGACGTTATCTGGAAGCGATTCCGTTCGGCTTGCGATTACTTCTTCGAAAACAAGGCAAAACATTTCTCATCAATCGACGGAGAACAGTCTGGAAATTTAAAACTGAAGAGGGATCTTTTGGAAGAAGTTAAACAATTCGCGCTGACTGGGGATGATAATGCAGATTTGGATAAGCTTAAAGATTTTCAGAGGCGGTTTACCGAAATTGGTCATGTGCCATTTAAAGACAAAGATTCCATCCAAAATGAATTCCGCGATGTGATTAATCGTCACTTCGACACCTTGAGAATTGACGAAAAAAGAAGGAACCTTATGAAATTTAAAAGTAAGGTTGTCAACAATACAACAACAGGCAGAGGTCAGAATAAAATGCGTTTTGAGCGTGAGAAATATATGACAAAGCTGAAACAGATGGAAAGTGATTTGGCGTTGCTGGATAATAACATTGGTTTCTTTGCAAATACAAAAAATGCCTCGGCACTGATTGAGGATGTCAATCAGAAGATTATAAATACAAAGGAAAAGATTGAATTTCTGAAGGAGAAAATCAGGATTATGGATGCAATGGAAGATGATGAATAACATCGATAAAAAAACCCGCCGGATTCAGGCGGGTTTTTTGTTATTAACCATTTATTAAATTTTAGTACATTTTTTAGAGGTACGTTTTATTGATTAACTTTGCTCGCTTGTTAAGAACACTTAAAATCTAACGTTTTGTCAGCAACCAGGTACATATTTGTAACAGGAGGGGTAACATCTTCTCTGGGGAAAGGTATTTTAGCCTCTTCTCTGGCAAAGTTACTTCAATCCAGAGGTTATTCAGTGACCATTCAAAAATTGGATCCTTATATCAATGTGGATCCCGGTACTTTAAACCCTTACGAGCACGGCGAATGTTTTGTGACCGATGACGGTGCAGAAACCGATCTCGACCTTGGGCATTACGAACGTTTTCTGAATGTTCCAACGTCACAGGCCAACAATGTTACCACAGGCCGTATATATCAATCGGTAATTAATAAGGAACGCCGGGGTGATTACCTCGGGAAAACTGTTCAAATCATTCCTCACATAACCGATGAGATCAAGCGTAAAATCAAGATCCTTGGTTCAAAAGGAAAATACGATATTGTTGTTACTGAAATTGGCGGAACAGTTGGCGACATCGAGTCTTTGCCCTACATTGAGGCTGTACGTCAGTTGAAATGGGAGTTGGGTCACAATGCCCTGGTTATTCATTTAACGTTGGTACCTTACCTGGCTGCCTCGGGAGAACTTAAAACAAAACCTACACAACATTCAGTAAAAGCTTTGCTTGAAAACGGAGTTCAACCCGATGTTTTGGTATTGCGTACTGAACATGAACTGGGAATGGCACTTCGCAAGAAGGTTGCCCTTTTCTGCAATGTAGAAATTGAGGCCGTAATTCAGTCAATAGATGTGTCCACCATCTATGAAGTGCCCAATAAAATGCGTGAAGAACGGTTGGATGAAATCGTATTGCGTAAGATGGATCTTCCGCTGAAAGATGATCCCAAGATGGACGACTGGAATGATTTCCTGAATAAGCTGAAAAAGCCTTCTTCGGAAATTGAGATCGGATTAGTGGGCAAATATGTTGAATTGCAGGATGCCTATAAATCAATCGTAGAAGCCTTAATTCACGCTGGTGCGATGAATTTATGCAAAGTGAAAGTACGCTGGATCCATTCTGAAAAAATAACCAATGAAAACGTTGATAAGAAACTTGAAGGACTCAAAGGAATAATTGTGGCTCCCGGTTTTGGTCATCGTGGAATTGAAGGGAAAATTATTGCCACCCGATATGTCAGGGAAAACAATATCCCTTTCTTTGGAATTTGTCTGGGTATGCAGATTGCTGTCATTGAATTTGCGCGTAATGTACTGGGTCATCCTGCGGCTGATTCGACAGAAATGGATGAAAAAACCGAATGCCCGGTGATCGACCTGATGGAAGGCCAAAAGGGGATTACCGAAAAAGGAGGAACGATGCGTCTTGGAGCTTATAAATGCCAGATCATCGATAAGGAATCGAATATTTACAGGGCTTATAATAAATTAGAAATCAGGGAAAGACACCGGCATCGATATGAGTTTAATGATCAGTACCTGAAAGAATTTGAGGACGCCGGGATGAAAGCTGTTGGATTAAACCCTGACACCAATCTGGTTGAAGTCATCGAAATTCCTTCCCACAAATGGTTTGTTGGAGTGCAATTCCATCCTGAATATAGTAGTACAGTTTTAAAACCACATCCGTTGTTTGTTGCTTTTGTGAAAGCTTCCCTCGGAAAATAATTATTTTTTTATATGGATAGAAATACGGTTATAGGTGCAGCCCTGATTTTTGCAATTCTCATCGGGTTCAGCTATTTTAACAGACCTTCAGAAAAACAGATTGAAGCCGCAAAACATACTCGTGATTCGATTGAACAGGTGCAGGCGCTTGATCAACAAGAAATCAAGAAAGTAGCCAAACTCGATTCAATGCAGGCACTGTCAACTCCTTTGTTGAAAGGAGACAGCGTGAATTCGTCAGTTGAAAATGCAAGGAAAGATAAATTTGGTGTATTTGCCGCTGCTTCGTTAGGAATAGAAAAATTTTATGTCATTGAAAATAACCTGATTAAGGTAACATTTTCAAACAAAGGGGGACGGATTTATTCTGTAGAACTTAAAAATTTTAAAACCTATGATCAGAAGCCGCTCATTTTGTTTGAAGGCAATACAAGTAAATTTGGATTGAATTTCTTTGCCCAGAACCGCAGTATTGAAACAGAATCATTCTTTTTTACACCTTCTGATTCGATTGCCGATTTGGTATTGAAAGGACCTGAAGTGAAAAAGGGCAGGGAAGGGATGGAGAAGTTCAATACTCCAGGTGCGGGAGATTCAAAAGCTTTCTCGATGAAACTTTTCGCCGGAGATGGAAGATATCTTGAATATAAGTACACACTCAGCTATAATTCATACCTGGTAGGTTTTGAGGTGAATACCAAAGGCATGGATAAAGTGATTACCAATAATTCAAATTACCTGAATCTAAACTGGAAGATTTCTGTTCCGCGCCAGGAAAAGAAATCCAATCAGGGAGAAGATAACTATACAACTATATACTATAAATATCAGGATGATGCCGTAGATAAGATTTCAACCGGCAAATCAGGTAAAGAGAATCTGCGTACCAAGACCAAATGGATTAGTTTCAAACAGTTGTTTTTTGCTTCAACCCTGATTGCTGATGAGGCATTTCCAACGGCCGACATTAAGACTGAATTAAATAAACTTGATCTGAAATATGTTGGCAATTTTAATGCAGATATTGCTCTTCCTTATGAAGGTAAGTCATCCGAAAGCATTAAGATGAAGTTCTATTTTGGTCCGAGTCATTACAATACTTTGAAGCAGTATGGCTATTCACTGGAGAATCAAATCAATCTGGGATATATAATAGTTCGTCAGGTCAACCAATGGCTGATCATCCCAACCTTTAACTTTTTAAGAAGGTTTATTGATAATTTTGGAATAATTATCTTAATGCTTACCGTTTTAATTAAACTGCTTACATTCCCGTTTACCTATAAATCGTATCATTCTCAGGCAAAAATGAAGGCTTTAAAGCCCGAAATTGATGAGATAAATGCAAAATTTGGTAAAGAGAAAGCTCTTGAAAAACAGCAGGCTACCATGGCTTTATACAAAAAAGCCGGTGTGAATCCGATGGGAGGGTGTTTACCTATGTTATTCCAGTTCCCTGTTCTGATTGCCATGTTCTTCTTTTTCCCGACCTCTATTGAATTACGTCAGCAAAGCTTTTTATGGGCAACCGATTTGTCAACTTATGATTCAATCATGAAGTTGCCGTTTACTGTACCTTTTGGCTTTGGTGATCATGTCAGCTTATTCTGTTTGCTGATGACCATTACAACCATTATCTCGACCTACCTGAATTCGCAGACTCAGAATACAGAGGCCATGCCGGGAATGAAGACCATGATGTATATTATGCCGGTCATGTTCCTGTTTATTTTGAACAGTTATGCCTCCGGCCTGAGTTACTATTATTTCCTTGCGAATGTATTCACAATCGGTCAGATGTATGTTTTCAGATGGATGGTAGATGAAGATAAAATCAGGGCTCAAATCATGATTAACAGGAAGAAACCTGTTGTCAAATCCAAATTCCAGCAGAAACTGGAGGATATGTCCAAACAAAAAGGAATACAACCCCGAAAATAAAGCATAAAAAATGCTGCCTGTGGGCAGCATTTTTTATAAAGTTTTGTTTCAATAAAACATCCCGCTCTTCAATTGTTCACCTTGTATAAAGGATAAAACTACAACCCCCTGGTTTTCCCGCTTCATATTTTACTTTACTTAACCCGTTGAACAAGCTTAAGTATGCAGTCGCTTCTAGATCGCACAACGGGTTATAAGTAATAAATAAGCATATTTTTAATAAAATATAAAGTGAGAAGAGAAAGCGTGTATCAGGAGAATCCTGAGATTGTGATTGAATACCTTTAAGGCGTAATAATAGAATGTTAAATGAATGGAAAATATTTGTTTTCCCGATTGAGGTCTTACATTTCGCTCTTTGAAACCTGAATATTATATTTTTTCATTCTTCTGATCAGTGAATCACGCGTAATACCTAAGAGTTTTGCAGTTTGGTTTTGGTTGTAGTTCTGGATCTTTAAAGCCAGACGAATAATATTGAATTCGTTTTCTTCCAGATTGAAGGTTACCTTCTCTTGCTGATATTCAGTTACAGGTATGCTACTACTGGTTATAAAATCATCAGGTGTTAATGTTTCGCCATTACTCAGAATCAGTGCTCTTTCTATCATATTCTTCAACTCTCTCACATTCCCTGGAAACGAATATGAATGCAAATTTGTAATAGTTTCCTTTTGGATGCGTGGAATTGGCTTATTGAGCTTTCTTGCAAAATTAGTGACAAAATGTATTAAAAGTGGTTCAATATCCTCTTTTCGATCCCTTAAGGGTGGAATATGTATGTGAATGGTATTTAGACGATGCAATAAATCCAAACGGAATTTTTTTTCCTGAACCATATTATTTACATCGTGGTTAGTTGCTGCAATTATCCTGAAGTCAGTCGCAACAGGCTCTGTTTCACCGACTCTTGTAATTGTCTTTTCTTCTATGGCACGCAATATTTTGGCCTGAAGATTGAGAGGCATATCGGCAATTTCATCTAAAAACAAGGTTCCGTTGTTACTAACTTCGAAAAATCCTTTTTTATCGTTGATTGCACCAGTAAAGGAGCCCTTTTTGTGTCCAAAGAATTCGCTTTCCAGTAATGATTCGGTTATTGCACTACTATTAACAGCACAAAAAATATTTTCTTTACGACTACTCTCGTAGTGTATGATTCTTGCGATATTCTCTTTGCCAGTACCGCTTTCACCAGTAATTAAAACACTTGTATCCTTGTATTCTGATGCAATCAATGCCAAATGAAGTATATCCTTAATCTGTTTGCTTTCACCTATAAAATCGCGTTTAATTTTTTCTTGAAGGTTCTTGGAAATCAATGAGTTCCTTTCCTCCATTTGCTTTATAATACGCTGGAGTTCGACAAACTTATGTGTTCGTTGAATTGCAATTTGAATATCAGTATGCCGGAATGGTTTTTTTAAGTAATCTATTGCACCGTTTCTTAATGCGGTTATAACCGTGTCCATGTCACCATGAGCAGAGACAATAATTACTTCCAGTTTCGGATATTCTATTTTAATCTCTCTTAATATATCAAGGCCGCTGACCCCTTTTAGTCGGACATCAAGGACAAGTAAATCAATATCCTGATTCTTGAGAATCGATCGTCCTTTATGTACGTTATTGGCTGTAAATGAGATGTATCCGTGGTTTTGGAGAAATTCATCAATCTCTTCGGTGAAATTTGTTTCATCGTCAATAACTAAAACTTTCAATGGTACAATTGACGGTGAATTTTCTGGCTTTCCGCTACTATTGAACATCATAAGAATAATATTTGGATATTTTTATTTCAGGCAATGGAATTGTAATCAAAATTGTTGTTCCCTGTTGAATTTTGCTTTGAATATCAATATCTCCTCCCAATTCTTTTATAATTGAATAGGAAATGGACAATCCGAGACCTGTACCTTTCCCCGGTGGTTTTGTTGTAAAAAAAGGATTCAATACCTTATCAATATCTTCAGCTTTAATTCCGTCGCCATTGTCTTTTATTTCAATTTGTACTTTTCTGCCAATGAGTTTCGTTGATAGCTCAATTTTTTTTTCAAAGTTTTTGCAGCTCTTTTTTTTCTTTTCTTCAATAGCGTCTTTTGCATTAATTAACAAATTGAGAATAACTTGTTCAAATCTAAAGGAGTTTCCTATCAAGGTTGGTAAATTAGTTTCAGGATTAAAAGCCAGGTCTATTTCCTTTTGGGTTATTTGTTCTGTAATCATTGAAATACTATTGCTAATGCTTGCATTTATGTCGAAGTTCGCTTGAATAAAATCATCCTTATCTCTTGAGAACGTTTTTACATGATCTATAATGTTTTTAATTCTTGTGATATTGTCGAAAACTCTATTAATCTTGTTTTTTAAGTAGGATTCAGTGAGCAAATTCTGTTCTAAGGAAAACATAACATTATCAATTGCGATTGAAATTGTATTTAGCGGTTGGTTAATTTCATGCGCCATTCCTGTTGCAAGTTCTCCGATACCTGCCATTCTTTCTGAGTGTCTCAACTGCTTTTCAAAATACTTTCTTTCAGTGATATCCCTGACAACTACCATATAAGCATTTATCATACTATTGTTTCCTCTTAGTTGTGAAGAACTTATCTCTCCAGTAAACTCAGTTTTATCAATCCGGTTTAATTTTAATTCAAGATTCTGAACCATCCCTTCAACGAACATTGTGCTCAAAATTTTAACAAAAGTTCTCCTTGATTTCTTTGGAATAAATTGTGAAATATGCATTCCTTCGATTTTCAAGATTTTATTTCCAAACAAGTCAGATGCGATGTCCGAAGCTTCTTTAATTCTACCGTCCAAATCGATTATAATAATGCCGTCTGGAGATGTTTTTAATAAAGAATGATAAAGTTCTTCTGATTGTTTCAAAGCCTGCTGTGCTTCTCTTTGATCAGTTACATTGACCATTGAAACCAAACAATTTTGTAATTCATCATTCAGTGCTCCTTCAAGGAAAACAAATATTGATTTTCCATTCAATAGATTTAGTTTTAATTCGCATCCTGAATTTGATTTATTTTCAAATACCTGAAACAGAAAATCATTTAGGACAGTAAGGGATTCAAATGCTATATAATTTTTTAAGTCCGTATTAATTAAATTCTTAGTTGTAGTTTCAAAAAGCATAGCTCCTTTTTGATTCATCTCGATAATGCTACTTTGATTGTTAATTGTAAAATATCCTGTAGGTGCTAACTCATATAATTTTACATATTTGCTACTGGATTCTTCACTTTTTCTTTGAGCTATTTGAAGTGCTCTATTCTGCAAATTTATTTTGTGTTGTTTTTGTTGAAGTTTAAGTTTTGATTTTTCGAGTGAATCTTTTATGTCAATAAGATTTCTCTTTTGCCTATCTAATTCAAGAAATACCTGAATTTTTTTAATAAATATGGTTTTATTGACAGGTTTTGTCAGGTAATCAACAGCACCAAAGTCGTATCCCTTAAACATTTGGAGTTCATCTGAATAGTAGGCCGTAAGGAATATTATAGGTACAATATCACGATTTTGCCTATTACGAATGTAGTCAGCAAGTTCAAAACCATCGATTTCAGGCATCTGAATATCTAGTATAACAAGTGCAAAGTCTTCGGTTTGAAGCAATTTTAATGCTTCTTTTCCTGAACTTGCCAAACAAATTGTAGCTTCGATATCCTTTAAAATCATCTCTAATAATGATAAAAAGAGGGTATTGTCATCAACGATTAAAATTTTTGAAATGCTATTACCCATTATAAATTCGGCTATATATTTATTTTAATTTTCTATTGAGTTTAAATTGGTTCTTCATTGTTGCTTTTGTAAAAGCATATCGGTAATTATATAAGTAATTCATCTTTCTTGTAAAGGATTCTATAATTCTTTAACTTATCCACATTTGCCTGTATTGGCTCTTTGATAAACATATTATAGAGTAGTTGTGTTGAAAGAATTCCTACCAATGCCATTTGATCAATTTCTGAAATCAACTCATGTTGCTCAATTTTGGAAAGTAAGTATTTTACTTTTATTGGGTTGAATATGCCAAATGAACTTAAAGACTTATCGGAAAGCATATCAGTAAAATATTCTGATTGTTTACTCGAAAAAAGGCTACTGATTATGGGTGCACGGTATGCTTGTTTTGGCCTGTTAGCGATAGAGGGTGGAATTTTGCCACTACTCAGTTTTTTAAGAATAAACTTTTCGTTTAAGCAATTTAGTTTGTAATTATCAGGTAGTTTGTTGCAAAATTCGATAAGTCGATAATCTAAAAACGGATAGCGTCCTTCAACCGAATGAGCCATAGTCATCCGGTCACCTTGCGAGGATAATAGATATCCTGACATAAAGATATTTGCCTCAAGAAATTGAGATTTGGAAAGATTACTCCAGCTTCCAAAACTTTCAGGAAGGATCTTGTAGATTTCGTTTATTGGATTGTTCTCATTGATTGAAGAGCTAAAATCTTCAGTGAAGAATGATTTAATTCGGCTTGTATTGTGCCAGCGAAGCAGATGCGAATATAGTGGATCTTCGGTTGCATTTAATTTGTAACCAAAAAACATTCTCAATGCCAGGTCTGGTGATTCTTTTAGAAGTGGAATGTAAGGGTAAAGTTTTGTCAAGAGTTTTGGTC
>Ga0302286_10002317_pt1 | contig 13267 bp, 14 predicted proteins | sample III_Fen_E2_3_FD_198765 | JGI IMG/M metagenome (GOLD analysis project Ga0302286, IMG submission 198765) | Peat permafrost microbial communities from Stordalen Mire near Abisko, Sweden - III_Fen_E2_3 | ecosystem: Environmental > Terrestrial > Soil > Wetlands > Permafrost | place: Sweden: Abisko...
AGAAATATTTTCACGAAATATGTTGTTTTCTTTAATCTGATAGGTGATAATTGCACTGATACCCCCTAAAAAAAGCAACATCACGATGATCACACTAAAACTTAGTTTGACGTTTAGGCGAATATTCATAACACCCCTTTTTTTAAAAATTATTTTATCACTTTTTGTACCCACGACCAATAGAACCCAAAGAGGATGAAAAAGAATCCCAAACAGCCCGTAATCAGTGACAACGAAAGCCCTATTTCAAACAACGCACCAATGGCAAACGAGACGAGTGTACACATCCCCATAAAGACCATATCGTTATACGCAATCACTCTGCCATAAAATGCTGCGTCCGTCTCATACTGTAAAAGAGTGAACGTATAAGACCATAAGGTTGTGGTAAAAAGCCCGCACACAAAAATCCCAATGAAACTGAGGTAAAAATCATACTGCAACACGCCCCAGAGAATAATGCCTAATCCTTGAATGATGAAAAGATAAAAAAGGCTCTGTTTATTGATATAACGGCTGAGAAAAAGTTGTCCTAAGATTTGAGAGAGCGCACGTGAAGCGTTGATAAACCCCATCACTAACGCGATCGATAAAAGCTGTTTGTATTTATGATCGGCCAAAAGAGCGATGAGGGCATCATACGCCGTAAGCCCCACACTTGCATGCAGAAAAATAAGGTGCATGATCTTTGGATTTTCTTTGATATAAACAAAACCACTCCAAATCATGGCTTTTACATGTAAAGCATGTTTGCTCGCAATAGAGGGAATATCCAAGCCTAAAAGGAGGTAAAAACTGATGCCATAAAGCACCATATCTGCCACAAACGCGCTGGTCGTTCCCAAGTAGTGAATGTAAAAACCAGCCACCGCCATCCCAAGCGCATACGATGTAGACCAAATAATTGAGTGAATTTCATTGGCGATTTTAAGCTCTTCGTTACTTAAAATCTTTGGCAACAGTGACATCTCCGTTTGGAAGTAAATACTTCCCGTTCCCATACGAATAAAAATCAGCGCTAATAAAATCCAAAGCGCATCCAACGAGGTGATAAACATCAACCAAAAGACGGTGATGATTTCAATAGCGGTCAAAAGAAGCATAAACTTCTTCGTATCGATTTTATCGATGATCGCTCCACTAAAAGGGGCTAAAAGCATTGAAGGCAAAAATGTCAATCCAGCCGCCGCGCTCAGTGCCCACACAGGTGCCTCTAACTGAATCAAAAGGGTATAAATTGCCATATGACTAAACCATGCACCAAAATAACTGATCAACTGGATCACACTTAAACGACGAAGCGTTGTGTTGTTACGTAACAACTCAACATAATGTTTCATTTCTTCTCCTAAATTCTGTCACGCCATTGTAGCGCTTTTCATTGAAACTTTTTTTATGCTAGAATAAACGTGCTCACGTATCTATATATTACACGCAAAAGGGTCTCTTATGAAGATTTCAACACGCATTTTAATCTCTCTTGTTCTTTCATTGATCATTTTAGGCGCTTGTATCATTGGTGTAGCGTATAGTAACACTAAACGCAACACACAGATGTTCATCGAAGAGTACAAAAAAAGTGCCTATGCCTTTCATGAAAATGAACTTAAAACGATTATGGAGATGATGCAACAAAATGCCAATACGATCTATAACGCTGAAAAAGCTAAAGGGACATCCGATGAAGAGATCAAAAAAGCCATTTTAGAAAAATACGATGCTTTGCATTTTTTCAATGACAAAAGTGGGTACATCTTTGTTTATACGTATGATGGCGTCAATGTCCTTAACCCTAACAATAAAGCGATAGAGGGTAAAAATTTCCTCGGACTCAAAGACAGTAATGGTGTTTTGTTGATTAAAGAGCTCATTGCTGCCGCTCAAAAAGGTGGTGGTCTGGTTCAGTACCACTTTCCAAAAGTAAAAGAGGGCAAGCCGTTGCCAAAATTTTCGTATGCACTTTCGTTTGAGCCCTATAAATGGATGATAGGAACAGGTATCTATGTTGATAACGTTGAAGAAGAGGTTATGCAACTCCAAACGAAAATTGATAAAAACACGACTTCTCAAACTCAGTCTTTTGTCCTTATCTCCGCTATTTTAGTGTTATTAAGTCTTGGTATAACTCTTTTTATTATTACCAAAACGATTTCAAAACCTCTGAATGATCTTATCGGACGCTCTGAAAATCTCTCGAATGGGGATGGTGATCTTACCCGTAAACTTGAAGTCGTAGGACACGATGAAATAGCGACTGCAAGCAGTAGTATCAACCGTTTTATTTCAAAAATACACATCTTAATCAGTGAAGCTAAAAACCTCTCGCATGAAAATTCGTCTATTTCGCATGAACTTTCATCCACGTCGCTCGAAGTGGGACGTTCTGTGGAAACCTCTATGCAAATCGTCACGAAAACAACAACAAAAGCACAGGTACTCAAACAAGAATTGACGCAAAGTATTGATGAAGCGAAAGCAGGTAAAGAAGAACTGCTCAAAGCCAATGAGTTTCTCAAAGAGGCCAATGGTGCTATACTCGCATTAACCAAAGAAATTCAAAGCAGTGCCGCCATTGAAGTTGCATTGGCGCACCATATCCAACAACTCAGTCTTGATGCCAGTCAAGTCAAAGACATTTTAGTCGTTATTGGTGATATTGCCGATCAAACCAACTTACTCGCACTCAATGCCGCCATTGAAGCGGCGCGGGCGGGTGAACATGGGCGTGGTTTTGCCGTTGTTGCCGATGAAGTGCGCAAACTGGCGGAGCGAACCCAAAAAAGCCTTCAAGAGATCAATGCCACCATTACGGTTATCGTTCAAGCCATTATGGACAGTAGCGACCAAATGACTTCGAACTCTCAAAAAGTAGAGTCCCTCGCAACAACCGCATGTGATGTAGAGGCAAAAATTAACAATATGTTCCAAGTGATGAGCAGTGCAACGACCTTATCCGATAAAACAACTAAGAATTACCTGAAAACGGGCTCTGATATTGAAGCGATGATAGAGGATATCACCCAAATCAACGATATTTCAACTCAAAATTCCAGAAGCGTCGAAGAGATCGCGAGTGCGGCAGAACACCTCAGTCGTATGACAGAAACACTGAACCTCAAACTCTCTGAATTTAGAACCTCAAACTCTCTGAATTTAGAACCTAAAAATCTTTACATGTAAAGATTTGGTACCCATGCCAAGTCTTTACGCACACGTCATTGAACGACTTATTCCGCATTTGTTGCATTTATGTGCAGTTGCTTTCTTTTTCCTCATAATTTTGATGACATAGATTAGAGATTGTGTTACAATGAGCGTCAATTACACGTAAGGAGGGCAAATGAAAATATCGACGCGGATATTAATCTCGCTTGTTTTATCACTGCTTATTTTGGGTTCTTGTCTTATTGGGATTTCGTATAGCAACACGCAAAGTAATGCAGATGTGTTTGTAAACGATTATGAAAAAAGTGCTTACAACTTTTATGGAAACGAACTTAAAACGATCATGGAAATGATACAACAAAGTACTGATGCTATCTATAAGGCTGAAAAAGCCAAAGGTAGCTCCGATGAACAAATCAAAGAAGCTATTTTTACACAATTGAATGTGCTGCGTTTTTTTGATGATAAAAGTGGCTATATTTTTATTTATGAAGATACGGGTACAAATGTTATGTTGCCTACCAACAAATCACTCGAAGGTAAAAATCTCAGTGATTTAAAAGATTCCAATGGCGTCTTTTTTGTCAAAGAACTTATTGGTGCGGCACAAAAAGGTGGCGGACTGGTTCAGTACTACTTCCCAAAAGTCAAAGATGGTAAACCACTCTTAAAATATGCCTATGCAGTTCCTTTTGGACCTTATAAATGGATGATGGGAACAGGTATTTATGTCGATAACGTTGAAGCAGAAGTAGGCAAACTCAAAACACAGATCAGTGAAAGTACCGCTTCTCAAATTCGATCTTTCTTGATCATCTCTTTGGTGCTTGTCCTCTTAAGTATTGCTATAACCATGTTTATTATCAAACGAACCATCTCCAATCCTTTGAATGCACTGATTCACAGAGCAGACAATCTCTCCAGTGGCGATGGCGATCTCACACGCAAACTTGAAGTGGTTGGACGTGATGAAATCGCAGAGGCGAGTACGAGTATTAACCGTTTTATCGAAAAAGTGCGTATCTTAATCGGTGAAGCCAAAAACCTCTCCAATGAAAACTCTTCTATCTCGCATGAACTTTCATCAACCTCTTTGGAAGTCGGGCGTGCGGTTGAAACTTCTATGAAAATTGTCGAAAACACAACCAGCAAAGCCAATACACTTAAAGAAGAAATGCATTATGGAATGGATGAAGCCAAAATGGGTAAAGAAGAGCTCATTAAAGCCAACCGCTATCTTACTGAAGCGAACAGTGCCATACTTGAACTCACCAGCGAGATTCAAACCAGTGCCAGCGTTGAGATTGAACTCGCACACCGTGTTCAACAACTCAGCTCCGATGCCAGCCAAGTCAAAGATATTTTGGTAGTTATTGGTGATATTGCCGACCAAACCAACTTACTCGCACTCAATGCTGCGATTGAAGCTGCACGTGCAGGTGAGCATGGACGAGGTTTTGCTGTTGTTGCCGATGAAGTACGCAAACTGGCGGAACGAACGCAAAAAAGTCTTCAAGAGATCAATGCCACCATCAATGTCATTGTCCAAGCGATTGCAGACAGTAGCGATCAAATGACGTCTAACTCTAAAAAAGTCGAATCCCTTGCGACGACGGCCACGGATGTTGAGACAAAAATCAACAATATGTTTACCGTAATGGGCAATGCTACGAAAGTTTCCGATAAGACCGCAGAAAATTACCTCAAAACAGGATCAGACATTGATTCTATGATTGATGATGTGGCGCAGATCAATGACATCTCAAGCCAAAATGCTAGAAGTGTCGAAGAGATTGCTGGCGCTGCGGAACACCTCAGTCGTATGACAGAGACCTTAAACCTTAAACTTTCTGAGTTTAGAACGTGATCGATTTGTCCCGATGAACGCTGATTTTTCGATCGTTTCGACAGCTATTTTACTGATGTTTGTGATTGACCCTTTTGGTGCGGTTCCGGTTATTCTCTCTATTTTGAAAGATGTGGACATTGCGCGCCGAAGGGTGATTATTCTTCGTGAGATGACTTTTGGACTTATTATTTTGATGCTCTTTCTTTTTGGTGGAGATCTCTTTTTAAATATCTTTCACCTCGAAACAGAATCCATTCGCATCGCAGGAGCGGTCATCTTTTTTGTCATTGGAATCAAGATGATCTTTCCAGGAGAAGAAGGCAGTAGCGGACTCTATGGCGCAGCCAAAGAGCCTTTTATGGTACCAATCGCCATGCCACTCATCGCAGGACCTTCCACCCTTGCAACACTTTTAGTGCTTGGCAAAGCGCACACGCATGAGCTCGGAGGCGTTTTTGCCGCGCTCATTTTAGCATGGCTCGCCTCAGCGCTCATTATGTACCTCTCTCCCCTACTCTATAAACTTCTGCGCGAAAAAGGACTCTCTGCCCTTGAGCGTTTGATGGGGATGCTACTTTTGATGATGTCCGTACAGATGTTTATCGATGGCATACGAGGCATTATTCATACTTTTTAGCTTTACATGTAAAGATTTTGCTTATTTCACAAAATCTTTATATTCATGTTTAAAATGTTCTACTTTTGGGGAAACGACAAACATACAGTAGCCTTGATTGGGGTTCTTTTTGAAGTAGCCTTGGTGGTAAGCTTCGGCTTTGTAAAACACTTCTAAAGGTTTTATTTCAGTCACAATAGGTTTGGTAAATTTGCTTGAAAATTCTTTGAGTGAAGCTTCGGCTGTCTCTTTTTGTTTGGCATCATGGTAAAAAATGGCCGAGCGGTACTGAGATCCCACATCGTTTCCTTGGCGATTGAGCGTGGTGGGGTCATGAATCAACCAAAAGATTTTAAGCAACGCCTCATAGGAGATAATGGCAGGATCAAACGTGATTTGCACTACCTCAGCATGTCCTGTTGTGCCACTGCTGACTTGATCATAGCTTGGATTTTTAAGCTCGCCTCCGGTATAGCCACTTACAACATCGATCACACCGCGCGTCTCTTCAAACACCGCTTCCAAACACCAAAAACATCCACCACCTAATGTGGCAACTTCATATTTCATAACGGCCTCCTTTGCACTCACGTGAGGTATAACACAGAGTAACGCTAACATTAAAAAGAGCATTTTTTTCATACATAACTCCTTTAGTCTACGATTATAGCATCTAGCGATAAAACCTATTCTATGCCGTTTTGAGTAATCTAATTATGTTATAATAACCAAAAAAATAGGGTGTATGTCAATGAAGAAAAAACCCTCACTGCATGTAACAGACACAAACGATGGTTTTGCTGTGACATTGCAGGGCATTTGGGTCAAAGAAGCTGTTAAAACGCTTGATCATACCTTTAACACGCTTACATGTAAAGCCAATGCACATTACGTGTTTGATCTCTCAGGCATCAGCGAATTTGACACGTATGGCATTATGCTAATTTTGCATCATGTTAAAAGATTGGAAGAACAACAGTGTCGTGTCTCTAAAATAGGGGCGAGTGAATCCCTCGAAAAACTGTTTATAATTTGCGAGCAAAACTATCCGAGTGAAAAGATAAAACCACCCAAAGAGAATTTTATTCTCGCTTACCTTGAAAATGTGGGTAAAGATGTCTTTGAAGGGTACAAAACCCTCTCCTCTTTCTTCTCGTTTACGGGAGAACTTACCCAGCATGTCATCACTTCGTTACTCAATCCTTTTACCATTCGCCTTAAAGCAACACTCTATCACATCGAACAAAGTGGAGCCAGAGCCCTTCCAATCATTTTACTGACTTCGTTTTTAATTGGTGTTGTCATCGCGTATCAAGGGGCCGCTCAACTGGAGAAGTTTGGTGCCAATATTTTTATTGTCGAAATGGTTACAATCTCTGCTGTGCGTGAACTCGCACCACTCCTAACCGCTATTGTCATTGCAGGTCGTAGTGCTTCAGCGTATGCGGCACAAATTGGTGTCATGAAAATCACCGACGAAGTGGATGCCATGAGCTCTATGGGCTTTTCGCCATGGAATTTTTTAGTGATACCACGCCTTTTTGCGCTGATTATTTCTCTCCCACTTTTAGTTTTCTTTGCAGATATTGTCTCTATTTTGGGAGGAATGGTGATCGCCTCTACGAGATTAGATGTCAGTTTTGTTGAATTTATTGACCGTATCAAAGAGACTGTTCCACTAAAACACTTGATTATTGGCTTAGTAAAAGCGCCTATTTTTGGCTGCGTCATCGCTACCATTGGCTGTTTTCGTGGCTTTCAAATCGATAGTAGTACCGAAAGTGTGGGTAAATACACCACCATCAGCGTGGTCAATGCCATATTTTGGGTCATAGCCCTTGATGCACTTATCTCGGTTCTTTTAACGGAGCTCGGGCTATGAAAAACTATGTCGCGATTGAAGCAAAAGATATTGTGACCCAATTTGGGCAATCTGTAATTCATGATGGGGTCAACTTCAAAATCCAAAGAGGCGAAATTTTTGGACTTTTAGGCGGGAGTGGTAGCGGGAAAACAACGCTGCTTCGAGAAATGATTATGCTTCAAAGAACCAGTGGGGGGCAAATGCTTGTTTTAGGAACGGATGTTATGAAAATATCCTCTAAAATGGCTCAAAAACTACGGCAAAAATGGGGTGTTCTGTTTCAATTTGGAGCACTTTTTACCTCACTGACCATTTTGGAAAATGTAATGATTGCCATGCAAGAATACACCAATCTTCCCACCTGGCTTATGGAAGAAGCAGCTTTGATGAAACTCTCTATGGTCGGGCTTCCTCCTAAAGTGGCTACCATGTTCCCTTCTGAGCTCAGTGGCGGTATGAAAAAAAGAGCGGGACTGGCCAGAGCACTCGCACTTGATCCCAAGCTTCTTTTCTTGGATGAGCCAACTTCGGGACTTGATCCACACAGTGCGAGAGCATTTGATGAGCTTATTCTCACCCTGCGTGATACGCTCGGCATTACAGTCGTTATGGTCACACACGATAAAGATACGATGGAAAATGTGTTAGATCGCTTTATCATATTGGGCAATAAAAAAGTGGTGTTTGAAGGTACTATGGAACTTTTAAAACAGACAACCGATGATGAATTGAAAAAATTTCTAAACTGAGGCAAAGATGGAAAATAGACTGAGTTATATTTTAGTAGGAGCATTTGTTTTTGTGTTACTTATCGGAGGCGTTTTTTCGATTCTTTGGCTAGGGAATTATTCCGATGAAGGAACCTTTAAATTTTACAGAGTCGCTACCAAAGAGTCTGTTTCAGGACTTAATGAAAAAGCACCTGTGAAACTTCGTGGTGTTCAAATTGGGGAAGTCCGTGCCATTGCGATCAATCCTAAAAATGCAGAAGAAGTTCTCGTTACCATCCGCGTTCAAGATAATGCGCCCATCAAAGAAGACACCTATGCAATTATCGAAGCACAAGGCATTACAGGGCTTAGTTTTATTCAGCTTCAAGGGGGAACCAATGAGGCAAAAGAGCTTAAAACCAGTAGTAAACCCGAAGAGTATGGCATGATTTATTCACGACCCTCTACCTTTTCAAGACTTGATAAAACCATTACCTCTTTAAGTGACAAAGCTGAAATGATTTTTGAAAGAGCCGAACAGGTTATGAGTGATAAAAATGTGAAGAACCTTGAGCGCATCATCGAAAACAGTGCTAAAATATCTGAATCGACGAGCAAAACGATGGCAAATATTGAAGCGCATAATAAAGAGATCGATCAACTTTTGCAAGAAGCAACAGCAGCGGCAAAAGGCATTAAGGATATGTCGTATTCTCTAAGCTCCGCCATTGACACAACCGGTGTTGATACTATGAAGAGTGTCAGAGAAGCTGCCAAAAACGTTACCACTGTGATGGAAGGGCTCAATCAGAAGGTAGAAAAAGGTTCTTTTGATATTGATATTGTCGTGAAAGAAAACTTGATACCTCTTCAAAAATCACTTCAAGAGTTGCAAGTCGTTTTAAATGAAACGAAAGATCTTGTGAGTAATCTCAAAGACAGCCCGAGTGATCTTCTGTTCAAAGAAGAGACCATCCACCCTGCTCCAAATGAACGATAAAGGAAAAAAAATGAAACAGATAATTTTTGCCATTTTCACACTAGTACTTCTGAGTGGTTGTAGTTTTAAAGAAGCCTCTTTAAAACCTTACAACTATACATTAGAGCCGATGCTCACGCTGGATCATTTCAGCGACCACAATCATGATGTTCTTAAAGTGGCGTACATTGATGCGCCCAGTGGTCTTAATTCAAGAGCGATCTTGTATAAAAAAGATGGGGCGATGCAACCTTACAAATATGGGGTATGGAGTGAGACTCCTTCTTTAAAACTGCAAAACCTCATCACTGAGGCATTGATGGATCAACACCATTTTGACTCTGTTATTGCAGGCACATCTATGGCGGCCAATAATTTGGTGCTAGAGCCTGTACTTCAAAATTTTGAAGAGGTATTTAGGGAAGATGGTACATCGTATGTCTATGTCAATCTTCGTTTTCGCGTTGTGGAAATTAAAAGCGGGGAAGTGTTAGGAAGTACAAAAATTGCTTCAAAAAAAGATGTGACCAATACAAATGGTGCGCAAGGAACGGTTGAAGCCTTTAATGCAGCCACCGCGGAAGTCATCAAAAATCTCTCTGTTTGGATCAATGAGGTTCGCAAATAACCATGACAAAAATCCTCTTACTCTGTCTTTTTACCCTCACCTTGCTGTGGGCGAAGGCTGATTTTAGTGAGATGAGTACGGAGGAGCTAATAGCGTTGATTGGTTATGTCGATCCAAGTAAAGAGGAGCATCTTTATAAAGAGTTGGAACGCCGAACTGAACAGATGAGTGAAATACAAAAAGCATTTTATGAAGCCGATAAAGAAAGAAGAGCAAATGCCAAAAACTAAGCTCCTTCTTTTGGAAGATGACGCAAACCTGAGTGAAACGGTCTGTGAATTTTTGGAATCAAAAGGGTACGAGGTCACATCGGTGTACGATGGGCAAGAGGCTGAAGCAATTATCTACGAGCATCATTTTGATCTTTTCTTGCTGGATGTCAATGTCCCCTCTCTCAATGGATTTGAGCTTCTTTCAAACGTACGCAAAGAGGGCAACGTCACCCCTGCAATCTTCCTAACATCGCTCAATGCTATCGAAGATTTAGAACATGGTTATGAAAGTGGCTGCGATGATTATTTGCGCAAACCCTTCGCTCTCAAAGAGCTTCTTTTTCGTATAGAAAGTATTTTAAAACGTGAGTTTTTTCATGCTCCAAGCCCTACACTACGCATTGATGAGGGTATAGAATACGACTCACTGAATAACCAGTTGTTAGTTAACCAAAAAAGTGTTAAGCTCCAAAACAAAGAGGCAAAACTACTTAAACTGTTTTTACAAAAGAAAAATGAGGTTATCAATCACGAGATGATTATGACCTATTTGTGGGAATACGATGAACAAGGCAGTGACAATACCCTTCGCACATACATCAAAAATCTTCGTAAAATTATAGGGAAGGACCGCATTGTTAGCATTAAAAAGCTGGGATATAAATTTACGCTCGCGTGAGAAAAAAACGCTGTGGTCGTTCTTGCTTCTCTACGCCTTTTTAGCACTGCTCATTCTAGCATTTGTGGCAATTCTCTACTATGGACTCGAGCGTGATTTAATGCTTCAAAATCAAAGAGAGACACTTTCAAACCTTACTAACGAGCAAATTGCACGGCTCAAATCTTTACATGTAAACTTTGAAAAAGATCATATCTATCCTAGAGATGAACGTTTTAACTCTGCCATTTATGACAGTAGTCTCAAACAAATCTTTTCAACACTCAGTACTCAAAAAGTCAATCTGTATGAAGATATCTATCTTAAAAAAGATCGTATCTATTTCATCAAAGAGCTTGAGTCTTATTATTTGGGAGCACGTTACATTGTTTTAGAAGTCAATGCCCCTCCTTCTTGGGGTAAAAAGGTGTACCGTAAATTATTGCTTTATGGGGCTATCATTTTTGGTATTTTAGTGGTGATTGGCTACTTCCTTCTCAGCCTTCTGCTGCGTCCTATGAAAGACACCATCGCCCTTTTAGATCGTTTCATCAAAGACACAACGCACGAGCTTAATACACCTGTCAATACGATTCTCTCGAACATTGAGATGATTGATCTTGAAAGTTTGGATGAGAAGCTCCTTAAAAAGATCAAACGTATCTCTATCGCTTCTAAAACGATTTCCAATCTTTACGATGATTTGACCTATTTGGTGCTCTCGCACCAAATACTTTCACAAGATGTGACTGTTGATTTGAATGAACTGATTAAAGAGCGCTTGGAGTATTTTTCACTGCTCTTTGAATCCAAAAAAATAGAACTTACCCTCACGCTTGAAGAAGGGATTTATCTCAGCATTGATCGCACCAAAATGGCAAAACTCATTGATAATATTCTCTCCAATGCCATCAAATACAATAAAATTGGTGGGAGTATTGCTATCAGTCTGCATGAACATTGCATTGAAATTAAAGACAGCGGACGAGGGATTGAAAAAAGTAAAATCAATCAAGTTTTTGAGCGTTATTCACGCTTTGATCGCAGTGTTGGAGGCTTTGGTATTGGACTGAGCATTGTGGAGAGTATTGCCAAAGAATATGCGTTACATGTAAAGATAGATTCGTTACTTGAGAAAGGAACAACGGTGGAGATTTCATGGTGAAAAGAACTCTTTTTTTGGCACTATTTTTTGCCTCTTCCCTTTACGCGAGAACAGGAATTTATGAGAAAAATTGTATCCCTTGCCATGAAGATATGGCGGTGAAAATCGACAAATTTTTCTACCGTTACCTGCTTAAATACAGTAGCGAGATGGAAGTCAAAAAGGCTATGACGAAGTATCTTAAAAGCCCAAAAGCGGAGAATTCCATCTTAGTGGATGGACTTATTAACCGTTTTGGAATCAAGAAAAAAACAACATTGAGCGATGAACAACTGCAAGAAGCATTAGATACCTATTGGGATCAATACAAAATTTTTGATAAATTAAAATAACTACTTTTTTATTTCACAATAGATTCACTTTTAAGCTATATAATTATCCTATTATTTACATAAGGAGTTAAAATGAAAAAAGTATTATTAGTGGCAGGACTACTCTGTGCAACTTCTATTTTTGCAGCAGATGGAGAAACACTTTTTAAAACGTGTTCAGCCTGTCATGGCGTAAAAGCGGAAAAAGCTGCGCTGAACAAATCACAAGTAATTGCAGGATGGGATGTTGCAAAAATTACCGCTGCTCTTCATGGTTACAAAGATGGAACCTATGGTGGACCGCTTAAAGGCACGATGATTGCTCAAGTTAAAAACTTAAGTGATGATGATGTTAAAGCACTCGCTGGATATATTTCGACTCTTAAATAATCTTCACGAAGGGAATAATTCCCTTCACCCCTTCTTTTCCCATTTTTAACAACTTATTTCTTCTCTCAATCCACTACTTTTCTGCTCGCTCTAAATTTAACATTAAATTAACACTGATATGTCATTCTTTTACACAAGGAAACTTTTAGTTTAAAATGACGCTTACCCGAAGTGATCGCCAAACCTACATCGGGTAAGCACAACGTGCTTGTTGCAACGCAGAAATATTTTACTCAATCATGGCTTAAAGACTAAGCTATTTCTGCATTAACCACAAGTACCTTTTACATGTAATATCAAAAAATGGTTTACAAAGGCAGAGACACCTCCCCTCTTGGTGCATCATTATGTCACAAAAATAGTACGTATTGAGAGGCTCTGCTTTTGCAAACCATTTTTAAAATCTTAAGGAGGTGTTAGGTGGAATACATTGGATTATATCCTCTATTCTATTTTCCGCAAATTGGTTCAGCTTGGCTGATGGGAATTACAGGTGCTATTCATATTATGGCGTCGCATACGTCTGTTGGTGCGGCTTTATTGTTTGCTTTTTTGGCACATAAAGCGTATAAGGAAGATAGACCCGAATTGTATGATTACATGCGAAAATACGGCATGTTTTTGTTAATTTTCTCTTACGTTGTTGGCTCTATCACAGGTCCTGGTATTTGGAACACGGCAACCGTGGCAAGTCCTCGTGGTATCAGTGCGCTGATTCAT
>Ga0302286_10002318_pt1 | contig 13266 bp, 8 predicted proteins | sample III_Fen_E2_3_FD_198765 | JGI IMG/M metagenome (GOLD analysis project Ga0302286, IMG submission 198765) | Peat permafrost microbial communities from Stordalen Mire near Abisko, Sweden - III_Fen_E2_3 | ecosystem: Environmental > Terrestrial > Soil > Wetlands > Permafrost | place: Sweden: Abisko...
ACCCTTGGTGAGCAGAATCACCTGTTTGCTGCCGCTCATTTGAAGAGGTCCTTTTACGATTGCCATGTTACCTGTTGTGATTAACGATTAGTATTCATTCGTTGATAAGTCGCTTTCATGCCGTATACACGCCGTAGTTCAGCCATGGTTCAGTTATGCTTCGACCATGGTTTAAATATATACGTAATCTTAATTTCATGCAACTATCAGGTAATATTCATGCATATACAACGCCTTTATATAGATGCGTTATATATGCATGGTATATGCGTGATATATACGTGATATATGCGTGATATATATCCAGAAACCATGGACGAAGCATATCTAAACCATATCTGAACCATGGTTGAACTACGGCGTGTATACGGCATGAAAGCGGCTCATCAGCGACTGAACATGCAGTTTATCTGGAAGAAATCGTCGACAAGGACTCCAACGAATAGCGGAAACAATCGGGTAGGGGGTACACAGTAAAAAAAGGAGGGGTTTATCGACCCTAGAATGTTAAAAATTAGATCTTAAAGCTGTAATTGTTGTTAATATTGTAAATATTTAAGGCATAAGGATGCGCAACCACCTGCAAGTTCGCGAAATTTATGGAAGAAATTCGGCCCGTTTTACATTAACATATTGTGGGATAAAAAAACACTTTCTATCTTTACAGCGTCGAACCACCAAGAATGATGGTTCGGGTGGAATACAAATAAGTGAGCATTAAATCTATTAAAAAGAGAACACCATGAGCATCGCACAAAATCCGTTGTTGGGACCCATGAGAAAATCAATGGGCAACTTTACGACCATGTCCTACCATGGCCAGAATATTGTTCGCAGTAAAGCGTTTCATGTAAAACGAAAGAAAACCGAAGCTCAAAAGCATCAGATATTGAAGTTGACCCTGTTGGCAAAGGTGTATAGACAGTTAGGGGGAATTACCCGTCGGGGTTTTGTGGAAAACAGAAAAGGGATGTCTTCATACAATATGTTCATATCAGCCAATTTTAAATCGGCTTTCGACCTTACCGGGGAGGTGCCTGTAATCAGTTATCCGTTGTTGCTGGTCTCAAAAGGTACGTTGCTTCGGGTCAAGGTATTGGGTGTCGTTGTACAAAGTGGAGGCATACTGATGAATTACGCATCATACCTGTCGTTGCCGTATGTGTTGGCCAGTGATCAGATTATTGCGTTTGCCCTTACTACCCGGGGTGAAATGTTTATCTCCGTACAGGAGAGGGGCCTGGAAGATACCGGCTCCCTGTTTATTCCGCTTCAGGATGTGGCTGTGGATCAGGTGGTGTGTTGTTATGTATTTGCACGGAGTGCAGATGGCAAGAAATCATCGAATTCGGTGTATGTGGAATTGATCTAACTTGAAAGTCTACGAAGCACCTCCTTAAACCTCAAAACGTATGTAGTACTTCTGAGCGTATTGGTAAGGATCCTGCCACAGATTAAAATCAACGAAATGAGAAGAAAACGCTTTTGTGTACTTCGTACGACAAAAGGTGCTAACCAATCCGAATGTGCCGGGAGAGGAAAAACAAAGAGAGAGATTCTTAATAAAAAGAATCTCTCTCCGGTGATAATTTATGATTGTTTATTTTACGATCACCCTGATAATTTCACTTGCTATCTTAACAATATAGGCTCCTTTACCAAATTCTCCGATATTAATTTTATCGGCTTTAGTTCTTAAAAGTAGACTGCCAACAGCACTATATATTACAACTTCCGAGTTATTATTATCCAGGATATTTATATAATCGCTTGTTATAGTTGGATAAACAGTAGGGAGTAAAGTATTTAACTGATTTAACCCGGTTGCAACATCATCCAGGATACCATTACCATTCAAATCGCCTGATAATTCAGGGATTACAATAGTCAAATTGCCATTCACATCTCCGGCTAATTCGGGAAGTGTAATGAGTCCATCACCGGTAACATCACCTGCTATTTCGGATGGTCGGTCTATCAAGCCATTGCCATTCAAATCGCCGGCTATTTCTTTTCCATCTATCTTGCCATTAGCATTCACATCGCCGGTTATTTCGGTAGGATAGTCGATCACTCCGTTTCCATTTACATCGCCTGCAACTTCCAATGAGGAATTAATTACTCCGTTATCGTTACTATCTCCCGCTATTTCTTTGTTATCAATGACTCCGTTTTTATTCACATCACCTGCAATATATTTTATCACATAGATGGATTGGGTATATTCTGAAGCGGAATAAATGGTTCCATTAAACCATTGGAAGTTGAAACTGGTGTATGGTGTACCAAAGGTGCCGGTAACCGGGCTAAATTTCAACATTCCAGCTACGATATCCGCTTTAGAAATTTCCTGATTTAAGGTAACTGTTTCACCCTCGTCGATCACGTTATTGTTGTTAGCATCCAGATACATGGTACCTTTATCAGCCAGGGAAGTCAGTTTGATTTTGGAGAATAAATCCTGATCAACACTGGAGAATAAAAAGTCACGCAGTTTTAAGGTATCTGTCTGATTTTCGATGATAGTAGGTGCAGGAGGAACTGTTGGGATAGACAAAGCCATAATCTGCCCTGAGGTCAATTTAATAATATCCTGAGGCAAAGTTCCATCCAGATTACATTTACGGATTTTACTTGTATTCATTTCGGCAAAGTAGAGTTTATTTTCTATACTGCTCACACTCATTTGAAAAGTACCGTTGGAGGAATCAAAAACTAATGAAGGGGTTGTTGAGCAGGTCATATTGGTAATCATAACTTTGTTGTCACTCCAATAAGTCAAATAAAGTTTTTGATTGATTTCATCGATGGTCATCCCCGGCATAAAATTGGGCACAGTTAAAAGAGTTTCTACATTGGTACCATCCAGATTACAACGCATAACATAATTGCTAGTGGATTCTTCTGTCCAATAAAGTTTTTGAAGAGATGGAGAAATAGACAAAGTATAAGTACTTGAATTTTGAATGGGTGATGTTACAATGGTTTTCAGACCTGTTCCATCCAGGTTACATTGTTGAATGGTAACATTAGCACTTCCGCTAAACTGAGAAAAGTATAATTTGTTATTTTTTAAATCTAAAGCTAATCCTCCAATCATACGGGTACCTGTATACAGGGTCTGTAAATTACTACCATCCCAATTTGCTTTTTTTACAGAGGCATTTTCACCCCAATACAGAATATTCTTATAAAAATCGGTCTCCATGTCGTAAGTCTGACCAGTCAATGTTACTGATTGTGTGATATTGGTACCATCAAATTTAGCCGAACTAATTTTTGAGGCTGGAACACCCCAAAAAATTCGATCTTGGGCATTAACGGACACCTGAAGTGCAAAAAAACAGAGAAATAATAAGTAAATCTTTTTCATTTAAATGTAATTTTTAATTGTAAGAAAAATCATTTTTTAATTTAAGTAATTTATTAAGTAGTTGGAAAAATAGAATGTCTTGTTTTATTCTTCTTCAAATCAGACTTCTCCCCATGCCCTTTTCCAACCCTCTATCTCCCTTCGGGGACTTTCTCCTAAAGGAGAAAGAAATAGGAAAAGAGTATTTGAGAGGGCGATAGAGCTCAGGGTTGATTAAGTTTTATTTAAAATAATAGTACACTATTCATTTCCCATTACTTATGTGTATCCTTCAGGAGATTATAGATAAAACTTCATGGTTCTACCGGATGTGCCAGGTAAGATCTGTAATTCTATTGTTAAGTCCCTACGATCAGAGATAGAACATCATTCTGGATCACAACGAATTAATGGAAAATACCATTTTAATAATTTGATTAATAGCACCTTGCAATTAATTATATAGTATAAATTGAGGAAATTACTGAAGTGATGGACCAAGTAGATAACTACAAAACTGAATTGTTGAAACCCAAACAAGTTTACATACTAACAGATCAGAAAGAATTTATGGTTCAATCCAATGCTTAAATCAATAAGTTGAGGTTAAAAAAAACTGAAAGTATTGTGTATGTTAAGTTTAAGTGATATTAAATTCTTATACTCCTGATAATTTACTCTTCACATGACAAAAATACTTATTAAAATAAGCATGTTATATTTTATCAAGGGTACATTTAGGGTACATGTCCGAAATTAATTGTTAAACCGGATACTTTGAGGAAGATCTGTTGAAGGCTCAATACTTTCCTTATGAATGGGATTTGTGGGGCTTTCACTCTGAAGACCAGTTGTTATTAAAAACAGTTGTAGCTTAGCCTGACTGCCGGTAGGGTAGGGTATTCCAAGGAGATCAGAAGTTAAGCCCAATCGACAGCAACACCTGCCGGTTGAGCTTCTGCCGCCATTACTCTTTGATAATAAGCTGAATGGCATCCATTCTCACCCGTGCATTTTTAATGAGAGTTGCCAGTGTTACCTGTTCAGTAAGCGCGATTTCAATTTCTTCGGGCCTTATGTTACTGTTTTTTTTCTGTAATATCCTCAGCCTGTCTATTTCATGATTCAGGGTGAGGTTCATGCGTTTCAGACCTTTTGTTCTTTCTTTTGCACTCTGTTCTTCAGCTATTTTTGTAGCTGCTGAAATCATATTGGGCAGGATTGATTCCACCAACGTTTCACTGTCCAGCAAGGGGTCTATGGAGCCGGGAGTCAACCTTTTATCGAACGTTTCAGCAGAATACCTGTCCGTCACCTCTTTGCCGGTATGATCCACTACGATTCTAAGCGGAGTATTGGGCAGAAAACGGTCGACATATATACTCTGCTCGCTCGTGGTTTCAAGAACAAAAAGGATCTCAAGGAGCATACCCGGGCTATTGGTACCACGCAGCACTCCAAAGCTGGCACTTCCCGTACCTGAACTTAACACCAGGTCAATGGAACCTGTCGCCATGGGATGATCCCAACTCAGGAAGCTTATATCTTCCCTGCTTAGAGCGCGTTTTCTATCGAATGTAACCGGCACCCCTTCACGCGGAACAGAAGGAAAAGAATCAGTGATTTCCGAGGCAGGCTGCAAGAAGTAGGTTCGGGCAGCAAGGTCTTCCATTTCCACGTCAAAATGGGCAAAGACTTTCGTCAGATAACTTTCAAGACTCTTATCGCTGTCTTCTGCCTGAATCTGCTCTACCAGTTGTTTGGCTATCTTAGGACGAAACGAATTCATTTCCAGTAACCTGTCACGTCCATCAGCAAGGCTGATCTGAAGTTCTTTTTTAAATTTCGAAGTATCGCCGATCAATGCTTCCAGTTCCGGGCAAGCGTCTGCGAAGAGGTGAGATTTGGTAACATCTAGCAGCCTGTCACTGAATAATTTGGAGATTTCATTTCCTCCCTCCAGGTTTTCTTCAAAGGCATTCATACCTTCCTGAAACCACCTGACAAGCACCTGTTGTGGGCTGTGTACCAGGTAGGGGATATGCACGTGGATATCTTCAGTCTGACCAATCCTGTCCAGGCGTCCGATACGTTGTTCCAGTAATTCAGGATGAAGCGGCAAGTCAAACAGTATGAGGTGATGAGCGAACTGGAAATTCCGGCCCTCGCTACCAATCTCAGAACAAAGGAGGAGCTGGGCTCCATCAGGTTCTGAGAACCAGGCTGCATTCCTGTCTCGTTGGATAATTGTGAGATCTTCGTGGAAAACACCTGCTTTCAGACTCGTACGCCCGGCCAGGACTTCTTCCAATGCCAGCACCTTTTCTTTGCTCTTGCAGATAAGAAGTACTTTTGCAGGATACAGTTCCTTCACGGCATCTATGAGCCATTGAACGCGTGGATCTTCTGCAAACCGGTATTGTTGGGTAATTGCAGGATCCCCTGACTCCATATCATGTTCAAACTCGTTTGTCATGCGCTCTATCCACAAGTTCTGATCCTTGGGAGCCGTAATGGGAACGAGATGTACTTTTCGTACAGGAAATCCGCTCATAGCCGATCGGGTATTCCGAAAAAGCACACGCCCCGGGCCATGCTGATCCAGTAAATCTTCAATGAGTTTATCCCTGGCTGCATCACCTCCTTCAGTGACAGCCTGAATTCTTTCCTTTGAAAATAGAGAAGCCAATAATTTTGTATCCTTAGGGAGCAAGCCTTGTCCCCGGTATAATTTTTCCACTATATCGGCAATGTTTTCAGGATGGGATGCCTCATTTAGAAAATCATCGTAGTTTGCATACCGGTTTGGGTCCAGTAACCGAAGCCTTGCAAAATGACTTTCTTCCCCTAATTGTTCCGGGGTAGCGGTGAGGAGCAGCAATCCTTTAGCCACCCTGCTTAATAGTTCCACCACAGCATACTCCGGGCTCACGTTGTCGACGGACCATTCCAGATGATGCGCTTCATCGACCACGAGCATATCCCAGCTGGAAGCAATGGCTTGCCGGGCACGCTTTGGTGAACCGGCCAGGAATTCGGTACTGCAAAGAATAAGTTGATTGTCCAGAAAAGGATTACCATCCGGTGCACTCCCATCGAGTGAGGCACAGCGTTCTTCATCAAAGATATTAAACCATAGGTTAAACCGGCGCAGCACTTCTACAAACCATTGATGTACTAACGACTCGGGAACGAGAATGATCACCCTCGAGATTCGCCCGCTCAACAATAAGCGATGCAGGATGAGGCAAGCCTCAATGGTCTTACCAAGGCCTACCTGATCGGAAAGCAGGACACGGGGAGCATAACGCGAACTCACTTCATGGGCAATGTACAGTTGGTGGGGAATAAGATCAATTCTTCCACCAACAAATCCATGGACGGCAGATAATCTCCGCCTGTAATCGTATTGCAGGGTTTCCCGTCGCAGGGCAAAGGTTTGTGGGGAGTCTACATCACCCATGTAAAGGCGGTCGTCGACGCCATGCCTTACCGATACATTGCCAAGATCGGCTTCAGATAATTTCCGGTCTTTCCCGTAGTACATATACAACTCACCCTCCAGCTCAACTTGTTTTATTAGCAACGGCTGGCTGTTTTTATCCAGTATGGTATCGCCCGGTTTAAAAACTACACGGTGCAAGGGAGCACTTTCCATTGCATACAGTCGTTTTTCATTGGATAGTGGAAAATATATCCGGACCTTTCGGTTTTCGGTTTCGGTTAAAATGCCAACACCCAGTTCAGGTTCCCCTTTGCTGGTATATCGTTGATTTGGAAAAAAGTCTTCCATGTTACGTTTTAAGTGTATTTAATTTGTTTTTGAATGAATGCGGGGGATAATCATTTAAATTCATTCCCAAAATCTATTTCTTTTCTTATTCTGTAAATTCTGATTCAGACAATTATTCCTTTGCCCCAAGTTTCTTAGCAGTATCGATCCAATATTCATCAAGGATAGCCGGATTAGCCCCTAAAGCCCTGGCAAGATGCAATGCCACACCCATGATCAAAACACAAGCATTCTGAACTTCCTGGTTTGTTTGAAGCACTCCAAATTCTTCCTGTACTTTTAATTGCAGTAAATCTTTATGTTTCTGGGCAAATGATACTGGATCAATTATATTATCCTGAATATCCGGGATCATCAAACTATCCATCCATTCAGATCCAATGCCAGCAGCTAAAACCTCCGGAAGCTCATTGCCCATTTGTCTCCACAAGGGTAATGTTTGTGTATCTCCTGATTCAGCTAAGCCGGTATCCAGCAGAAGTTCAAAGGCAATATCTGCTAAATTCTGCATGAGGTCTAAGTATTCATCCTGTGCCTTTTCGAACATTTCGGTACCCTGGCCTTTCAGGTATTCACCTACACTCACCTGAGGCAAATCAGAAACTTCAGGGCATCCATCCAAACAGGGAAATACAACCCCTTGGTACATATAATGAACCTCCTCACTTTGTATTTCACGACCGAGTGGAAATAACCGACAGGCCAGTGGACGTCCTAAATGAACGCTGCATCCAAAATTACCGATATACTGACTGCAAGCCCGTTTCTCTCTCCAACCTGCTTCACCGTCAAAACGTAAGCGAATACCCCCAAACTCACAATAACTATCACGAAATTTCCCCGGAGTAATTCCTTTCTCCCTGGCCAGGCACCTAAGCTCCCAGGGATTAAGCATCACCAGGTTCCCATGACAGCAAGTTCCCCTTCGGGAGCAGGTGAGAGGCAATGTATCCTGAATATTGAGTTTGGTTGTAACCATCATGATTGTTGTATTATTTAGAGTACAAATATACGCTATAAATTTAGAGGAAATAACTTTCTCCTTTCCAGAAAAGTCTTAGTCAACTAATCACGGGATAGTTCTTGTTCGAGGGAAGTGGCTAGTAAACTCAAAGCCAGTCATGTATTAACCTGATAGTTTCATTACAGGGTTCAAGATCTACAATACCCTGTTCATTTTAACTTGATGACTATGGTAGGATACAGTGCGAACTTAACTAATACCGGAAACTCAACAGAGAGTGAAATCTGTTAAATACACTTCAGAAACTCTATTGCCACCCCAATATTGTAAGTTTGCCTTTTTAAAATGACTTTGGTAAAGGATTTAACCAATCAGAATTTCTCATTAAAATTACATATTGGTAAGCATAGTCCCTAAGCTTAAAATCACCAGTAAGTTTACCTTGTGGAGAAGTGGCATTAAACAAACGTCCTGTTTTTGAAAATGGTGAATTCAATCCATTAATTTTAAAAAGTGTTGTCGAATTAGTAGTTGTCAGGTCTTTTAAATCTTCTATTCCATCTACTTGTAAAAGCGATTTATCATCATATGAGAATGATTTCTTTTTCCAGGTTTGAGTTTTACTATCCCACTCATTGTATTTAGAATCAATTGGCAAACAAACAATCGAAATTACCTTTTTTGCACTTGTATGGGCTGAACTAACTAATTTTGAGGCAAAGTCTTCTCCATAAAATTGAACAGGTACTTGATGAGAATGGAAAAATCCCCACATGCCATACAGTTTTTCATTTTCAAAATGCAGGATAGAATAGAGTTGTTTGTAGTTCCTGAACATGGCTTCCGGCCTGTTTACCCCTGATTTTTCGGTACTACTATAACTTAAATTTTGAATCAGGTATTCAAAGATTGGCAATTTTTTACCAAATATCTGCTTAAATACAATTTTATTTTTTTCAATTTTGTCAACATAAGTTTTAGCAAAAACAGAGATGTTGACTATTTCAGAGTTACTTAAATCAGCACGGACTATATGCCTGAGAGAATCCAACATTGGATTTTTCTTCTCACCCATCACCTTATCTATTAATTTAAAATATAAGTCAAAATCCTGGACTTTATCAATACCTGAAAAAGAAATTTGTTGAGCTTTCGGAAGGGTCTTATTTAATGCTCTTATTTTGACGATCTTATTATAGAAATCAGAATTTCCCCATTGTGCATTTTTCTTCACCCAGTTCCTGAATACCCTCTTTAAAACAGTTTCATTTCCGGTTCTTAAGTATTCGTTAATGCTACTTGATTGGGCATAATCAAGTTCTGCGATGTAATTTTTAGTTCCTACTGTTTTATTTAAATACTTCAATAAACTGAAATCGATAAGTTGGGCATCTTGGGCGCCGTGAGATTCTCCTAATATTATAAATTGATTTTGCTCAGCATCAGATTTTAATAACTCCCACCGGTTTGTATCAGTTAAGTCAAGTACTGCTTTATTGTTTTTAAGATAATCTGTATATTTATTTTCTTGTCCATAAACCGATCCATAAACAAGGAAGCAAGCAAAAATCCATTTTTTCATTTATTGTTTGTTTTTTATTTGCCTTAAATTCTAAGGAGTAGTAAAGTTGTACGCTAATCTAACGTACAATATGAGTCTGGGCAAAACCCACATATTCATCCCATTTCTATTTACAATTTATCGTTGTGGTTTCATATAAGCCTCGTATAAAAACCTATTTGAAGGCAACTATTTACAGGTTTAATTTCTTGAAAGGCTACTATCGGTTTAATGGAGTCTGTTTTATAAATAAATGGAATTTCAGAACCACTAACAAACTAATAAACAGTACTATTTGTAACTGTTTATTACAATTAACTATTTACTTCAACTTGTTATTACAGGTCAATCATTCTAATTACCATTGATTCGTATCATTAAAAGGGGGATAATTATTTATTCTTCCGATGAAACAGACGATTAAAAAATCCTTTTATTCCGGTCTCCTTATAGGGGGCGCAATTTATATCATCATAAACAGATTCGGGAATTGTAAAAGGAGTAAGGTATTGTTTTCTCCAACGGGCTTTATTCTCGATGGCACGAAGGACATTGCCTACTATGGGCAGTGCCAGTGAAGAGCCGGATCCGTTTCCGCTATAAAAATGGATTTCAGGTGTAGTTCCACCTACCCAGGTTCCCACTACCAGGTTGGGCGTATAAGCAACAAACCATGCATTTGTATAATCCTGAGCCGTACCGGTTTTACCAGACAGATCAGCACGGATAGCATACTGGTTTCTGATTCGTGTTCCTGTTCCTTCGTTGATGGCTTTTTGTAAAATGGCAGTAATCATATCCGTGGTTTCTTCGCTAAAGACTCTTTCAGGTTGGGAAGTCTTTCTTTTATACAGAACTTTTCCTTTGGCATCGGTAATTTTATTTATCATCACCGGTTCGGTCATTTCACCTTTATTGGCAAAAGCTCCGTATGCACGAACAACTTCATAAAGTGACAAATCAAGTGTCCCTAAGGCTATCGAAGGAGAGTCATCTTTTGTAGAAGGGAAATGAAGCCTGTCGCATGTATTGATAAGTTTTTCACGCCCGGTTTCAAAGTACAAATCCAATGTAGGCAAGTTCATGGAGTGGGCCAGGGCATACCAAAGCGCCACCGTGCTGTCTTTTGTAAATTTATGATCAAAATTCTGTGGTTCCCAGTTATCGTATTCCGGATATACTTTTGGAGTGTTTTTAAGATAGGTAGAAGGAGTAAAATTATTCTCCAGCGCAGTAGCATATAAAAACGGTTTAAAAGTAGATGCTATCTGACGGTGAGACATCACCATATCAAAAGGAAGTCTTTTGAAATCGTTACCCCCAATCCAGGTAATTACTGCTCCATCGGTCGGGTTGGTAATGAGTACCGAGGCATTCAGCATTTTGTAGTAATACCACAAACTGTCTGTTTTATTCATTCTTTTGGTAACAATGCCTTTCCAGTCAAATACTTCTATATTCTTTTTCACTGAATGATCTGCACCTGAAAGTTTGAACTGTTTACTGTACCATCGCTTTTTTATATTCCGATTTTGCAGCTCTTTATCCAGCAATTTTTGCATTCCGTACAAATGTTTGTGTATGCCTTCGGTGGTTATTTGCTGAATCTGCATATTCAGGGTAGTGTATATTTTGAGCCCATCTTTCTTCAGGTCATACTCCTGGCCAGTTTTCCTTTTAATATCATCCAGAATTTCCTGAGTTTTCTTCTTTACCTGATATACAAAATATCCCGCGGGAGCTTCTGTATTCTCGTTTTCATAGTTCAGGTTTAGTGGAATTTTCCGCAAGCTATCCAACTCAGCCTTGGTCAGATACTTTTCTTTCTCCATCAAAGTCAGCACCATGTTTCTGCGTTCCAGTGAATTCTGAGGATTCAACCGTGGATTAAAATAAGTATTCGCTTTCAATAACCCCACTAAAACAGCCGATTCTTCCACTTTCAGTTTGCGGGCAGGTTTATTGAAATACCGGTGGGAAGCAGCTTCCACACCGTAAACATCTTCACCAAAAGGGACGGAATTCAGATAAAGCAATAACAGATTTTCTTTGTTGTACACTTCCTCTATGCGCGAGGCAATGATTATCTCCCGTATCTTGTTCACAGGCATACTCAGGATACCATAATTCCGGCGTCCATATAAGTTTTTAATCAACTGTTGTGTCAGCGTACTTCCACCACCACTTTTGCTTTCGCCCCAAAGGATACTTTTAAAGAACACACGAAAATAGCTCTGAAGATCATACCCGCTATGGGTAAAAAAACGCTTATCTTCAGTAGCAATCAAAGCCTTTTTTAGATGATCAGGGATTTCAGTGTTGGATATATTGGTACGGTTCTCGGCAAAGAACTTCCCGATGATAACGCTATCGTTAGAAATTACCAGCGAAGCTTCTTCGTTGTTTATTGCTTTCAGTGCTTTCTTATCGGGTAAGGAACCGAATTTCCCTGAATACACTGCAATGAATAACAATACGCACAAAAGCAGTATAGATGACAGGAATACCAAAAAGTATTTCAGGATTTTTTTAAAAAGCATTTTTTTTGGTAACTCCATATTTCAAATTCTTTAAATGATCTGTATTAACTAAATGCAATTCATGGTTTTCTGATGAATATCGCTTTACAACTTGTTTAATCCTGTGTTTTGTTGTATTTCATTTCTTACATTTAAAACCTTATTTTTTTTTCAACCTTAGTAGCCGGATGATTCCCCGAAAGCCAACCTTATTCTTTGATTGATTGACTACAGATAATATTCCACTCTAAGAATAAGGTTTAATATTGGTAGCCTGATTTACTACTAAGGTTAAAAAAAATAAAGTAAGGTTTTTGTTTTAATTTCTATTTGTGGAAAGCATTACTGGTTATTTCCCCACGATCAGGCATCGAACAACAATTAAGATAAAAATGAAGAGTTTAAAATTTAAGCATGGTCATCTGATGAATATAGCTTTACACCTAATTTAATCCTGTCTTTTGTTGTATTTCATTTCTTACATTTAAAACCTTATTTTTGTTTCTTACCCTTAGTAGAGAAAAATGAAGCAAAAACATCTTTCCCTTATTTCTTTATTCGTTTTCAAATTTCAGTTAATAAGTTTATTTCATTTTCAACTCCATTTTTTCAACAGCCTTTTAAGAGGGGAGCTGAATTCAGTAGGTTTCAAATCCTTTGATACACTTCGTCGAAAGGAATTCTCATTCTGTCTCCCCAAACTCCGTGGTCATCTCTGATTCCGCAGGAAATAATCATATTGATTTCTGCTCCCATTGGCAATTTCAGGATCCTTTTCACTTTTCTCCCATCAAAACCTTCCATCGGACAGGTATCATAACTTTCATTGGCCATTGCTAACATAAACGTTTGAGCTGCCAACGCACAGGTTTTATGAACTACGACTCTCATATCGTTTTCAGATACCTGATACGTGATTGTTCTGAAAATCCCCACCATGTTCACCAGGATCTTTCGTACCATCCCTAAAATTCCGAAACAACGGGAATATAAAAAAGGCATTACTGTACCATAGTACAATTTCCATCTTTTAATCCTCTTCTCATGTTTCTCTGTTGGGCTGTTTTTCAAGATATT
>Ga0302286_10002319_pt1 | contig 13265 bp, 8 predicted proteins | sample III_Fen_E2_3_FD_198765 | JGI IMG/M metagenome (GOLD analysis project Ga0302286, IMG submission 198765) | Peat permafrost microbial communities from Stordalen Mire near Abisko, Sweden - III_Fen_E2_3 | ecosystem: Environmental > Terrestrial > Soil > Wetlands > Permafrost | place: Sweden: Abisko...
TACTGAAAGTTTTTCGGGGAATCCTTCGCTTTTTACTTTTGCAGCAAATTGCGAAAGTGGAGTAGCAGCATCGGGAGTTAATGGTCCGTTGATGTGTGGTTCCAATTCCGAAAGGTTGATTTCAATTATTTGGTCAAAATATTTTTCAGGATTTAGATATACTTGTTCATCGGCACGAAGGTCGTTTTTAACGATGTCGGCTAAAGCAACAACATCTTGGCGTTCTGTTAATGATAGGTAGCGACGCATTGAATCGTCATATGCAAATAACGATGTAGTTGCTCCAACTTCAGCACCCATATTGCAAATGGTAGCTTTACCAGTACACGAAATAGAATCGGCACCTTCGCCAAAATATTCGAGTATTGAGTTTGTTCCACCTTTTACGGTTAGAATGCCAGCTATTTTAAGAATCACATCTTTGGGCGATGTCCATCCATTCAATTTTCCTGTTAGTTTAACACCAATCAAACGAGGCATTTTTAATTCCCACGACATGCCAGCCATAACATCAACAGCATCGGCACCACCAACACCAATTGATATCATTCCAAGTCCGCCAGCATTTACGGTGTGCGAGTCTGTTCCTATAATCATTCCACCAGGGAATGCATAGTTTTCTAAAACTATTTGGTGAATAATTCCAGCTCCTGGTTTCCAAAATCCAATACCGTATTTTGTAGAAACGGAACGTAAAAATTCATATACTTCTTTGTTTTTATCGTTCGCTGTTGTAATGTCTGCCTTAACTCCGCTTTCTGCTTCAATCAAATGATCGCAATGAACCGACGAAGGAACTGCAGTTTTTGCACGACCCGAATTCATAAATTGCAATAATGCCATTTGAGCCGTAGCATCTTGCATTGCAACTCGATCGGGTAAAAAGTTTACATAATCTTTGTTACGCTTAAAATCGGCACATTCATTAGCATCATATAAATGGGAAAATAAAATTTTTTCGGTTAATGTTAATGGTCGGCTAACAGTGTTTCGAACTGCTTTTAGTTTTTGCTCGTAGCCCTTGTAGAATTGGGCAATCATCTCTAAATCAAATACCATTTATTCTTTTTTTAAAAGTGAACTTTCAAAAAACAAAGATACATCAAAAGCATGTTTATCCGTACGTAAATTACCGTTAATTGAAAATATTTATAACATTAGTAGGAATGCCGTTTTAATCCTTACATGCAGTTGAAAATATTCTTTGGAAATCGGCCTAATTCATTAGCTTTGCCTATATAAATGATATGATTACAAAACATTCAAATATTCCAATCTTTTTGCCCGAATTGGCTTGTCCTCATCGTTGTGTGTTTTGTAATCAATCGCGAATAAGTGGACAATTTTCGGTACCTAAACCATCGGAAGTAATTGCAATTATTGAAATGCATTTGCACACAATTCCCGCAAATACATCAATTCAGATTGCGTTTTTCGGAGGTAGTTTTACGGGATTACCAGTATCGATGCAAGAGGAATATTTAAGCATTGTTCAACCATATTTGAAATCAGGTTCTGTAACGGGTATTCGTATTTCAACTCGTCCCGATTATATTACTGAAGAAATTCTTGATATGCTAATAGGGTATGGTGTTGAGGAAATTGAACTTGGAGCTCAGTCTTTCGATAATGAGGTTCTATTGGCTTCTGGACGTGGTCATACAAATGACGATATTCTAAAAGCTTCAAAACTCATACTATCGAAAAATATTCGTCTTGGTTTACAAATGATGATAGGTTTACCCGGCGATACTATCGAAAAATCGATACAAACAGCTCGATCAATTATTGCTGCAGGAGCACATTCCACTCGCATTTATCCAACTTTAGTAATCAAAGATACTCATTTGGCTGACTTGTATAGTCAAGGAAAATATCAGGTTCTTTCTCTCGAAGAAGCTGTTCGATGGTCGGCTCATTTATTTCAACTATTTGAGGAAAATGGTGTAACTGTTTTACGAACTGGTTTGCATCCAAACGAAGATTTTAATTCGAAGAAAAGTCTTATAGATGGACCATATCACCCATCATTTAAAGAATTAGTGCTATCGCAAATTTGGTTCGATATTTTCGAAAAATCTTTACCCAATGAAAAAGGACGATTAACAATTTTTGTCCCAGAAAATCAAATAAATCATGCCATTGGCTATCATTCCGAAAATAGAGAAAAGCTAAAAAATCGTTTTGGCTGGATTCAAATAAAAGCCGATAAATCATTGCATAATTATGACTTCCGTTACAGCTATCATTGATTCGCGAGCTCCACAAAAAGCCATCGATACCATGCGAAAGTATTGCAATGTTTTTCTGTTTCATTCCGAAAATAGTACATACGATGCCATAGTTTGTCATCCAGATGTTTTTTTGTTTCAAGGAATCGATTCGTTGATTGTTGCACCAAATACCCCGCAGAATTGTATTGATCTACTGCAAATAAAAAACTGCAATTATATTTTTGGGGAATCAGCAATAGGTTCCGATTTAAGAAATTCAACTCCCTATAATTGCATTGAAACAGAAAAGAATCTTTTTCATAAAGTAGGTTTTACTGATTCTGAAATAATAAAAACAGTAGTAAAGCCAATGATTGATTTACCTCAAGCATATACTCGTTGCAGTATGTTTGCGTTGAACGAAAATGCTTTTATTACATCCGATAAAGGCATTGAAAAAGCTTTGTTGCAAAATGGTTTCTCGTGTTTCTATTGCGATCCTCAAGGAATCGTATTGCCACCCTATAATCATGGATTTATTGGTGGTTGCATGGGAATGTGGAAGAAACGATTGTTTGTAATCGGCAGTTTAAATCATTTAAAAGATGGAAATAAAATGCGGGATTTTATTCTTACTCAAAATGTGGAATTGGTTGAACTATATGATGGCCAATTGTACGATGGTGGAGGGATTTTCTTCTTGTAGTAAGAGCAAGTAAATATTGTTGCAAATTAAACTAGGCTAGCGTGGACTTTCAATTGGCTAGCGCGGACTTGTAGTCCGTGTTCTTAATATGAAATAGCGAACGGACTGCAAGTCCGCTCGAGCCACTTATACTCGAGCCAAGACTTCTCAAACCTAATTTTCTTTTTATAGAAAATACAAGTATTTTATTATCTTGCAAACTAAATTAAAGTACATACAATTTTAGAAAATCAGACTAATTAAAAATAAAGCATAAAAATGGTATCAATAGATAAGGCATTAGATGGATTTGGTTGTCAAAATCAAGCGTACGTAGTAAATAAGGATTTTGATTTTAGTGCATATTTTAATCATAAAGAAAGTGACTATATAAAAAAACGTTTGGGTGACGAAAAAACGTTTATTCATATAAATAGATTCGATTCGCATGTGTATGTAATCATTACACCCGATAAAAATACCGAATGGCAAAATAAAGAAGTACTTCGTCGTAAAGGAGTTGAGCTTTTTCATTCGCTCAATGCATTGAAATTAAGTGCCGTTGCGATTATAGATTTTAGCGGAAACGACGATAATGGATTAGCAACTCTCGAAGGATTTTATTTGACTTCGTATCAGTTTATATCTTATTTTAAAGATAGTTCTAAAAAAGCCTATACGGTTACTACTGTTCATTATGTTGGTGGTAAATCGGCTGAAGAAATAGAAGAAAACAAAAATCTTTGGGATTCTGTTTTTACAACAAAAAACTTTGTAAATCAACCAGTAATGTCGTTGCCTTCGTATCGTTTTGTTGAGGAAATTTCAACCTTGGCAAAAGATAAAGGTTTTTCGGCAACCATTCATTTAAAAGAATGGATAGAACAACAAGGCATGGGCGGAATTTTAGCTGTGAATAAAGGAAGTATCGATCCACCATTTTTCTGTGTATTAGAATGGAAACCTAAAAAGGCAACGAACAATAAACCAATTGTTTTAGTTGGTAAAGGTGTAATGTACGATACAGGAGGTTTAAGCTTGAAACCATCATCAGGGATGGAAACAATGAAAGCCGATATGAGTGGAGCTTCTGCAGTTCTTGGAGTTATGTCAGCTTTATCGAGCAATAGAATTAATAAACATGTAATTGCATTAATACCTATTACCGATAATCGTCCTTCGGGAAATGCTTATGCTCCGGGAGATATAGTAAAAATGCACAATGGACTTTTTGTAGAAGTTTTAAATACCGATGCCGAAGGGCGAATGATTTTGGCTGATGCTTTAAGTTATGCAAAGATATTTAATCCTAGTTTGGTGGTTAATATTGCTACCTTAACTGGTGCTGCTAATGCTGCTGTTGGAGAAAACGCTGCTGTTGTAATGGGAACTGCAGAACAGAATCTGATTTCTCAATTAATAGATTGTGGTTTCAATGCTCACGAACGATTGGTTCAATTCCCTATGTGGGACGATTATGCCGATCTTATTAAATCGGAAATTGCCGATATTAAAAATGTTGGTGGTCCTTTAGCTGGTGCTATTACCGCAGGTAAATTCTTGGAAAAATTTGTTGCCTATCCTTGGATTCATATTGATATTGCTGGCTCAGCGTATCATCCAAAGGGTGGTGATTATCGAGGAAAAGGTGCTACGGGAATGGGCGTTCGTTTATTATATCAATTTATCAAAACTATTAATTAATTCTGATGAAAAAAATATTGTTTGTATTAGTTTGTGTTTTAATGTCTTTATCAATGTATAGTCAAGACTTAACTGTAGGATCCTTATTTGCCGATAATATGGTATTACAACAAAATACCGAAGCTAAAATTTGGGGAACTACAATTCCAAATACATCTGTTGAGGTAAAAACCTCATGGGGTATAACAAAATCAGTTGTTTCCGATAAAGATGGGAAATGGATAACATCGCTTTTAACTCGCAAATCGGGTGGTATTTTTCAAATAACAATACAGTCGGGAAAGCAAACTTTATCGATTAATAATGTTGTGTTTGGTGAAGTTTGGGTTTGTTCAGGACAATCGAATATGGAAATGCCTTTAGCTGGCTGGCCTCCACTCGATACAATTCAAAACAGTGCCAAAGAAATTGCAAATTCAAAAAATCCTAATATCAGAATGTTTACCGTTCAACGCGATTTTTCATTGATTGAAAATATCGTTTGTAAAGGTAAATGGGAAGAAGCATCTCCACAAACAACTCCACATTTTAGTGCTGTAGCGTATTTTTATGCTCAAAAATTGTATAAAGAACTTGGTGTTCCAATTGGATTAATTCATACAAGTTGGGGTGGAACTCCTGGCGAAGCTTGGGTTCGGAGTTCTGAACTATCAGGTATTACTGAATTTGCCGATGTCGTAAAACAAAATCAATCATTACTTGCTAGTCAACAAGAGTATATGAATTGGATTGTAAAACATAAACAAATTACATTAAATGAAAAAGCTACAGAGCTTGATAAATGGAAAAATCTTGAATTTAACGATATCTCATGCTCAAAAATAGAAACGGACGATTCTCAATGGCCTACGATGACTTTACCATGTACATCGTGGGAAGCAAAAGAAATTGGAAATTTTGATGGAGTGGTTTGGTATCGTAAATCGGTTGAATTTCCTGCTGCTATGCTTAAAGGCGATTGTATCATAAATATTCCCGGTGTTGACGATATGGATAGGGTATATGTAAATGGAGTATTAGTAGGTTCAACAGAAGTTTCTGGTTTCTGGCAATCGCAAAGAAAATATAAAGTTCCAGCAACTGTTTTACGTGAAGGTAAAAATATTATAACAATAAGAGTTCTCGATAATCAAGGTGGAGGCGGTATTGGCAGTACTCATTCAGCATTTGATATTTCATCTTTAATCGATTCAACGAAAAAGGTAGATTTGTCGGGAGAATGGAAATATAATGTTGCCGCATTATTGAAAAATAGTGTTTTTTATGTGTTTGACGTTAAAAATGTTGAATGGCTTAAACGACCAAAATCGGTTAATGTAGGTGAAAGTACTCCATCTGTATTATTTAATGCGATGATACGTCCCGTAATTCCATATACAATAAAAGGTGTCATTTGGAATCAAGGTGAAACCAATGTTGGAAGAGCTCAGCAATATCAACAGTTATTGCCATTACTTGTTCGTAGTTGGCGTGATGCTTGGGGACAAAATCTCTTTCCTTTTTATGTCGTTCAAATTGCTCCTTGGGGTTATTCTGGTGCTACAAATACCGAATGTGCTGAGCTCAGAGATGCTCAACGTTTAGCATGTAATAAAATAGATAAAAGTGGTTTAGTTGTTACGCTCGATTTAGGTGAGGATAAAACAATCCATCCTCCCAAAAAACAACCCGTTGGTGAACGATTGGCATTATGGGCACTAGCCAAAGATTATGCTAAACCAATTGTTTGTTCTGGTCCAATATACAAATCGAGTAGAGTAGTAGGCAATACCATTGAAATTGAGTTTCTTGAAGCAACAGGACTTTATTTGACCGATGTTCTAAATAATGGTTTTCAAATAGCTGGAACGGATAAGAAATTTGTTGATGCTAAAGTTGAAATTGTTGGCGATAAGGTTGTTGTAAGAAGTGAAAGTATACAAACGCCAGCCTATGTTCGTTATGCATATTTAAATACATCTAAAGCTAAACTTTATAATAAAGCAGGTTTACCAGCATCAACTTTTCGAACAGAATAAATTTAAAAATTGGAATTCTTCGATCGAAGTAAGTTCTCATTTTATAAATACAAAAACATGAAATTGCTCGATATAAAATATGTCGAGCTTTTTTTGTCTAGTAAATTATATTAATTATCACACGAACTGTTTATTCTTGAATTATTTTAATCTAATTGATTTATCCTTTTTGAATTTTATTTCCAACCTTTTATTGCACAAAAAAAAGGGACTTCAAAAATGAAATCCCTTTTGGGTGTTAGAAAATTCTTATGTATTAGATGGTTTTTACATTTACGGCAACAGGCCCTTTTTGTCCATCTTTTACTTCAAATTCTACTTTTTGTCCCGGTTCTAAAAGCAATCCAGTCGGAACTCCTGAGCGGTGAACAAAAATGTCTTTGTTGTCATCTGTAAGGATAAAACCAAAACCTTTAGTTTTATCATACCATTTTACTGATCCAGTCATAATTTATTATTGAGTTGTTAATTAATGATTATTCTCTTCCATAATTGTTTCTAGGACGATCGTATCCTGAGTTTGAGCTTCTACGGTCAAAACCACCGTTTCCGCCGCCGCTTCTAAAATCTCTGCGAGGTGCATCAGATTTTTCGCGTTCACGAGCTTCAGTAGCTTTTAAAGCACGTCCGTTAACTTCTTTACCATCTAGGCTTGTTAATGCATTACTAGCATCTGCATCGTTTGGCATTTCTACAAATCCAAATCCTTTGCTTCTACCTGTAGCTTTGTCGATAATGATTTTTGCTGAAGAGACTTCGCCGTATGCTTCAAAGATCTGACGTAGTTCTGCTTCATCCATTTTAAAGTGGAGGTTTCCAATGTAAATGTTCATTTTGTTTAGTGGTTAAATTATTGATTATAAGTTTTTATTTTTTTAAAATTCTTGTTTTGTGAAACCATTATTATTTAAAAATCATTAAAAACAAGTTAATTATTGCAAATATATAAAAATAATTATACGTGCTATCGTTTATTGTAAAATATTATTTTGATTTAAACGTTTTTTTTGTGTTTGTTCTTGATTATTGGTTACTTTGTGAAAATTAAATTTAAGATATTATTATTATGAGAAATATACTGTTTATAGGCTTCATTGTTTCAAATGTATTTGCCATTTTAACAATCGTCTCCTGTGTTAAGCAAACTGAAACCAATAACCAATTATTAAATTCAAAAGATAAAGGAATTTTTGGGAAAGTTATAGTCTTTAACGAATATGGCGAAATTCAATCTTCACCTACAAATGTTTCAATTACTGCACACTGTATTGATACTATTGGTTATAATGATTCATTAAAACTCCCAATTATTTATGATACTACGTATAAAATAAATCCAAATGAATTTGGTGTGTATTCGTTAAAAAACTGTCATAGTGGAGTATATGATCTTTTGTTCGTAAAAAACAATTCGGATACTAATAAAGTAATTGGTTTTTCTCACGCAAGTGCGACTTGTGATTCTTTAAATTCTATTATTCTAGCAAAACCACCAGTTGCAACATTACAAATACTTTCTGCTGAATTATCGAAAAATAATTTATTGTTGAATATTAAAAGAGTAATTTCTCTAACTGGCACTTCATCGAATGAATATGGTGTTGTTACTCGTTATTTCTTTTCAAATTCGCCAAATGTTAGTAGTTCATCGTACAATTATCAATGGATTTCTGGTGCAACGTATGGCAAATCTGGATATATAGATACAGTTATTGTTCAAAAATCAACGGATATTTTTAACTCATCATCACTTGGTATTGATATTAGTAAACCGATTTATATAAAGGCTTATCTTGATAATATTCAGTATTATAGTTATAAAAATAAATCTTCAGATAAAATGATGGTTTTCCCAAATTTAACATCTCCAACTAAAGTTTTACTTATTGATTCTATTCATGTTGTGAAATAAAAAAAGGAAGTATTTTTTTAATACTTCCTTTTTAAATATATTTCTATGCTTCTTTTAGAACGAAAATCCAACGGTATAATACATGCATTTTGTATTAGGATTTAACATAATCTGACCTGTTATAGGTAATGTAAATTTATCTGTTATTACTAAACTTTTTACTATTTTAGCTCCAACATTTACAGCAGTAAAATCTTCTTTAGCTTTTGTCGTTGTATAATATTTATTTCCTCCACCAACTATTAACGTTAAATTTTTAATTGGATAAGAAAGTTCTGCATAAATTGATTTGTTCATGTTTGCACTACTAGTTGAAGACCATTCAGCACCATGGAATGTATATCCAACTAGTACAGATATTGGGAATTTAGTTGGTCCAGTATATCCAATACAACCTTCAATTTGATGGTAAGAACCTTTATCTGGATTGTATTCTAAATAATTACCTAAATGGGCTTCATCAGCACTAACAAAGTAATCGTTAAATGTTATAGAAAATCCTAAAGGAAGTGTATATGATGCAAATAAATCTGTTTCTGGTAATGACGTATTTGCTGCATCACTTGCCTGAACAGAACCCCATGCACCAAATGAGAAGTTTTTGTACGTTAATTTTATAGTTGGTTGAATTGCAGGTGAATTTCCATTTTGCATACCTCTCCATAAATATCGACTATATATGTCAACATTTGTAGTAAAATCAATTGATGATTTTTTTGTTGAATCAGTTTGTGCATTTGCTAGTGGTCTAACCATTAAAATAACACTTGCTACTATTACAATAGCTTTCATTTTTAGTCCTAATTTCTTCATACTTTATTTTATTTAAATGTTATATGCAAATATACAATTCAAAACAGTTCTTTAACAATCCGTTAAAAAACTGTTTTTATTTATGTAACTAGCCTAATGTTTATCTAGGTAATTTACGCAAAAAAAGGCTATTCAAATTAATGAATAGCCTTTCTCTCTGTTTTATCAACTTATTTTACAATTGTTTTTATTATAGTTGAACCATTTGTGAATGTTATTCTTACAAAATATTCTGATGCTGCAAGTTCAGATATATTTATTTCTATTGAATTACCATTTACTGAAGTTCTTTCTATTTTTTGAGCTATTGAATTGTAAATTTCAATTGAAGATATTTGTTCAGTTGATGTTATTGTTACAATGTCAATTACTGGATTAGGACCAACTTTTGTAATAATTGATTCAATTTCTGTTCCTGTTGGTGTTTTTAATAAAAGGAATAAATCAATCATTTCATACAGTGATTTTACTTCAGCATCTACTTCAGCTTGAGTTGCTTTACTGCTCGATTTTACTGAATCTGCCTTATTGATAGCACTATTCAATTCGTCAACTGCTGTTTTGGGATAATCTTGTGGAATCTTAACTCCATTTAATTTTGAGTCAGCATAATCAATTGCAATTATCAATTTTGACTTATTAGCCATTGGAATAATTGATGCATTAAATTGACTAATTGCAGTCTCTAATTTTGTAATTTGATTAATTACATCTGAATTAGTAGTTGTATCTGCTCCATATACTGTTGAAGCATTGCTAATTGCTGCATATAATGCATCTTTTGCCGCTTTAGGATATTCATTTGGCTTTGTCCCTTGTGGTGCTTTGCCATAAATAATTTCAGCTTCAGTAATTTTAATTTGAAGATCAGCTTTATTTGTTGCAAGTGCTATTTGTGAAGCTTTAAATATTTGAATTGCAGATACTATTGCATTATCAGCAGTATTTACTTCTGTTTGGCTTAACGTATTGTCTTTATATGCTATTAATGCATCGGAAATTGCTTTTTCAAATGTAGTATAAACTGTTATAGGAAATTGAGTTGGTTTATTCCCTTTTACAGCTGTTGCTATAATCGATTGAGCTTCCGAGATATCTGAATTTAAAACAAATTTGTTTGAAGATCCAACAATATGTTTTTTAAATTCATCAATTGCAGTTTGCAATGTAGTTGTAGCAGTTGTTACTTCTAATTGAGAATTAGTTGTACTCTGATTTATTTTAGTTGCAGCATTAATTGCGTTATTTAAATCTGTCAATGCGAATGCTGGATATTGACCAGGATTATCTCCCGATTTTGAGTTTGTAAATAAAGTAGTTGCTGTTGTAATTAAATTATTTAAATCTGTTTTATTAGGTTGACCAATAATACTCGCTTTAAATGTTGTAATAGCAGCTAATAAATTTTTTGTAGCATCATCAACATCCAATTGAGTTGCAGAACTCTTTCCTTGAATTGTTTGAGCTACAATAATTGCTTTATTTAGTTCACTGATTGATGCAGATGTATATTGACCTGGATGATCACCGATGTTACTTGTTGCTGCAGTTGTTAAATCATTGGCAACTCCAATAGCTTGTATTAATTTTGATTTGTCAATTGTTGGAGTTGTAATTTTAGAATCTTGGAATGCTTTAATCGCATTATCAATTTCTGTTGTTGCAGTAATTACATCAGTGGCTGAATACATCGTTCCATTGTATATACTTAATGCTTTAGTTATTGCAATGGTAAACGTGTTGTATGCAGCTTGTGGATATTGGTTTTGTTGAGTTCCAATATTTGATGAAGCTGTATTTGCAATTGTTTGAGCATTTTGAATAGATGTGTTTAATGCTGATTTGTCTGGTTGTCCAACTATTTTTGTCTTAAATAATGCTGTAGCATTTATTAATGCTGTATTTGCTGCATCAACTTCAGATTGTGAAACTGTTTTTGAGTCAAAAATAGTTTGGGCATCAGCTATTGCTTTATTAAATGTTGTAATGGCATCAGCAGGATAATTTCCTGGCTTGTCACCAGCAATTTTAGGTGTTACTGCATTTGCTGCTGTAATTGTTTGATTTAACGTTGTTTTGATTGGTTGTCCAATAACGTTAAGAACAAATGCATCAATAGCAGTTTGTAAAGTTTTTGATGTTGCATCAACTACTGTTTGTGATGCTGTAGTGTTAATAGAAACTTTATTTGCTTCAGTAACAGCATCAGTTAATGTTTTTATTGAAGCAGTAGAATACTGACCAGGATGATCACCAATCTTAGCATTCGATATATCTGTATTTGCTGTTGTAATTGTTGTATTTAAAACAGATTTATCTGCAGATCCAATTGCTGAATTTAAAAATGCTGTAATTGCTGTTTTTAAATTTTGATTTGCTGTATTTACTTGAGCTGCTGTTGCTGAAGTGTTATTAGAAACTACTAGTGCATTTTTTATAGCATCCGCAAGGGTTGTTACAGATACTTGGCTGTAGTTTCCTGGATTAGTTCCTATTACAGCATTAGCTGTATCTGATTTTGCTAAAGCGATAGTTGCATTTAAATCAGTTTTATTCACCGATCCATTTGTTGATGCTTTGAAGTTGCTAATTTCTGTTAACAATGTATTTGTAGCAGCATCAATATCTTTTTGAGTCATCGCTGTATTTATTGTAACTGCTTTCGCTTGAGAAATTGCATTTTGTAAGGCAACTTGTGCTGTTGCTGGATATTGACCTGGATCTATTCCAATTATTGCACTACTTAAAATGTTGTTTGCAGAATCAATTGCTTTATTCAAAGCAGATATGTCCGCCATTTTCAATACAATCGTTATTATACTATCGCAGCCAGCTTTATTTACAACTGTTTGAGTATATGTTCCTGCAATTGTATACGTTTTGTTATTTAAAGAAAAACTACCATTTGCTTCAGCATTTATTGTACTTGCTGTTGATTTTAATATTATTAAATCAAGAGTTATAGTACTATCACATCCAGCTTTATTAGTTAGTTTTTGAGTAAATGTTCCTGAAGTAGTATATGTTTGATTGTTTAATGTGAATGTTTCACAAGCAGATTTTTTAATAGAACAAACTGTTGGAGTTTTGATCGTTAAATTTAATGTTACAATACTATCACAGTTTGTTTTAGTTTTAAGTGTTTGAGAGTACGCTCCTGAAGTAGTATATGTTTTTCCATTCCAAGAGTAGTCTCCACATGAAGAAGCTGTAATTGTATTTTTAACCGAATTATTGATTGTAAGATTTAATGTAATAATACTATCACAACCTGCCTTATTAGGAATTTTTTGAGTAAATATTCCGCTTTGTTTATATGTTGTTCCATTTAAAGTATAACTATCACAAGATGTTTCTGTAAGTGTTATTTTTGTTGAATTCAGAATCGTTAAGTGTAATGTAATATTTGCACTAATAACATAATCTCCTGATGTTGTATAATTCGTTCCATTAAAATTGAAATTATTACAAGCAGTTACGGTTGTATCAATTTTAGTGTTTTGAATTGTTAAGTGTAGATTAATGATACTATCACAACCAGCTTTATTCGTTGTTTTTTGTGTATAATCACCTGTTGTATTATATGTTGTACCATTCAATGTATAATCAGTAGATGATATTTGTGTAATATCATTTGTTGTTGGCTTATTCATTGTTAATATTAATGTAATTACACTATCACAACCAGCAATACTTTGAATAGTTTGAGTATAGGTACCTGATTGAGTATATGTTTCAGTATTTAATTTATAGGTACTATTACATGTTTTATCTGTAATTGTGCTACTAGTCGATTGTGTTATTGAAGCTATAATTGTGATTATACTATCGCATCCAGCATTGTTTTTTATTGTTTGAGTATATGTTCCAGATGTTGAGTAAGGAGTCGAATTTACCAAAACACTTTTACAACCTGATAC
>Ga0302286_10002321_pt1 | contig 13262 bp, 30 predicted proteins | sample III_Fen_E2_3_FD_198765 | JGI IMG/M metagenome (GOLD analysis project Ga0302286, IMG submission 198765) | Peat permafrost microbial communities from Stordalen Mire near Abisko, Sweden - III_Fen_E2_3 | ecosystem: Environmental > Terrestrial > Soil > Wetlands > Permafrost | place: Sweden: Abisko...
CCACCTTTCAAATTCTCAACCTGAGTTTTCAGATTTGCAATTTCAGTGTCTTTGGTAACGATAGTTGCGTTAGCAGTTGCTTCTTTTGCTTCAGCATCAGTTGCACGGGTTTCAGCGTTTGTTTTTTCGGTGGTAAGGGTATTTACCTTTCCGTCAAAATCGCTCAATTTGGCTTCGATAGCCTCGATTTGGGTTTCGTTCAGAAACACGCCATCTTCTTCGGTACTCTCAAGCGATGGCACGCCAAGAACCGCATTGATTTTAATGGGTTGTTTTTTCATTGGGTTATTTTTATTGCTGTGATTAAATAAATGTTCTGTTACGATGCGGTTGGTAGGCAAGCCCATGGCATTGAATTTGTCCTGCATGTTTACGAAATTGGTTTTCTCGTTGGTTTTGATTATTCCATCCACAAAACCCCATTCGAGTGCTTCCTGAGCAGTAAGCCATCCGCCAACTTTCATCAGGTCGATGAGGTCATTGATAGGTTTACCCGTTTTTTCGGCGTACAGCTGAGCGATGACGATATCCATTTTTTCGTTATCCTTTTTGTTGGCTTCCAGGTCGGCAATAATGGCGGCCAGTTCGTCAGCGTTTTTGGATCCGTAAACATCAATCCAATTCATCACTTTGTGGATAAGGTAAAATCCGGAGCTCGAAATCTCGGTAGTTTTAGCTCCAAGTGCAGCCAGTGTAGCAGCTGAAGCGTTGAAACCGTACATGTCGACCTTTACGTTTCCGTGTTCCTGGAACCGGTCTTTAATGCCTAGTCCATGATCGAGCGAACCGCCAAGGCTACTCATGCGGACTTTTACAAGCGGGTCTTTTGTTTGACCAAGCATGTATTTTACGTAACCTTTGGAGTAATAATATTCTCCGATAGCTCCGTCAATGTCAATGTTATAGGTAGTTTTAGCCATAAAAAAAAGTTGCAGTGTGTTTAAATACACTGCAACTTTACGGCTTAATGAGGAAGGAAAAAAAGACTATAAAGAGATAATATCGATAGGTGGAAGGTATGAAACCCACGTTATTTCGAAGTTTACGGCTCTTACTCCCGAAGGACTTGCATCGTTTACGGGCGAAAAACTGATTTCGGGAAATGGTTTTTTGTCTGTACCTACCAGGTATTTGTTTTTGTAAACATCCGTTAGTCGATAAGCGTGAAAGTTAGTTTGAAGTTGGTGTTGAAGTTCTGAATTATTTTCGTCAATAATTACCCCACTAATTTTTGTAGTGTAAACTAATCCGTTGGGGGTACGTTCCGGAGTTATGTTGCAACTTGCGGGCTCGGTTAAATTTAATTTTTCCCATGCTCCAAGTGCCGAAATTGCATCACCTGGCGAAAGCCATTTTTTAGGCGTCAATGTCATTTCTTCAGCCGGAAGAAATTCGACATATAAAATAGACGGAAGTGTTTTATTATTAGACATATTAGCCAAATATTTTGTTTTCTATAAATTATATTTTAGTGACAAATCGGGGGTCGAAGTCGAAAGAAAAAAACTAAACTTTAACGTTATTTTTCGTTAGATAGCGTTTTTTATTTCTGTAGTAAATTTGCTTAACAGAATCCCAGTGATCGTCACTTATTCCGTGATTATCCATGTAATCGTAAATTAACGTTACCTGTTTACAATTTATTTTTTTCAAAACTCCAACCGAAAGGATCAGATCCTTTTTAAAAAGTGTTTTGAAACTATCAACCATTGCTGTTTTTCCATGCGACGAAAGATAATTGTAAACTCTAAAATCTTTACTCTTGAACCATGGAACTCTTATGGCAACCTCCACCAGTTCCTCTCCCGACTCTTCATCCTGTTGTGGAATTTGTTCGTCGATTTCTTTTTCGGGTGTTTTCCTCAAAAGCTCGTTCAGTATTCGGCTTTCAGGACCATCACGAATAAGTTCAACCGGATTTCCGAAGTCGTGGTACATCCATTGTTGTAAATATGCTGGAACTAGAAGTATGATTGTATTGTCGCTCATAATGGTGCAATGTTAGGTAGTTGTTGTTTGTATTAAAAATTCAGTTCAGTTTATCTGTGAAATTTGTATGGGCGCTCATGCCCTTTGTGTTTTTTCTTCGGGTTATTCTCTCGATCGTAAGCTTTAATGTTTTCGGATAATGCATCAAGATTTTCAGCTGATAGTATCATTTGTTCATTCATCCTTTCAAATGAATTTAATAATTCTTGTTTATTTACAACTCTCTCGTTTTCGAAATCAAAAAGGTATTCTCTTGCAAACTCTTCACGTCCTAATTTCTTTAGTTGATCTTTCAATTCGATTTCTTCCTTTTCATACCATACATCATGGTTAGGAATTCCAGGAGCAACAATTAAATTTTCGCGTGCAATATGATAGCCCACTATACTTTTAGCTTCATCTATTCCGCAAATAAAACCTTGAAATCCACCTCCAATGATTCCGATACGTTTATTAGTCTTGATAATCTGCTTTGCCTGCTCCCAGTCTTCCCGATCAACAATTACGTGGTTTTCATCAAGCCCGAGTGTTTTTTCTTTTTGAGGGTGATTGTGTAAAAATTTTGATTCCATGTATTATACAATTTTAAGTTTCATTGCTTCAGCTCGTTCTCCGTATTCCAATAATGGTTTTTCGTTTTCCTGATCCCAAGTTGGGTAAGACTTCCGGAAAGCGTTATTTTCGAATACAACTATAAAATAGCCGTTCGATTCGCCTTTGAAGCTATACACTACTTTATCGCCGACTCGGATAGTTTTGCCGGTTATATCTTTGCTATTAGTTGGGAACCCGATCGGGATTTGATTTGCATTACTAAAAATCATTATTCGTGTCAATTGTCCGGCATCATTCATTCCCCATGCTGCTAATACGCACATCATATCAATAAAAGGCTTAGGAATAGATACTTTTACATAGTCCGGACAATTATACTTTGACAAATAGTGATTTAATTTTGTCTGTGCCTTTTGTTGATCAATAGAAGTTTTAAAGGCTTGAATTAGTTGTTTGATCATGATTATATTCTGATTAATTGTGCGACATGTTCTCCGTGAATATCTCTTGGTAACTTTCCGTATTTTACTGAAACATATCCTTGGTGGTCAACCTCATCATGAATTGTTCCCTCATGTCCCGTACAACGGTTTTTTACAGGATCCCCGACTTTAAATTTTTGTCGGTGGGCTTTATTACATTCTTCCCAGCTGGAGAATGGGTGACAGCTGCACCCGTTTAGTCCGGTAATCATAACCCCTTCATTGTATTTTCGTAAAACTTTTCATCTTCAATACAATCTACACATCGGCCATCGCCAATTAGTATTTCATTCGATTGCTCGCTGCAACAGGTACATTTGCCTGTCTCGAGCTCGAGTTCTGAATAAGTAGTAGTTTCTATCATGGCTATTCATTTAAAGAGATTCAAGTCGTTTAGTCAAGTTCTTGATTATTTTCTCAATACTGGATTTGTCTTTCTTGATATTGATAACTAGATTGACACTTCCTGCACTTCCACCGATTTCACGAATTGTATTTTCTTCGTAATATTCTAACGATACTGCAATGAACTCGCTTGTGATATCCCTTTTTTCACCAACCCACATTCTTTTTTCTGTGTTTTGTTTTCCTAGATAAACTTTCTCTGATAGTGGCGAATAGCCGATTCCTGTTTTTGTTGCCATAATGATTTTTGTTAAGTTGATGTTGATTTAAAATAGTGATAATTGAGATTGAGCCATTTCCATAATTTCAATTTTATCATTTTCATGATTCTCTCTCACATTGGTTAGAGTATTGTAGTCGTAGAATCCAAAAATAAACTCCTCTCCTTTCAAGTGCTCAGGGCCTGCAATACAAATGGCGGTAAAATGAGTATGAGGTTTATTTGGATGTTCTTGTCTATCGGTAGTAAGCCACCATGGTTCTGGACATGTACAATCTTTTCGTACTTCACAATTTATTTTATAAATCTGATCCGGCTCATGGTGTCCGTCGTGTATTATGAATGAGAACCCTTTTTCTATCATAATCGTTAAGTTGATTATTTATTTTGAAACTCTTTTTTCTGAACTGTTTTTCCATAATATGCTTTGAATGGAATTCCATCATTATACATTTTTTCATGTTTTTCACACATTTGAAAACCACTAAGTTTTTTTTTATAGCAACCATCAGCTGCACATTCTTTTATAAATACTACTTTCATAATTATTCCTCCTCTTCGATATCTTCAACTTCTATTTTCCAATCCATTGCGTCATCTTCTCGAATATTTGAAGAGAGCCATTCAAAGGCTTCTGAGTTTTCCATATCGTCTGAAGAGAATTCAGAATTGTTCATAAGTTGGTCGTAAATTTTGTCTGAAACTTCAATGTCGCCATATCCAGCTCTATAAGTAACAGTCACTGTTAAGCCTTTAATTTTTTTCATAATGCATTTTGTTGTTAAGTTGATTTTAGAAATGAAGTATCACAAAACTGGCAATAAGCGGCTTTCATTGCCAGTTTTGTTGTATAAATTTTAGTCTATATATTTTTTATCGCTTTTACAAAACCTACGATTATTGCGACCAGAATAATAATTACAAATACACCCCAAATAGGAGATGTTACCCACCACCATGACCAATCAATGACTTTACATAATTTCAATACGATAAATGCAACGAATAATAATCCACCGGTACTAATACCTGAATTTGAACTTTTTGACATAATTTTGAATTTAATTGTTAGTATTTTATTTATTAAAAAAGTAAGTTTTCGGTTCGTTTTAAATACTCCTGTAATTCCTTGATTGCTTCCTTACAGCAAGTATTTATATATTGGAGCCTTCCGGCATCATCTTTAAAGCTGCAATGCATTTTGGGAATTTCACTCGAATCCAAATTCGTTGCCCATACTGCCCTATTGATATCAGTCTGAGCATCCACTATTTCTTGTGCAAGTCGTTTCATTATTCAAATAATTGAACTACGTTATACCCATATCGGGGTAAAATCTTATTGACTTTTTTCATTTCGCGGGTAAAGCCCAGGGCTTTTAGTGCCAGTCCTATTGTTACATCCGAAACGTCGCTCATGGCGGTTGTTATCTTTCGTCGCTGGCGGAGTTCAATAAGTATTTCTTGTGGCTGGCGGAACACAATTTTTTCCGGATCATCATCCGCTGTCGGTATACGATAGTTTTCTTTTACCAATCGATAGGCATGTGTTTCTATCAGGTACCTGGTGTTGTATTCCTCAAAATCGGTGAAGTCAGTTTCGTTCCAAGTGAAATCGAAATCGGCATTTTTAAAGAGTACGTATGCTTCGGCCCACATTTGGTCTACGTCCACCTCGTTGGAATACATTCTCCAGTTTATCGACTCCAGCTCCACGGTTGCCCATCGGCGGTGTCCCATTTGTGGGTGAAGGAAACCGCCCATTTCCTGCGATTTATTGCTTGAGAACATTCCGTTACCATAGCGTGGCACTGCATTGCTATCTCTGCGCGAAAGGTGGTATTCGTCGGCTGAAGTCAGTTGCTTTACTTGCTCCGAATTGTTTTTGGTGATACCCCATAGTTCGTCGAAGTTTATAATGAAATTTTGTGCAAAAGCAGCTGTCATATCAAACCGATCATCTTTACTTGATTGAATATAGTAAGCCTTTAGCGGTTTAGGTGTAATGAACTTAATGAGTCGGGTTTTCCCGATCCCTTCTTTGGCACAAAGGAAGCCGAGCATTGCCTCGTTAGGTATTTGCTTGAGGGAACATGCCACACTGGCGGCCATCCATTTTTTGAGAAGGTATTTTAAACGGTCCTGGTAATAGGTTTCGGTTTTGTCGCCAAAATCGCGAACTATAATGTGCTTGCAAAGTTTATCAATGTGGCTTTCGCCTTTCCACTGGCTGTCCAAACTTTCAAGATATTCAACAATGGGGTTGAACGTTGCAATCTGATTTTGTGAGGCAAGAATTTTCTTTAGTGTAGAGTCGCAACCTCTTAAGCCTTCTCGCTCCATGTGTAGCGATAGGTCTACGAACTTGATTTCGCTTTTGTAGAGTTTCTTATCTTTAGCAACTATTATTGTTTTAGAGGCGTCGAAAACGTTTATTTTTACTTCGTAGTGTTCTGCCAAGAACTCTTCAACTTGTTTTACCCGGTCAGTTGCTTTTTCACGTTTTTTTGTTGCTATATATTCGAAGGCCATGGGAAATGTAATTTGTATGTGTGTATAAGAAAAGGATCAGTTCAGAGGGGAGGTTTTAATCTTAGGTTGATATAAACCGTCGTAGATTTCCATTTTTCCCATCTTCCCTATTCTGAGGTAAACATGGAAAAGGAAAGGTTGACTCCACTGTATCTTCGAGCTCACAACACAAATCGAATGCTTCACAATGTGCGCAATGATAATCTTCTTCCACTATTGGATTAAAAACAAATGTTATTCCCTTTACTGTAATCGTATTTTGATCGTCTGAAACTGTAATGTTTTCCATATATGCTAGTATTTAAAGGATGTCCAATGAATTATTTTACCTGAGAAACCATTCAAAAAAAAACAAAAGAAAGTATCTGTTGAGTCAAATCCGTCGTTGTAGGATAGTTTTGTTATTGTTGCCCGATCGATAACTTTACCATCAATTGTAATTTTAAAACCGACAATTTTTTCTTCACGCTTAATCGTTTCCCTGAAAATGAAGCAATCGCCAGTAATTTGTTTGCTATCTACTTTCTCAATCGTTACTGTCTGAATGCCTTTGCACTCTGTTTCTTCGAAGCAATGGTATTGCATTCTGAATCTGTAAATAGCCTGTTGAATGATCATGCCTACCGACCAACGGTTTTTAGTATCCTTACGAAGACTATGTATTTTTGTTCCGTCCGATATTTTCCGCTTGAAATTGGTTGGCTTTTTCCAGGGAAATTTTTGTTTGTAACCTAGTATCATGATTCTTCAATTAGTGGTTTTAATAATTCGATATCTCCATCTTGCCATAGGTGATAGTAGTTGCCATTATTTCCCAGTATCATGGCTCTACCGAGCTGCTTTGCGTATCCGTTTAGTTCGGAAGCTACAAACTTTCGTTTGTGGATTTTTTTCAAGGCTATTGCCAGTTCTGTCGTTGTCATGTTGCCTGTGGTTGATTAATTAGAAAACTTGGCCGGCGATCAGTACCAGGCAAAAACACCAGGTTCACATGTTCTGTAATTCGTTTCGAAATAAACTCCTTGTAAGCGTCTTTGAACGATTCTATTTTCATGTTGGTACTTCCGAATGTCATTGCACCATATTCGGCACGTATGGCCAGCAATTCGCTTATTGGGTTCACTATTGTACCAAAGTTATTGATCTCCTTTTTTTCCTTCCCCAAATCCTGAATAAGAAGCGGTTTGTGAGCGTAAGGAATAACTCCTACTTTCTTGATCTGCTCAGCGAGTTCCACCGCGTGAACGGATTCAATTTTGTTTTTTTCGCTCCAGGTCAAATCGTTTAGTACCATGCAAAGCGTTTCGGCCAGTACCGACTTGCCACATCCGTATGTACCGTTGAATATTACGCCAATGAATGGGTTTAGCTCACTTTTTTGGTACGTAATGTATTTGTACAGTAGATTTATTACTTCGCGGTTGCTATCGTCGATTACGAATGGCGAAAAATTTTTCCGATCGGCCATTGCCATTTGCGCCCTGGTGATGAATAACGTCTTAAAATCTTCGATTGAAACCGACTTTCTCGATTTTGCCATCCGCGATAATTGAGTTTGTAACTCTGCCCGGGCAATTGCTATCAGATCGGTAACTGTTTGTTGTGCCATAGTTAGAAAATTAGTGTTTGAATAAATTCTTCTATTCTATCAGCTGAGTAGATTATCGTTAGAACTACGAAGGCAATCAGCGTGATAATGAATTGCTTTTTAAAATCCTGGTCCTTCATCTTTTTGTCCACTTTCAAGTTGTTTCAATTCTTGCTCAAACATTGTTCTAACTTGCCATACAGTTATTGGAGCACAATCTAGTGTTTCAGCTAATTTCAAGGCCACTTCTTCAGAGATAGGGTTTATGGCATAAATTGAACCTGAACTTAATATACGGGTAAAAGCCGGTTGTCTTTTAGTGGCTGGAACATCTACACGTAACATGTTAGTTCCTGCTACATTTTGTTCTGTACATTTGCCCGAAATACGTTGATGTCCAAATAATTCTACCAAACACCAAAAATCAAATTTTTCTTCAGTCATAATAATTTTAAATTAAGTTGATTGTTATTATTTAAAAATCGCTTCCGACTCCAGTGTCACCTTTAGCCGGTTGTTTTACATCCTTATCCTCCACCTGAAAGAAGTTTTTATATCGTTTCGTCATGGCGAAGCGGAGAAAATGAACTGCTTTCTTTTCGTCGCCTTTCGAAATCTCGTGAAGGTGTTCCAGTGCCGACTGCTCGCTTGCAGTTCTTATAATCTCTCCATGTTGTTCGCTCAGGTAGTTTTTCCACCTTTCCCACATTTCCGTCATCTCCTGAGTATGGAATGGGAATTTTATTTCCATTTCTACCGGTGCAATATACTTATCGAATTCGGCAGCCGATTTCTTGAGCAGGTTCCAGCTCTTTATGAATTTCTCCGATTTTTTAATCGAAAGCAACGAAAGTCCGGCATTGTCCAAAAAATCTTCGAAGTCAGTATTAGCAGTTGTTAGTTGCTCACATATTTTCTTCCACTTCGCTTTCATTCTGATCGGAATATTTTAGTTTCGGTACCACAACATTTCTTGGCCTTTTGTCCGCTTCCACATGGACAAGGTTCATTGCGTTGTATTTTCTGAGTATGAATAGGTTTACCACCGTTTGGGTAAAAGCTTACTTTTCTGTCGGGTTTGTTCATAATAGAGATTCGCTTATTAAATAATTATCGTTGGAGAGTAATTTATTTTCCCATTGAATGGTTTGCTTTGTAGTTTCTTCAGGTCGAATTATATGTCTATCCGATAATCGAATTATGTAGCCATGTTTTCGGAGTTTGTAATGCAAATTATATCGTTGCCTTTTCTCCGACTTCGTTTCTGTTTTTCTTCTACTCGGGTCCATCTTTCCACGGGGTTTTAATTGACATATTCAAAGCAGCTCTTTCTTTCAGAGTTTGTTCATATTCCGGAACTGTCATTTCCTTTTTTGTTATCGAAATGACTTCTCCGTCGGGTATCTTTTCAATTTCACTCCATACATCCATAAAATCGGTAGTAAGGAAATCGGTTTTTGTACCGTTGTGTTGAATTCTAAGCGTTATCATCCTGAGTATCTTTAGCAATACAAAACTTGAATTCATATTTCCATATCCATGGGTTCAGTGGAATTTCCAGAACTCCGTATTTTTTTACCCATAATGTAAAGAGCGATCCCCTGGCATCCTTCATGTAAGGAAATCCTTCTTCTTGCTTTTTGAGCACTGACGGCGGAAACATTGTTTCGGGGCAATAGTGTTTGTAGCCCAATTTTGTTTTTGCCAATCCGGTGCGCTGCGCATCTTCTTCGGTGATGTTGTCAAGTCTTATCAGTTGGGAATTGATGATTTTTATCTCCATGTCGCCCGGGTGCCAGGGATAAATTTCGCCAACCTTATAAGGCGGTTGCATAATGGCTACTTTTGCAGGATCCTGCTCGGTTGCTACTCGCTGCAATACGTTGGTTGTATTCATGTCCAAGTTCCAGGCGTTTGGATCGTCGTTTATTTCGCGCATGCCTTTTCCACTTTTGTCGAAAAACAGCATTATCTCACCCGTTTCTACAAGCGTACTTATTTCGGGTAGAAACTTAATCGGCTTCATCTCCGATTTGAATACCAGGTTGAACTCCGGCTTAGCAACTCTATTCTGAAAACATTCACCGTTCGAGTTCCATATCATTCGCTTACCATTCAGAAATCCTGAAGCTTCACGCACGAAGCGGTTAGGAGTTTTTATATCCTCTATCTGTGCACCCTGAGCGAATAGGGCGGTTTCAAATTGTTGTATTGTATATTTTGCCATGGATTATTGATTGAGTAATTTTATACAGTCTTTAAAAAGAATTGTATTTGAAATTTTATGATTAAATACGTAATGCCCAAATTGAAATCCAGTATCAGTTATACTTTCTACATAGCAATAATACCTGTTATTATAATCTGCTATGAATAGATTTTTTTCTTCAAGAATGACAACCATTTCGAGTTTATATTTTTGGAATTTATCTTTTAGATAGAATTCAACACCCGATTCAAATTCTGCACGGGTGATTGGCTGTGGGGTTTCGTTTTCTGCCATGGCTTATTGCTCTACAATTACATCTACTGCTTTATTAAAATCAATCAGATCATAAATTGCCGGTGCAATTGGCATATAAACCCCTTTTTCGTCTTTGTCAATTAGCCACGACCACCATCTGTTATCTTTACGTGTATATATCCCAAATTTATTGAGAGATACTGAATCAATGACTCTTACTTTTGCACGAAATTGAATTAAGATATTTTTTGCAATGCTTGTCTTTTTATTGATTTTAAACACATTATTTATTTTGTCCTCTAAAATATAGCCTGGTACTGTTTTAAATTCATCGTCGAATCTACAGTTATTCGGAATCCAGTTATAATTCTGTGTTGAAAAGTAAATCATACCAAGTTGGCTTACTTTATTGACTGTACAACCAGTTGCTTCTTCAATGATTTTGACTGCAATTGCATGCGAATCACATCTAGCATGGTATAAAGCGACAGCTGCTTTCTGAACTTCGCTACCTTGTTTGAATCGTAGTATCATGCCTTTTCCTCCTCTTTCTCCTCTACAATTTTTAATAGTCTACAGCAATATGCTCCACTGAAACCATCTAGCCAAACTACATTATCGCCACACATCCATTGTGGGCCATGGGTAACATCCCATACTTTATCCTTGTATTTTGGAAGTGTACCTTCATGACCGGTCATTACAACCTTTGTTCCTGGTACCATAGAAAGTTGGCGTTGATCTTCCAAGTAAGCCAAATGAGAAACTATGATCGTACTTGAGCCTTTACCAATTTTCGAGAATAAAACTTTAGAGGGTTTATCTTTTCCAAATATATTGGCTGCAAAAGATTTAATTTTATCCTCTGTCATTGCATAGGGCTTATGTTGTGCTTTCATTTCGATTGCATCATCCCAGTCTTTTTGTGCTTGAGCTAGTGTCATTTTTCGCCCTCCTCTTTCTTGTATTTTTCTCCACAGAATGGACAAAAAGTGTAAATAACAGAAATAGTAAACTTCAATGTTCTATTCCCTTTTTTATACTTACCAATAGCAGGGTTATACGGCATTTTATCACCGGAGTCCAACATCAGCGATACATTCTCTAGTTCCACGCTTTCTACTACTTCCACACCTGGATTTAGTTCGATCATTTTTTCAGTAAGCATGTCTTGCATTTTCTCAATACATTTACACATAATAATTAATTTGTTAAGTTGATATTTGAAAATTAAGTTGATATTCAATTTAAAAAAGGAGTCGCTTTTTGACCCCGTAAGACTTTCGGCATTCCAAAATCACTATCACATAATTTTTAGAGTTTAATGTCTTATTTCACTCCTTTTTTTGCTATAAAAGTTTCTTTCGGTGGGCGTAGTCAACCAACTGTGATTTGTTATGATACCCCAATTTTCTAAACATGCTGTTAGTATGGTTCTCTACAGTTTTTGGACTCAAGGAAAGTTCATCGGCAATTTCTAGCACTCTTTTCCCAGCTGCAATCAAAAGCAGTACCCTCATTTCTCCATCAAGGATCACTAATTTTTCGGTAGGGTTACAAACTCTACCTTCCGATTGACATTCGCCGGCTAATGGACATATACAAAATTCAAAATGCCATTCTCCATTTTCGTCGATATCCCACTTATTATCGAATGATCCCCAGTTACACTTGATAAATCCACATACCACCCGAAATTCGAAGTACCATATATTTTTGAGACTTTCCTTATACCTCAGGCAAAGGTCCTCGTATGCTTCAGGGAATCGAATTCTTATTTCTTCGTAGAGTGGTGATACAAGATCGCGATGATTTTCATTCAGTACATATATAGGTTCATCGTAGTGGCGAACTTCCACTTCTCCACCTCTAGGGCGAGTATTAAACTCAAAGCATCTTAGTTGCATTTCTTTTGCTTTTTAATTTCGGTGAGTAGATCAGAAAGAACTAGAATTTCTGTACGCTTATAATTTTTATTACGCAATTTGTAATAGAAAGTATTCTGTCCTAATCCGGTTTTTTCAAGAAATGCAGCTCTTAACAATTTTTTATTGGTATCGTTTTGGAGATCGTAATGAGTGATAAACTTCATTATGATATCATTTTCTTGTTTTGTTGCTTCCATTTTTGGTTTTTTATTACTAATTTGGTATCACAAAACTAATATAAATATCAGAACTAACACACTTTTTTATTAGTTATTTTCAACTTTTTATCAGTAATATGTACAACTTAAACAATATCAAAACTTTAGCTGCTCATAAAAAAGTGAGTATGAAAAAACTTTTTGCCTATTGCGAAATAAGCGAGGGTGGATTCTACACATCAATTGGGAATCAGTCGATGAATATAAAGACTCTTGATAAAATTGCAGAGCTTTTAAAGGTAAGTGTGTCGGAATTAATAAATGATGATAGGATTGATAAAAAGTCAGAAAAAGCACTCAATAAAAGTGGAGTGCTCGAAAGTCCGGTGGAAGTATATGAACCGGAAACTGATATTGCAAAGCTGTACAAAATAATGTACGAACAGCAGGTCGAGATTACTCGATTACAGAAAGAACTTGAAGAGGTAAAAAAGATGAATGCTCTAGGAAGGAGTGCCAACGCCGGTTAGTAATGAGAGTGCGCTTTATTCAAAGATGCACATTGCTAATGATTAGCTACATGGCGATATCAGCATAGACGAGTGTAGACGCCTAGACTTTTATAGACGTTATAGACTCTGAAAAAATATAATATAGATAAGGTTTACATATTGAGTGGGAGTTTCCCTCCAGCTCCACTAAAACCATTTTAAACAGAAGAGGCTGTCTCAAAATCAAATTGAGACAGCCTCTTCTATTTTACTCCAAACCACAACAATTATTATCAAAAAGCAAATTAAAGCTCGTTAAATATCTACTTGTTATGAGTGACCTCCGACAACAATCCGCATAATTTTGAGGTTAAGTACAAAAAAACGTATTAGTTGAAAGATAAATGATCTTCGCCAAAATTTCGTCCAACGGGTTGGTTCAGTTGCAAAA
>Ga0302286_10002323_pt1 | contig 13257 bp, 3 predicted proteins | sample III_Fen_E2_3_FD_198765 | JGI IMG/M metagenome (GOLD analysis project Ga0302286, IMG submission 198765) | Peat permafrost microbial communities from Stordalen Mire near Abisko, Sweden - III_Fen_E2_3 | ecosystem: Environmental > Terrestrial > Soil > Wetlands > Permafrost | place: Sweden: Abisko...
CCTCACTAAGTTTTTAGTTAATGTTGATTTATATCAAAAAACAAGAGCATCAGTAAAACTAGTGAGGGCTTCACTTCCCGTTATGAAGTCTTCTCCTCATTCCTCATTCCTTACTCCTTACTCCTTACTCCTTACCTCTATCTTTTCTCCTCCCGTATGGCTTACAAATTCCGGTGCATACTGGCATTGCAGGGAAGCAATTCCACTGGAATAATCACCGGCTGAATTAGCCCAGCATTCATATTCGAATACATAGGTTCCTTTTGGGAGATACGGGAAGAAGAATTGTGTGGAAGCGTCTTTGATGGTTTGGTAATAACATACTCCTTCTTTCCATTGGGTACCGGAGAGTTGATTCACGGGTTCAAAACAGGCAGCACGCAAATCCTTCATTGCCACAAATTCAAGGTTCCGGTCGGTGGTGATCACTAACCTTGTAATCACTTTATCGCCTTTCTTTAATCCGGTTTGCTCAACTGGTTCCAGGGTTTTACCTGAAGCAATCATTTTCTCTACAAACAATTTCTTTGTTATCTTTAACGGACCGCTCTGGCCTGTCACTTTATCCAGGGTCTGATCATACTGCCAGTACATGGAACCCCAGCCAATAGAACTCTTAGTGAGGGTCTTAATGAGGGTTTCACTCGAAGTGAAGCCCTCACTGGCAGATACTGTCACTTTCCCCATTTCCGGTTTAACTTCTGCCGCAGGGATTGTTTGTTTAAAATAGCCTGTTCCTGCTTCAACCGATTGCGGTTGCAACAGGGTTTTGCCCAATGTGATTTTCACAGATCCCTGATTTGCCAGCCAATCGGAACCATCATGCATGATTGCATAGATAGCATCTACCGTCCCTAAAGGAGAATCCCAACGTTGGGTTTGTTTTTGTTTAAGCAGCCAGATATTCATTTCATCCACATCAGCATTGTTTTTCGTTACTTCTGCAAATGCTTCGATGATGGCAGCCTGGATAGTTACCGGTTGTTCGTTCCAGAAATATCCCGGAGTGTTCTTAGCCCAATACATTCCCAATTCATCCGTTTTCAGTGCATTTTCTTTCAACGACGCGAGTATATCGGTTGCTATCTTTGTTTTCCCGTTTCGTTGTGCTACCACAGCCATCATTGCTTTCCCATACAGTGTGAGGCTGGTCCAGTACTTTTCTGATTGAGTAGTATAGAATTTCACGGCTTCCTGAGCTGATGCAGCCACAGGAATGTCGGGATACTCCGAACGGGTATGCAGATAAAACAGCTGCATATTGTCGATGGACATTTCCTTATCGTAGTTTTTATTGTACTTCTTCAAGTTGTCGAAGTCACGGGCGATTTCCAGATCCAGGTAGGTGATAGCTTTGAGCATCGAGCTTTGAGCATCAAGCATCGAGGGTTGAGCATTGAGGGTTGAGGCTGAAGTCATTCGTTTTAACCGGCCCAGGTTTAGCATTATTTCCTGGGTAATATAGCGGCTTTCGGGCATATCCTTGTACCAAGAGAAACCTCCTGAGGGAAGTTGCAGGGAAATCAGTTTATCCATGTATTGTTTTGCATGGTTCTTTTGCATATTCAGGTCGAACAACAAGGCGATCTGCTTTTTTTGTTCCGTTTCATCTTTTGCTGCCATCACCCAGGGTGTTTCTTCCAACAGCATGTTCTTCAGTTCCGTATTTTTGTCCAAATTCGATAACAGTGCTTCCCGACTGCCCCCTGCATTTTTCCACCGGTCGAAAGTAGCTGCTATTTTCGGATTGGAGTTGGCAAGAGATCCTGCCAGTGTGTTGGCATAATAGGCTGCAAAATAATCGATGGCATTGTCATTTTCAGGAACTGCTAATGTCGGCAAAGCCTGCACGGCATACCAGGCCGGGTTGGAGGCGAATTCCACTGTCAGGTTTTTGGTATCCACATTCGATCCGTTTTTAAGCAGGCTCTCAAAACTGAAAGTCCTGGTCTGATTATTCCGGATAGTAAGGGGCATACTTTCGGTTACCAGTACTTTATCAGGCAATACAGGGAGGTACTTTTGTTCTCCATCACTAAAGTCACCGGCACGGGCTGTTACTTTACAGGTTACCAGTTCATAGGGTGAAAATTCGATTATCTCCCACTCCACCGATCTGGTTTCATTCGCTGCAAGGGTGACAGTCTTCGGGGCAGTATCTTTCAGGGGTATTGTCTTTTCGGTAGCAGGGTCTGACATTTCAAACTGCACATTAGCAGTGAGTTCTTTATCTGTCAGATTTATGACACTGGCACTCAATACCAGCCTGTCTGAACGGCGCACGAAACGCGGCAGGTTCATTTGTACCATCAGGTCTTTTTGGGTCACTACCTGTGCTTCCCCCTGGCCAACATACAGATCCTTTGTATGTGCCAGCATTTTTACATTCCAACGTGTCAGGCTTTCGGGAGTTGTAAAGGTAAACTTCACATTGCCCAGGCTATCGGTACGTAGCTGCGGATAGAAGAAGGCTGTTTCGTTAAAGTTGGTGCGGAGATGGACTGGATTAATTTTTCCATCCTCACTTAGTAAAAGTTCACTATTTCCGTTAACTTCTTCATCCTTCTTAATGACAGGTGCTGTAAATTTTACTGATGATTTTAACGTAGGGGGCGGTTCAACCATCATTCTTGTCTTAATAGTTGTAATATCAAATCCACTTGATGATTTTAAAATGTCTTTGTCCCGGGAAGTAATGCTTACATTGCCTTTATAAAGTCTGTTAATGGATTTTGATTTATATTTCACTAATCCAAACCAGTTTAGCTGATCAAACTGAAAATCTTTTAAATCTTTATATTCGGGATTCGATGCAACAGAACTGTATTTTGAATTAAACCCATTAGATTCCCATTCCGGTGAGTACTTTATCTCTTCATGAAAGGCAGGATCAAAGTTCCATCCATTCGAACGAATAGCATCTAAAGAAGCATCATACATTCCAACTAACAATTCCGTTGTTTTTTCATCCTGTACACTTTCAGGGATATTAATTGTCCATTCAGCCTTTTCACCCGGTTTTAGTTTATTTCTAAATACTGTTAGTGTTGGAGTCAATTTTTTGTTCATCACTTTTTGCAAAATATGTACAGACCTGGTAAATAATTGTTCGTCTTTCACGAAAGTGAACATAACAGTGATACCGGCACCATAAGAACTTTTAAATGGGATATTGAATGTTTTAATTTCATCAGAAAATGGTATCCATCGTGTTTCAAGTAATTTATTTCCCAACATTACTTCATACAAAACTGATGAATTTTTCGTTGAAGTACCAAATATAATTTGAGCAGTTTCACCAACTTCACATTCTGTTTTGGGAGTCAGTAACCAGACATAACTTTTTACAGGAGTATGCTTATCTTTTTTATCATAAAGAATGAATGATTTTTCTACTTTCACTTCTCTCCCATGTGAATCGGAAGTGATTAATTTAATTTTATAATGTCCCGACTCCAGTTTGTTCAGGTTTAATATTAATATTTTATCACTTGTTTCAAAAGATCCCGTTAAAACGGCACCTACTTCTTTTAAATTTGTTAATTCATTTAAATCAGATGTATATGTTTTATTTTCTTCTAATTTATAAAGTGTATATATTATTTTGGAGTTGACTTTTTCATTATTTAATGTTTCAGTACTGATATCTATTTTCGTTTTCTGCTTTTTATCTATTTTATCAGACATTTCAGTAATAATAAATAATGACTGATCGCCCACTGAAAGCGATTGTTCACATTGTTGAGTTTCTCCTTTTGAATCAGTAACATCGGTATAAATTGTATACGTGAATATCTGATTTTTTCGTAAATTAGACACTGAGTTTGTTTTTTCCGGAATAAAAGAGACTACAAATGTTCCATCTTTTCCTGAAACTGTTGTGCCGTTAGCTATTTCTTTTTCCGGCTCGTACATCCAATAACAATAATGGTGCGTACTCCTGACTATTCGGTATTTAATTTTTGCATCACCAATACTGTACCCTGAAAATGCATTGACTTTTCCTTTAAATATCGCTTTATCTCCAAAATTCACTTCTGTTTTCAGTCTATCTATTTTTACTTCAAAAGTTGGACGTTTGTATTCCTCCACATAGATAGTTTTCGAAAAATCTTTCCCTTCGAGAAAGTATAAACCATTTAATCCTCCATTAGGCAATATGAATTCGCCTGCAAACGAACCGAATTCATTAGTTTTTAATTTTCTAGTGCTTATTATCTGATTATTGGAATTTTTTAAAGTAATTTCATATGTATTATTTGTGGCAACCGTTTGTCTTTTTTTATTAGAATAATAAGCAATTCCTTTAAAATAAACAGTCTGTCCCGGTCTGTAAATAGATCTGTCAGTAAAAATCCCTAATTTATTTATATCATTTTCTTCATTGCTGTAATCATAATATGATGTATAAGAAGATGTATTAAAAAAGACATCCTTTCCTCTTTCAAAAAAAAGTACACTATTATTGTCGTTTTTTAAATTTTTGAAATGACACATTCCGTTTTTATCCGATTTTTGCTTATCAACATACTGAATTGAATAGCCGTTCCCTTTCCATTTTGAATCATATAATTGTAGGATAACGTTAGTCTGTTTTTGTCCGGATTGCCGGTCAGTTACATAAACATCCTTTGAATCAACACTTAATGAACGGTCGAAATAGGTAAAGTCACTAACGGTGATTACACTTTTAGAAATCAAAGCAGCATTATTGTTGTTCTTATCTTCAATCCAGATTTCATATAATCCATAATCTTTGGTCTTCAAATTATAGTTCGTTTCAACTTCCCCAAAATCAGGATCGCCTTTTACAGGTATTAATAGTGTATCCAGCAATGTTTTATCAGGATAATCGTTATTATCGTCTTTTTTATTTTGTATAAAAGTATAATACTGAATAGCAGTAGCATTGATTTTATAAACCGAACATTTGAGAATATTAATGTTTCTGCTACGTATTTCAAGTTGTAAATTGCTTTTGGGCTTTACAATTTCATTATATTTTATGTGAACAGATTTTTGCAAAATGATATTAAGTATATTTTCAAGTAATTGAATCCGCTTATAACGGGGGAATTTTTTAATACCGTCATTACAAATATCATAGGCTAATCTTTTGTTTTTGTTTGAGATAATTTTAATTTTTTCCACATTCATATCACCTTCTTCATTATCCCGATTTCGATAATCATAAGACTTTATTAAATAATAATTTGCCTTATATGCCATTACTTCAACAACAGCCTCATTGTCTTCAAATTGTTTTTCAAGAACATTTAACTCATTTAAATACCTGACTTCCGGTTTATCCCAGTTTGCATGTTTGAAATTAAAATTTAATTGTTGTAGTTCAGCATAAAGTAATGCCTGGTTATTCCCTTCTTTTTCATGTGATTTTATTATATCATGATAAGTATCGAGTATTTGAATTTCAAAAAGTGACGTTTTAAAATCTGTTTTTGAAGTATTATTCTCCGATATGTCAGAAACAGGGATATCTTCTGTATCAGACATATTAGCAGTTATTGTATCAACGGGTACAGAGCCTCCTAAAGCAACACTGTCAACAGCAACATTATCAACCGCAACATTATCAACCGCAACAGAGTCAACCACAACAGAGTCAACCACAACAACTGTACTATCCATCAGATTATCGGAGGAATATCCGGAAGCATTAAGCAATAACCCTTTTAAGAGGTCAATTCTCCTGTATCCCAAAAAGTCAAACAAAGTCGGTTGAATGATTCGGCTATCGTCTCCTTTTTCGATTAAGGCTGCAAATTTCAGGGCATCGGTGTGCTGCAATACAGCGGGGTTTTCCATGGAAGCGGTCAGATGAATGCTGATTTTATCGAAATAGATATTTTTTGTCCATTCCTTTATATCCTCAGGTATAAAGCCTTTCAATTCAGTGCGGTTATTAATGGTGTAAGCGTCTTTTTGGTAGAATTGGGCATAGAGTTCAGCGGTCATGGAATGCAGGAGAGCCCGTTCGGCAGGGTCGGTGCTTTTGGCGGTGAAGGCTTCAAAATCACGAATCAGGGCAGGCGCTTCATCCGGATTTTTATCGAGGGTAAAACGCATTTTATAAACCATTGCCTTGATCACTTCCACTGAGTTTTTCTCTTTTTTGGCCTGCGAAAGGATGGTCTCCACTTCTTTCAAAGCCGATTCGGGCAATTGCTTTGTGGCAAGATCTTCGACTGTTGCCCAGCGTTTTTCTATGGGAGTAGTTGTTTGTTGCGAAAAGATCATGGTAGTAAAAACTATCAGGAAGAGAGCGGTAACTAAACTGTTTCTTTTCATATCGGCAGAATTTCAATAAGTTTTTTAACTAAGGACAAATATACTGTTTTACCTGAAAATATGGAAATAAATCCTGAAATAGTTTAACATTAGTCAATTATTTTTTATAAAATAAGTCCTTCGATACTATAGAATCGTTACATTGAATAAAAAGACAAACCCAAAGGTGTCCCAAAGGGAAGTCCGAGGGAACTCCGAACCAAACAGGGAGCTTTAATTGCAATTGAATGCTAATAAAAAAATGTAGCAATTAGTTTATGTAAAAGGTTAAACAGGAAGTTCAAAACAGGGGAAAATAGAGATCAAATCAACAGATCGAATTAAGAATCCAGAGCCATAAAATGTCATGTGTTGACTTTTTACAGTAAGATGGACTGGTTATAAAATTTAATCCGACCCTGTCATTTTCAAGCAAGGCAGAGTAAAAAGCGAGGTTGGAGAATAGCAGTATATTTCCTTTAAAATCTGATCCATCTTAACTATCCAATTGCTTTTAGCTGATAATTGGTCCGATATTGATATTTTATGAATTGAAATTGTCCTTGGAATCCCTCATCTGAGAGTAATTTTACAGAGAAATACCCGATTGGTATTTTTGGTTAATTGGATCATCAATCTTTATACCAATTAACGATTAAATAATCATTCTAGTATAGTTAAATCAAAATCACATATTATAATTTAATCTCTAAATGCGTAAGCCTGTTCAATTTTATTTTTTACTCATTGTCATGTGCATGACAACCCTGTTGACTTATGGTGTGGATTGGAAAATGGGCAAAGCACCGTTAATGACTTCGTTTGCATCAACAATTGATACATCGAATGTGCTGGGAGAATACCCCCGTCCACAGATGGTCAGGGAGAATTGGATGAACCTGAACGGAATCTGGCAATACCAACCGGGGACAGGTTTTACACAGGCAGTACCAACCGCTCAACTCACGGGGAAAATACTGGTTCCCTTTCCTGTTGAATCAGCTATTTCGGGAGTTATGAAGCATTCCGACAATTTGTGGTATCGCCGTACATTTACGATTCCTGCAGCGTGGGCAGGTCAGAAAGTGCTTATTCATTTTGGAGCTGTTGATTACAAATCGCAGGTTTATATCAACCGCCAGAGTGTAGGAATACATACGGGAGGCTACGATCCGTTTACCTACGACATCACTTCAAGCCTCACAGCTTCAGGCCCCCAGGAAATAACAGTAAAAGTGAACGATCCCACCAATGCAGGCGGTCAGCCACGAGGAAAACAGACTTTGACTCCCGGAGGAATTATGTATACTTCCTGTTCGGGTATCTGGCAGACGGTATGGCTGGAACCGGTACCACAGACATCGATATCGGATATTAAAATAGTTCCGGAAATGGATAAATCGTCAGTGGTAGTCAATACTTCCACTTTAGGTGTTGCTTCAAACCTTACGGTTAAAATCGAAGTAAAGGACGGAACGACTACTGTAGCCCAACTGACCGGGAATGCCAATTCCGACCTGCAGATTCCTGTTGCCAATCCGAAATTATGGTCACCCGACTCCCCCTTCCTGTACGATCTGAAAATAACGCTACTGAGTGGAAATACCCCCATAGATTCATTGGGGAGTTATTTAGGCATGCGAAAAATATCCATGAAACAGGTAGGAAATGTACAAAAGCTTTTCCTTAATAACGAATCCGTTTTCCAGTTCGGGCCACTCGATCAGGGATACTGGCCTGATGGCAATTATACTGCTCCAACCGATCTGGCAATACTTTCGGACCTTCAAAGCATAAAAGATTTAGGGTATAATATGGTGCGCAAGCATGTTAAAGTAGAACCCTACCGCTGGTATTACTATGCCGACAAACTGGGATTGCTGGTATGGCAGGATATGCCTTCGTCAAATTCATACACCAGTTCACCCCAGACCATCGATAACGTTCAATTTGAAAAGGAACTTACGAATATGGTAAAAACCCACTGGAACAGCCCAAGTATTATTATGTGGATTTTATTCAATGAAGAGCAGGGTATTCATAATACACAGGCATTGGTAACCGAAGTGATGAATTTAGACACAACCCGTATGGTGAACGAGAACAGTGGTGCTGTGTTTATAGATGCCGGTAACATCCGTGATTTACACAGTTATCCGCAACCTGCCTGCCCTACAAGTACTACGGAGGTTTTAGCCTGTGGTGAGTATGGCAGTATCGGACTCAACGTCCCCGGTCATGACTGGGGAACCGGTATAAGTGGGTTCTTTGCAAAAGATGCAACTGATTTTTTAAGCTATTATACTGACTATGCCGATAAACTTATTCAGTTCAAATCGGATAACGGACTCAGTGCGGCTGTCTTTACACAAATCACCGATGTGGAAGTAGAAGTAAATGGTATTTACACTTACGATCGGGCAGTTTGTAAATATGATAAGGCTGCACTTTACGAAACGAACCGGAAAGTTATTGAAAAGAACGTGAGTATCAATTATGTACTTCCAAGTTCACGTGATACCGGTCGTACATGGAAAATGACTACCTCGCAACCTGCTTCAGGTTGGTATGGCACCACGTTTTCGGATACAAACTGGGCCTCAGCTACAGGGGGCTTTGGTTCGGCGGGGACTACCGGTGGTACTATCCGTACAAACTGGACAAGTTCGGATATCTGGTTGCGTCAGAAATTTGATATAGGTTCTTTATCAGCAACCGACATTGACAAACTGGAGTTGTTTGTATTTCATGATGAAAATTGCGAAATCTATTTCAACGGAGTTTTAGCAGCTACCTATACCGGTTATAATTCAACCTATGACTTTTTACCAATATCTGAAGCCGGTAAAAATGCTTTAATTCCCAATGGGTCCAATCTCATTGCCGTTCATTGTCATCAAACTACCGGCGGGCAATATATCGATGCAGGGATTTTACTAAGGAGTTATGATCAGCCGGTAAACACAGCTATAACGACAATCAAAGCTACAGGGAATTGCAGGTTATATCCTAATCCGGCTACAAACAAGCTAACCATTGTAAGGGATAACCCACAAACGGCTTTGTCAGGGATCTATAATATTCTTGGGAGAGAAGTGATGAGATTAAATAAATCTGATACTCAGGTTGATATTGCAGCACTTAGTCCGGGAATGTATTTTATGAGGACAGAAACTGAAGGGATTATCCGGAATATTTCATTTATCAAAAAATAAAAATATATAACCATCCCGATAGCTATCGGGAACACAATAGGTCACAATAGAAAAACTCAATATTAATTTACTATTTAAGACCAGACAACCACAATACAAACGCACAAAGACAAAAAACACAGAACCACAAAAGGCACAAAAAGTAAAAACAGAAAAGCACACAAAAGAAAAAAACCTAACCTGAACAAGAAAGAATTAAGAATAGAACGCGGATATACACTAATTAAGCGGATAAATTACGGATAAGAAAATACTTTTTATTTTGATTTTGAAACCAACCATTTACTAGCTCAGATTAAATTGTAAAACCGTAAAATATTCAATATCGTGCTAAAGAATACACGAATTTGAAAGTTAAGATACTAAAGGTATTTAATGATCAGTTTGTTAATCAACAAGAACTTAAATTACAGCATCCCGGCAATTATTAATTTTTAATTTTTAATTATTAATTACTAATAACCGTTTATTAAAAGAAATCTATTTATCAACATCAAATACAGAAATTATTTATCAAATGAAAAGATCTTTAAAAATTAGCTTATATATAGCGATTTTGATTTTAACCATTCCTTTCCTACAAGCGCAAACATGGAGAATGAAAAAGGCGCTTTTAATGACATCGTATGCAGCAACTATCGATACAGCGAATGTACGTGGGGAGTATCCACGTCCACAAATGGTGAGGCAGAATTGGATGAACCTGAACGGAATATGGCAATTTCAACCGGGTTTAAGTCTTACAGAAGCAATCCCGACGGGAAAACTTTCGAGTAAGATATTAGTTCCATTTCCGGTAGAGTCAGCAATTTCGGGAATTATGGTCCATTACGACAAGATGTGGTACCGACGTACATTTACAATTCCAACAACCTGGGGCGGACAACGCATCATACTCCATTTTGATGCTGTTGATTATCAGACAGAGGTATTTATAAACGGTCAAAGTCTTGGAGTTCACAAAGGTGGATATGATCCGTTTATGTTTGACATCACGTCCTATTTAGTAGGTACCGGTTCACAGGAAGTCACTGTAAAGGTCTATGACCCTACTGATGCCGGCGGTCAGCCACGTGGTAAACAGACATTAAATCCGGGCGGTATCATGTACACTCCAACCTCAGGTATCTGGCAACCGGTATGGCTTGAGCCGGTTCCTCAAACAGCAATATCAGATATTAAACTCGTTCCGAATGTTGATAATTCATCGTTAAAGTTTAGCGCTATTACAACAGGAAATGCTACCGGGCTTACTGTATCAGTTGAAATAAATGACAGCATAAATACAGTGACCACTTTTACGGGGAATGCAAATACCGATTTGGTCATTGCTGTTCCAAATCCAAAACTCTGGTCACCTGATTCACCATTTCTTTATAAATTAAAAGTCACTCTGAAAAGTGGGACTACCGCTATCGACTCTTTAAGCAGTTATTTTGGGATGCGGAAAATATCGTCAGGCATCGTGGGGAATTACAATAAAATGATGTTAAACAATCAGTTTCTTTTTCAATTCGGGCCATTAGATCAGGGTTTCTGGCCTGATGGACTTTACTCAGCACCATCAGATTTAGCGATCCAGAATGATTTAAAGAAAGTCAAGCAATTAGGTTTTAATATGATCCGTAAACACATTAAGGTTGAGCCATATCGCTGGTATTACTGGGCTGACAAGTTAGGGATTCTGATATGGCAGGATATGCCATCGCCTAATTCCTACACCGATGTCCATCCTGACATTGATACCCTTGCTTTTAAATCAGAGCTGGAGACAATGGTAAAAACACACTGGAATAGTCCAAGTATTGTTACATGGGTAGTTTTTAATGAAGGCCAGGGGCAACACGACACTCAGTTGCTGGTGAATGATGTCAGGTCAATTGACCCTTCGAGACTTGTAAATCAGGCCAGTGGTAATAACTGGGAAGGTGCCGGTCAGATACTTGATATTCATAGTTACCCACCTCCGGGATGTCCTTACAGCAATTCACAGATTTTAGCCTGCGGTGAGTTCGGGGGTATTGGCTTAAATATCTCCAGTCATGTCTGGAATAAAGGCACTACTTATGTTATGGTTACGAATATGGCAGATTTATATACTATGTATAATTCATTTGCAGATATGCTAATACAATTCAAAACCAATTATGGTCTAAGTGCTGCCGTATATACAGAACTTACAGATGTAGAAACCGAACTGAACGGACTGATGACCTATGACAGGTATATGGTAAAAGGCACTGCATCAAAATACTTCTTTACGAATCAGGGTGTCATCAAAAAGAACCTTTATCAGACGGATGTATTGCCAACATCACTTAACGCTACAAGAAGCTGGAAATACACTACAACACAACCAACAACCGACTGGAGTACTACTACTTTCGACGATACGAGCTGGGTTAAGGCTAATGGTGGATTTGGCAGTGCCGGGACACCTGGTGGGAATGTTCGTACACTCTGGACAACGCCTGATATCTGGATGCGTCAATCGTTTAATATCGGGACAATAACCCCGACTATGCTGGATAGTTTAGTATTTAAAGTTTTTCATGATGAAGATTGCGAAATATATCTGAATGGTGTATTAGCTTCCACCCTGACAGGTTATAATACATCTTATATGATTTTTCCAATTAATGACGCTGCAAAAAATGCAATCATTGCAAATGGCACAAATAATATTTCAGTACATTGTCATCAAACCTTTGGCGGACAATATATCGATGCAGGTATTTCATTAATGAGTTATGAAAAACAGCAGACATTGCCTACAGCTGTAAACAATCCAACAGTACAAAACAGTATTAAAATATATCCTAATCCGGCGACTACTAAATTATCGATTGTCAGGAAAGATGCCCAAACAACATTAACAGGTATATACAATCTGGTAGGAAGTGAAGTTTTGAAAGTAAACAGTTCGGACAATCAGGTGGATATTTCCGCACTGCCATCAGGGATGTATTTTCTTAAAACAATGGCAGACCATGCTGTTGAGACTATTTCTTTTATTAAGAAATAGTTTATCCATACAATATCATAGACCGTAAGAGCCAAGAACAAAGAACAAAGAACAAAGAACAAAGAACAAAGAATAAAGAATAAAGAACAAAGAGCCAAGACAGGATATACAGGATATACAGGACATTAATATTTTTCAGATTATTATGTCAGATTAATTTACTAGTTGTATATAGTTTCAGATGCTGAATATTAAAAGAAAATCAGTATGAATGTCAATAAATAAAAAAAGTAAATATGTAGTCTGGACATAGACAGTCGTGAATTAATTATTCTAACAGACATCTGACACTGCACTCTGAATTGTGCAAAAGAGAATTGGAAATTGAATAAACTTACAAGTCGAAACGGGTTAACAAATAAGGGAATAAGCACAAGATATTTTTTACTTAATATTTCTACTAAGTCCGCCATGATCAGAGATCGAACAACAATAGAGATAACTACAATAGGCTGAAAAATGTATTTAATAATGGAATAAGGTTGTGGTTGTGGTAGTTAGGTTTTCTACGAAGGGTAATAAAGAAGAAAAATAAAGGTTTTCAAAATAACACAATAAACTGATTATTAGGCACTTTAAATTAGTTATATAGTAGGGTGAAAAAACAAAAATATGGTACATTCCGGTTTATCGGAAAGGTTATTTTAATACTCTTATTATCAGACATTAAAACTTAGTAAAACAAATAGATCTCCAAAAAAAAGCGTTTATTAACTTATTAAAAAAATT
>Ga0302286_10002326_pt1 | contig 13253 bp, 10 predicted proteins | sample III_Fen_E2_3_FD_198765 | JGI IMG/M metagenome (GOLD analysis project Ga0302286, IMG submission 198765) | Peat permafrost microbial communities from Stordalen Mire near Abisko, Sweden - III_Fen_E2_3 | ecosystem: Environmental > Terrestrial > Soil > Wetlands > Permafrost | place: Sweden: Abisko...
CGTGAGGCCAGCCATCGACGACGAAGGGAATGAGCTGATGTCGGAGACGACGGCCATCCCTTCCGAGCCTGAGCCAGTTGAGCCGCGAGCACAGCAGGGCGGGCAACAGCAGTAACAGTCGCCAGTAGCCAGTTGCCAGTTGTTGGCTTTCAGCCGACAGCTATCAGTTGTCAGGTTGACGTTAGGCCTTCTTGGTCTTCAGCACCCTATATAGCGCCATCAACATAATCGCGCCGACTAGCGAGAGGACAAACCCCGGGGCATCGCCGGGATGCCAGAATCCGGCGAACCGTCCGATCACGACGGCGATCAGCGCTGCGCCGACACCGATTGCCGTGGTCGCCCAGAAACCGTCAGGCCCCTTTCCCGGCATCAGCACACGCGCGGACAATCCCACAATCCAGCCAATCGCCACCAAGATGATCATCCGCAGCATGTGCGCTCCACGGCAACACAAGTTAAGAGGGCCCCGCGCGGACTGAAGTCCGCGCGGGAAGTCAAGTTATGAGCGGCTCTACGGCATGACTGAAGTCATGCCCTGATACGAAGCAGCCACTACTTTGCCTGCGCTTGCTGCATGCCCGCCAGGAATTGCTCAACGTTGACCTTATCGACCAGGGACACGCCTGTGTCCACGAGCCGCGGGAAGGGCGAAAACGAGTCGGTTGAGAAGTCCTTCTTGAGGTCCACCGGGTAGTGATGAATGTCATCGAGCGCCTTGAGTCCGTAGTAGGTCATGGTGAAGGGCTTCTGGGCGATGGTGGAATCAATGACGCCGCTCTTCACCAGGTTGAGGGTTGCTTCGTCGGTATCCATGGCGATGATGAGGCGGTCGGTAGCGTTGTTGCGCTTGATGGCTTCGGCAACGTCTTTGCAGGCGGAGGCTTCAAGACAAATGAAAGCGTCAATGTGATCGACACCCTTCTCCGTCAGCCAGTGTTGCGTGCGATCGAAGGCGGTGCCAGCGTCGCCTTTAATGTTGTAGACCTCAACGATCTTGATTCCCGGATGGTCGGCAAAGACGTCTTTGTAGCCCTTCAGGCGCTCGTCCATATTGGTCTGGGGCATCGTGTAGAAGACGACGTTGCCCTTGCCGTGCAGCCGGTCAAGCACACGCTGTCCGCCCAGCCGTCCCGCCTGAAGGTTGTTGGTGCCAATGAAATACAGGCGCTTGCTGGCGGGGGCATCGGCGTCAACCGTGATGACGGGAATACCAGCGTCGATAGCGTCATTGATGGCAGGTTGCATCAACCCCGTGTCGGCAACTGAGACCAGGATGCCCGCGGGTTTCAGCGCAACGGCATCACGGAACTCCTTTACTTCAGCCTGGGGATCGTAAGTGTCCGGACCGCGGACATCGACCTTTACCCCATACTGAACTCCCGCCTTTGAAAGTCCTGCAGCGGCAGTCTGCCAGTAAGGCAGCTTGGAATTCACGGTCACAAGAATGTAGCGTTCGTTATTGTCGTGACGGGAACAACCCACAAGAACACAAATCGTCACGGCCACCAGCCCAAGAATGAGAACACGCGTCCAAAATTTCATGGCCACTCCTTAATGCGATGTTTACCTCGCCCTGCATAAGCGCGAATAGCGTAGCAATGCAACTATATCGCAGGCCGTTTCGCAATCAGCGGGATTGTACGCCTCGGATTTGAACCGGGAAAAGTCAGAACTGTAAGCAGTGCCCCGACTGCCGCGCTCTGGCCAGTGGGTCGCCATGGCGAGGTTGGAAGTCGCCCTCTAGAACGGAGGCCTGCATCGTAACCAATCAGTAACTAGAGAAATGTTCTGGATGGACGCCACACGGTACGTTACAATTTGGACTCGCATCCGCGAGGCAGTTTTGGTATAAGCTGTGAAAGGCTGTAGCGAACCGATTTTGCCGTGCGTCTACAGCATGGCAATAATTTTTGAGCAGGAATGTCGATTGTTCGCGGGTCTGGGTAGCTGTCGGGTATCCCGGCTGGGTAGTGTCGGGGTTAGCGAACGATTCGACCAATATTGGTTAAGGAAGAACACAGGCTTTGGAGGCCAACGAACTATGCGCAACTGTTTAGCAACAAAACTCCTGAGCATTGCCATGATGCTGCTAACTCCAGCGGCAATGCTGATGGCTGAAACTGGCAACACCGTACTGTACGCTTCGGGAAACGTCACGCTGAACGGTAAAGAAGTATCCCGCTCGGCCTCCGTTGCGACCGGCGACAGAATTGAGACCGCCGGTTACGCGGCCACGACCATGAGCCAGACCGGTTCGAAAGTAACGGTCAATCCTTATTCGGCAGTCAAGGTGGAAACCGCCGGCGTCAACGTGGTGAAGGGCACGGCTGCGATCAGCACCAACGATGGCATGCCGGCACAGGCCGCCCAGATCACGGTGACTCCGAAGGACAAGACCGCGACCTACGAGATCGCCCGCCTGAATGACAACGTCGTCATCACCAGCCACACCGGCGCACTGATGATCACGGAAGCTGGCGCGACCACCGAACTGAATGCCGGTGGCTCGAGCTCGCGTCCGGCCGACCCGACACCGGCAGCGGTACCGGCTCCTGCTCCGCAGGCGGCCCCGCAGTTTGCCGGCAGCGGCCTCACCACCAAGCAGGCTTGGGGCATCGCTGCGGTAGTGGGCGGTGCAGCGGCGGCTTGCGGATTCCTGTGCGGCATGGCTGCAGCTTCGCTGCCTCCGCATTTTTCGAACAGCACCTCGGCGACCCATCAGGGACGCTCGATTAGCCGCGTTGCCCAGATCGCCCGTGTTGTGGCGGCCCCGGCAGTGGCTGGAGTTGCCAACTCGGTTGCGGCCAGCAGCAATGCCTCCGCAGTGAAGAGCGCGCAGCACCGGAACATCCGCGCGGGTCGTTAGACGAACCGCGAAAGTCCACGGTTAACTCTGAAGGCCCGTCGCGAGATGGGCCTTCTGTTTTTTTGATTGCAACCGCACCACGCGCGGGACCCAATCCGGCCCGCGTCGGCGCCCGGAAGACTTCGGAACCGTGCTAGCTCTGGGCGTGGGAACGGAAGCTTATGCTCCGGTGGTCCTGTCTCGTAGCCTTAGTCCTGCTGACGTGCGCCAGTGTGGCCGACAACGTAACCTTCCTGCGCGTCGATAAGACAATCGTCCAACAACGCCTCGACCAGGCCCCTCCCACCACTGAGCAGCGCGTCACCGTATTACGCTCGATGTTCGAAAAGGCCGGATGCTCGCGGCAGAACATTCAGGTACAACCGGTTCCCGATCGGGCGTTGCCTAACGTCATCTGCACGTTGCCAGGCACTGAGTTTGGAACCATTCTGGTGGCAGCGCGCTTGGATTACGACGCGCGCGGCGACGAAGCAACCGTGGGATGGGCCGGAGCCGCAATGCTACCCTTGCTGGCCGAGTCACTGAACTCGACAACCCATCGCCACACTTTGGTGTTCGCGGCGTTTTCCGGCGGCAACCGGGAAGGCGCAACGTACTTCTGGAAGAGCCTGAGCGACGCCGAACGGCGCGAGTACCGCGGCATGTTGGACCTCGATCACGTCGGACGCACCCCTGCGGGATTCTCCGCGGCGTCGAATGCCGCCGCCATGGCGCGACTGCTGCCGGCTGCCTCTCGTGCCCTGCGATACGATTCCGAGCCGAAGCCAGTTGCCGACGTGCCTGAGGGCAACGCGCAGGTCTTCGAGCGCGCACGCATTCCGGCCATTACGATTTATTCGGTCGGCTACCTCTCCAGTGGCGGCGAGGAAGAAACAACTGCCAAGTTGCAGCCCGTTATGCCCGGTACAGGACACACGGCTACGGTCAGCGCGCCCCGGAACTTCTCGCTGCAAACCGCGCTCGATCCAGAGGTCTATAACCAGACTTACAACTTGCTCTGCGTCTACGTGCTGTTCCTCGATCGCGGTCTTGGCGCGAGCAAACGTCCTATGGCAGAAACGCAGGTGGCAAAGGCGGAAGCGCCGGAGCCTCCAAATTCAGCCCCCCCTGCGACACAGGCTGCTGCGTCTGCTGCTAGTCAGTCGCCAGCCGTGTCCACGGCCTCGGGGGGTAATTCCAACGCCGTCCTTGGCGCCGCAAACACCGTAGCGACCGTGAACCCGGGGCAGAGCGTACCGAACGTGCCGCCCACTGAGCAATCAGCGGCAACCAACTCGTCGGCGGGCACCATTCGAGTGAATACGAGACTGGTTCAGTTTGACGTGGTGGTCACCGACAAAGACGGGCGTCCGGTCAAAGACCTGGAGGCATCGGACTTCCAAGTGCAACAAGACGGCAAGTCGCAAGCAGTTGTTGCATTCGAGTCCCATGCGCCCGTAGTTACCGTGCAGCCACCAGTAGAGCAAACGGCCACTGCGGCGGCGCCCAACACTTTCAGCAACGGTCCGGCGAAGACTCCACAAGGCAGTTGGACCGTCATCTTGTTCGACCTGCTGAATACCGCGACCACTGACCAGTCGTATGCGCGCAACCAACTGCTGCAACTGCTACGGTCGCTGCCAAAGGGCCAACCGGTGGCACTGTTTGTTCTCACTCGCCAGCTCGAAATGTTGCAGGGATTCACTCAGGACCCCGACGATTTGCTGCGCCGTGCAGAGATGCTGCAGCCTTCGAAGTCGCAAGACTTGACTACAATGGCAGAGCGGGAACGAGAGACTGGGAGAATCGTCAGCACGGCGCAACAGTCCGCGCCCACGAGCGGGATGGCGATCGGTGCGTCCTTTAACTCCGATTCCATTGCTTTCTCCCAAGCCTCGCGAATTTTGCAGAATTACAACGATCACGAGGCGTTTCGTAGTACCGACCGCGCGCTGTTTACCCTGGCCGCAATGAAAGCGATGGCGCGAGCAGTCTCGGGCTATCCCGGTCGCAAGAATATGATCTGGCTGTCGGGCAGCTTTCCGGTGGACATCGAGCCCAATCCGTCGACGATGGATCCGTTCCGCAACGTGCGCAGCTTCGAAGAGGAGATTCGAGAAACGTCGTCGCTGCTGGCGACCTCGCGTGTGGCGGTGTATCCAGTGGACGTACGCGGATTGCAGTCGAAGGGCATCAACGTCACCATGTCAGCCTCGGAGACGCAGTTCATGAATGACCCACTCCCCTCGACGGCGCAATCGTTGTCTGCTCCGTCGGCCAGCGCCCAGGGCAATGCGCTGAGCGCAGAGAGCACCGCGCTGATCAACGACCGCGTCACGATGAAGAACATTGCCCAGCAGACGGGCGGCGAGGCGTTCGTAAATACCAACGATCTCAAGCGGGTAATTGCCCGCAGCCTGGAAGACGGGTCGACGTATTACACGCTGGCCTATACTCCGCCGAAGGAAGACGCGGGCGGCTATCACAAGGTGATGGTGGTAGTGCCGAACAAGAATTGGAAGCTCGCGTATCGACGCGGCTACTACAACATTCCTCCGGTGACGGCTTCAGGAGCAGTAGGAACGGCCGCGTTACGCACTGCGCTGCAGCCGGGCATGCCTCCTGCCACGTCGATGCTGCTGACGACCTCGCTTGAACTGCCCGATGCCAAGCGCAAGGAAGTGAAGGTCAATTACGTCATCAACAGCAACGGCGTGGAATTCACCGACGCTCCCGACAACAAGAAGCGCGCGGAAATTGACTGCATGGTGATTGCCTTCGATAGCTCGGGCAAAGAGGTGGCTCACGCTTCTGACACCTTAGACGCCACGATGCCGGCCAATGCATATGCCGCCGTGATGGCCCACGGACTCCCGGCGCACCAGTTGATTGCCCTGCCACCCGGACGCTACAACTTGCGCGTCGGCGTAATGGATCGCACCACGCAGCAGATCGGCACAGTGGATGCTCCGCTGGAGGTGCCGGAGAATGCGGTGGCGCAGCGGTAGTGCTCGCGGGTGGAGCACTGCTTCAGAGCTGCAATCGCGCCCTGCCAAGCAGCCCAGCTTTACTCGTTCTCTAAGTCGCGCAGCTCGGCTTTCATTTCCAGGTTGCGGATGAGGCGGTGCAGGTAGTTGGGGTGGACGCCAAGGATTTTAGCCGCGTCAGTGTAGCTGCCGTTGGCTTCGGCGAGGGCGTCGCGGATGAGGCGCTTCTTCAGGTCGCTGATGGCGGCGTGGTACCTGGTTCCGTCGGACTTGCTAGCTGGCAACTCCAAGAGTGTTTCGGGCAGGTCCTCAGGGCGAATCTCGTCGGACGCGCCCAGCACGATAGCGTGCTCGATGGCGTTTTCCAACTCGCGGATGTTGCCCGGCCACTCGTAGTTCATCAGCAGCGCACGCGCTTCTGAGGTGATGCCCTTGAAGGGGCGGTTGCACTTCTGCGCGTAGCGCGTAGCGAAGTAAATCGCGAGCAGCGGAATATCTTCGCGATGTTTACGCAACGCAGGCACCGCGATGGACACCACATTGAGGCGGAAGTAGAGGTCCTGGCGAAATTCGCCGCTCTTGATGGCGACTTCCAGGTCTTTATTGGTGGCTGCCAGAACGCGGGCGTGAAGTTTGATGGGGCGAATGCCGCCGACGCGGTCGAATTCGTGTTGCTGCAACACACGCAAAAGCTTGGCTTGCATGGTGGGCGCCAGTTCGCCAATCTCATCAAGCAGGACGGTTCCGTCTTCGGCCACCTCGAGCTTGCCTTTCTTCATCCCCACGGCTCCGGTGAACGAGCCCTTTTCATGACCGAAGAGTTCGCTCTCCAGTAAATGCTCAGGAATCGCGGCACAGTTGATAGCGACAAACGGTTTGTCTGCGCGTGGGCTGGCGGCGTGAATGGCGCGCGATACCACCTCTTTACCCGTGCCGCTTTCGCCGCGGATGAGAACAGTGCTGTCGCCTACCGCGACCTTGTTGATCATCGCGGCCAGTTGCCGCATGGCCTTGCCGTCGCCCACCATGCCTTCGAGCGGATCGAGTTCCGCACGCAGACGACGGTTCTCGGCCTTTAGGGATTCGAGGGCCAATAGGTTTTCGAGGGTGACCGCGGCGATGCTGGCGGCGGAGTTGAGGAAGTGAATATGGTCATCGCCGAATTTCTGCTCTTCGCCTGAAGAAGCAAGGTAGAGGACGCCGACAGTACGCTGTACGCCAACGAGGGGTACGCAGACGGCGTTGCCAGGTGTGGAGGATCCGGGAACCTCCGCTGCAACCACGGCTGACTGCTCCCACAGCGCGCGCTGCACGATTTCGCGCGAAACCGAAATGGCTGGCGCTGTGCCATGGTTGCGGTCGATGGCAACGATGGATGCAGGGTCGTCCTCCGGCTGGTCGATGAGAAGAATCGCTCCGGCTTCAGCCGGAACGACTTCGAAAATACACCCAAGCAACTGCCGCTGGAGTTCGATGCTATCTCGGATTGAATTGATGGTTTGAGAGATCTTGACGAGCGCATTCAAATCGCGCGCCATGCGGCCGACGTCAGTCGGATTCGTAAGCCACGCGTGGGTGGCTTCCAGCCTTATGGTCTTGAACACGTCAGAGGAGGAAGACTTGCCATACAAAAACTTTCCGACGGAAGAAAGTGGAACATCCTCGGTAAGAAAGACGAGCTCGCACAGACCTACGCGCAAAATGTCACCGTGCGAGAGCACTCGGCGGCTCACTGGAATTCCGTTGACGAGGGTTCCGTTGTGACTATCCAGGTCAGTGACCTGGGCCTGCCCGTCCGCCCACTCGATCACGCAATGGCGGCGCGAGACAGCAGAGTCGGAAGGCGCGATGGTGTTGGACTCATCGCGACCAATCGAGACGCGACCGTTCTCGAGGTGAAACTCTTTGCCTTTGAGTTCGCCGGAAATCGCGACAATGCGGGGAGCCATATCGGTTCGGCTTACTAGTCTAGCGTAGTTAACGTAAGGAGGCTGGGAAATCGGAGTACACGTAGAGATTCTCTGCGATAGAGCTGAAGCTATCGGCTCTTCTTCACCAGTAAGTCCTCTCCCAAAGGCACGCTGGTGAGTACGCGGACGATTTCTTTGGATGCGTGACCGTCACCATAGGGATTCTTCATTCCTGTCAACGACGGGCGAAATGCGGAGTCTCGGGCGGCGGCAACTTTCGCGAGTATGTCGGTCTTGTCCGGAGCGGCGTCGAGGATGTTAGGGGCGCGCTCCCTGCCCTGTTGCCTCATGCCGACGTTCACGGTGGGAAGCGCGAACGACGGTGTTTCCATGATGCCGCTGCTGGAGTTGGCGATCATCAGGTCGACGCTCTTCAGCAGGCTCCAATAGGTCAGTGCCGGAAGATTAATAAAGACTCGTGTACCGGATTTTTCTTTTGCGAACTGTTGAGTACGGTCGATGAGGTCGCGGCTGCCGGCATCACAGTTGGGATAGCAAAAGAAGATTCGTTCGGGAAGTTCGCGCAGGGCGGCGAACAGTTCGTCGGCTTCTCGGGTGGTGTTGCGAGCGATCGTAACCGGATGATAGGCAACCACGGCAGTGGGATGCGTTAACTCCACTTGCAGCAGGTTTTCCAATTCTTCACGAGTGTAGAGCGTGCTACGAAGCAGGTGGTCGATGGAAGGAGCTCCTGCGCGGTGGACGCGCCACTCTTCTTCGCCGAGCGCGATCACGCGCGCCCGAGCTGCAATGGTTGAGGTGAAATGGATGTGGCTCAACTTGGTGAGCGCGTTGCGGACGGCATCGTCGATGGCGCCTTCACTGATTTCGCCGCCTTCGATGTGAGCGATGGGTATGCGCAAAGCCAACGCTACCGATGCGGGAGCCAGCATCTCATAGCGGTCGGCGATGAGGACGAGCAGGTCGGGGCGCAGCTGCCCGAGGCAATCGGCAAGGCTCAAGGTGGCGACACCAATGGTCTTCGCCATTCCAACGTCGGTGTCAGAGCTAAGCAGGCACTCGATACGAGCGGCGATCGCAAAACCGTCGCGCTCGATCTCTCCGACGGTTGCGCCAAACTCCGGCGACAGGTGCGAGCCCATCACGATGAGCTTGAGATCGACATCAGGATGGCGGGCAAGGTCATGGAGGGGCCAGTAGAGGTGGCTGTAGTCGGCGCGAGAGGTGGTGACAACAGCGATAGTGCGCTTCATCTATTTGGCAGCCGCCTCCGCTTGTTGAAGGAGATAGACAGAGGGCTGGTACTCAGGCACCAGACGAGTCAGCACGTCCAGCAACTTCGTTAGGTTTCGTTCATTCAGTGCTTCTAGCAGATCTGCGAGACCGGTGGCGAGGTGCGCGGCAGAAACGACGGGACCTGTCACCCACTGTATTTCGTCCGAGCTTTCACTCGCAATGGTTTCATTGGCGGCGATGAACTCTTCCTGGAGCTTATCTCCGGGACGGAGTCCGGTGTATGTAATTGCTACTTCAGGCTTCGAGGCCTGCTCGATGAGGAAACGAGCAAGATCGGCGATCTTCACCGGGTCTCCCATGACCGGCACGGCGATACCAGGTTCCTCACGATATGAAGTCGCGGCGATGAGTATTCGTTGCACCGTAACGTCCATAGTGAGGAAATAGCGCTCGACGTGGGGGTCGGCGACGGTAACCGGGCCTCCACGAGCGATCTGATCGAGAAACAGCGGCACGACGCTGCCTTCCGATCCGAGGACGTTGCCCAGACGAATGGACGTCATTCGGGTGGTCGCATCGGTCATGGAATGCAGCAACATCTCAGCCAAGCGCTTAGAAGCTCCCATAATGCTGCGCGGGTTCACTGATTTGTCGGTGGAGATCATGATGAGGCGTTCTGTCCGCGACGTGCAGGCCACGTTCGCCACTACGGACGTGCCGACAATGTTGTTCTGCACGACGGCAAACGGGTTCATCTCTCCCAGCGGAACGTGCTTCAGGGCGGCAGCGTGATAGACAACGTCGGGGCGAAACCTCTCGAAGACATCGCGCACGCAGGTCTCGTCGGCCACCGAACCCAGGACTGGCACGACACGAACTGGACCCGCGATTGAAGACAGGTCGCGGTGAATGTAGTAAAGGTTCTGCTCCGAGGAATCGAGCAGAATCAGTGCTTGTGGGCGCAATGCATGAATCGCGCGCGACAGAGCCGAGCCGATCGATCCACCGGCGCCGGTAACAAGCACGGTCTTGGCGAGATGGATCGGCGCGAATTCCGTGAGGTCATGAGTTGCTGGTTGGTGGGGGAAGAGTCCATCCCAGCGAACGTCTTGCAGGTTAAGGCTCATCGAGGGTCTTTCGACATTATAAGGAGCGCCTGTTGGCCGGCGTCTTTTTGTTGAACAAGCCGGTGCGGAAGGATCACTTGGCGTCGGCCTGTAGCTTCAACGCTTCCTGCTGTATGCGGCGCCAAGCCTGCTCCACATGGTGCAATTCCGTATTCGTCTGGCCAACGCAGAAACGGAGCACGAAACGGTCTCGCAACCTCGTGTGAGTGAGATAGAGATCGCCACTTTGATTTAGCCGGTCCATGACCTTTTGGTTCTCGTCGTCGGTGCCGCGGTAGCGGAAGCACACCAGGTTCAACGGGACTGGCGCGACAACCTCGAAGCGCTCGTCGTCACGAACCCATTGGGCGAACGACTGCGCTATGGCGACATGCTGGCGAACGTGGAATTGCAATCCTTCGACGCCATAGTGCCGGATTACGAACCAGAGCTTCAAGGAACGGAAGCGACGCCCGAGGGGAATCTGCCAGTCGCGGTAGTCCAACACCGCGCCCGACTCAGTCGCCTGATTCTTGAGGTATTCAGGCAGAATGCTCAGAGTTTTGATAAGCGCGGCACGGTCGGCGACATAAAAGCAGTCGCAGTCGAAGTTAGTGAACATCCACTTGTGGGGGTTGAAGCAGTAGCTGTCGGCGTGCTCAACGCCATCCTGAAAGTGCCGGAATTCGGGACACAAAGCCGACGTGCCTGACATTGCGGCGTCAACGTGGAACCACAATCCATGCTCGCGGCAGATCTCGGCAATTGCGGGCAGCGGATCCATGGCGTTGGAGGAGGTGGTACCGACCGTGCCGCAGGCAAAGAACGGCACCTTGCCGTCGCGCTTATCCTTCTCGATCTGGGACCGAAGAAGTTCGGGGCGCATGGCATAGTTTTCATCCAGTTCGATCAGGCGCAAGTTATCCAGCCCTATTCCGGCGATCATAGCTGCCTTCTCGAGCGAAGAGTGTGCCTGCGTCGAGGTGTAGGCCACCAGCTTGCTCGAAATTCCTTGCTGATTACTGGCGTAGCCGGTAGCCCGCTCGCGCGCGGCCAGCATGGCGCACAGAGTGGCGCTGGAAGCCGTGTCTTGGATCACTCCTCCACCGCTGCTCGACGATAAGAACTTGTCGGGCAGGCCCAGCATTCCGACCAACCAGTCGAGTACATGGGTTTCCAGCTCGGTACAGGCAGGGCTGGTGGCCCAAAGCATTCCCTGTACGCCCAGTGCGGACGACAACAGATCTCCCAGGATGGCAGGGCCGGAGGTATTCGCCGGAAAAAATGCGAAGAAATTAGGAGACTGCCAATGAGTAACTCCCTGCAGGATAATTGCATCCATATCGTGCAGGAGTTGGTCGAACGATTCCCCGTGTTTCGGCGGTGAGATTGGCAGTTGGCGTCGAATGTCCCCGGGTGCGACCTTCGACAACACGGGAAGCGACTCAATTTGCTCGTAGTAGTCGGCAACCCAATCCACGACCTGCTTACCGTACTGCCGAAACTGTTCCGGGGTCATGTGGTGGGTAGGCTGGTTTGACATGGTCGGCTCCCTGCAGGCGGCGGGCACCGTGGAATCGGTGCCTCGTAGCGCCTATTGAAAGTTGACGGCCCTAGACTCAACTCACTGGGCCGTTACTACGGTTGGACAAAAGTGCTATTCTAAGCGACAACATCGCGTCAGGTGTGGCTGGGGAGAGCGAATCAAGTGCCATTAATTATGTATTAAGTACGTTTATAAATGTTGTAGCCACAGCATAATTTGGACTGGTAGACTCATTCCTTAGTCAATTAAACGCAAAGGTGATTCATGGACATACAACAGATAGTGGCGGACTTAAGAAGTGAACGTGACCGGATTGATGCCGCGATCCAAGCCTTAGAAGGTGGAAGGAAGGGACGCGGACCCGGCCGACCTGTGGGATCTGGAAAACGCCGCACGATGAGTCCGGCGGCACGTAAGCGTATTTCCGAAATGATGAAGCTTCGCTGGGCCGAGCGCAAGAAGAAAGCCAAGGCTGGAAAAGCCTGATCCTGAATTAGAAATTGCGAATTGTTGGCTGAGCCACTCGTGTATGTCGCGAGTGGTTTTGCATTTGTGGGGCGAAATTTCATTAGGCCGAATGTCGAGGCACGTGAGGAGCGCAAGACCCAGCAACTTGTCCCCGGGTTATTGCGGGCTTTGGTCCACGTTTTCGAACCAGAGCCATGCGTACATGGTCGAGAAGCTGCGCCGCATTGCAGCTGGAACGCGACACAAGAATGTCGGCCAGCATGGCATCCCCGGAAGCACCGGACGCCCCCTTGAAAACTATCGCCGGAGTAGCGGGCGATATGGCCTTCAGTTGGTCCACGAGGCGGCTGCCATCGGCTTTGGGCATTGGCAGGTCAGCCAAGACCAAGTCGATTCCCCCAGCCTTCATCGCCTGTACCGCGAGGTCAGGATTCGAGCACGCCACCACGCGATAGCCGCGGGTTTCGAGCATCACTTTGTGCACGGAGAGAGAACGTTCATCTTCATCGACGCAGAGGATTGTGCGCTTCGGTTTCATTCGCCTACTCGCAGCAATTTCACGGAGACACCCGCCCGAACGCGCCTGAGCAAACCTGATGGAGGCGACGGCCACGGCAGTTACATGAAGAGCTGTCTAAATTTTGTTTGCGCCAGAGCAAGACGCTATCGGATGGTACGGCTGCGCATCAGGCTTGTAAAGTACCGCAGAGGTTAAATCGACGAGGCCACTTTTCGCGAAGAGCAGCATTGTTAGAGATGCATGTATGCACAGTGACAGAGCCTAACGCGAAGTAGAACTCCACGACAGCCAACGCGTTGCAGCCTGCACAGAATATCCGCAGCAATTTCACATGGTTACTGTTCCGTTAATGATTTGCACTACGTGCCCTCCGACGCGCACGTTAGTGACGAGTTCGCCGCTCTTTTCGGCGCGAATGTAGATGGCGCTAGGACGCCGGGTCTCGATTCCCTGCTCGATCAGACCGTGCTGGTCGGAGGCGAGTACTCTGTTTCGCACCGCCCAGGCCGCACAACAGCCTGCGGCAGAGCCGGTTGCCGGATCTTCGCCGTTGTAAAAGATCATGCGTGCATGCAGCGTGGCTTTGGGATCGACAGTCTCACGGCAGACGA
>Ga0302286_10002327_pt1 | contig 13251 bp, 7 predicted proteins | sample III_Fen_E2_3_FD_198765 | JGI IMG/M metagenome (GOLD analysis project Ga0302286, IMG submission 198765) | Peat permafrost microbial communities from Stordalen Mire near Abisko, Sweden - III_Fen_E2_3 | ecosystem: Environmental > Terrestrial > Soil > Wetlands > Permafrost | place: Sweden: Abisko...
CTGAATCTTCTATACCACAGAGTAGATTCAAATCGTACACATTACTTTTATAATCGTCTTCGAATGATTTATTGCTGAGTTCCAGATTTTGTTTTTCAATTTGCAACAACATCAAATCCGATTGTTTATAGATGGCATTATCTACCAGTTTTTTCATAATGCCCAACTGCTCATTCAACTGCTTATGTACCGTTACAGCATTTTTTAATTGAGCTTTTGATTTCAAACAAAGGATATACTGATACGCTACCAGCTGTTCCATTTCATGAATGGTCATGGAGGTTGAATTCTCATTTTGCTTCCGTGCAATTTCCGACTTCTCAGAATATGCTTTGTAATTCATTTTCCCAAGCAGCGGTTGTTTTACCGATACGAAAGCCTGATACTGTCCACCATTGGTAATTCCTAAATCGTAACCTGAATAATTATCAGTTCCGGCGGAAGTAATATCAAGGCGGTTGGACGAATGATTAATGATTGGGGAGAAGAGTACATTCGATTCCAGATTAATTTCCGGATTTTTCAGAATGCGTTCGGTTTGTTGTAAATCGAGATCAATGATTTTAGTGTCGTTCTTATTTTTCTGAATCAGCGGGCTTGTTATCTTCGCCTTTTCGAGATAGAAATTCAAATCGCGTTGCTGCGAATGCATCAATAGGGTACCTGACAAGAGCAATATGGAAAGTATAAGTCTTTTCATTCGAATGATTTCAATTATATTGACTAAAAACAGGAACAAAGTTACAGTACAATACTGTAGAAAATCTGATAAATATACTTTGTTTATGATACACCGATATTCTACCAATCGGTAGTTACCGATTTTACTTTATTATCCAGTTCGGGTTTTGATTTTGCACGTATAGTATCGTTTCGGTGCGTTCTGTGATTGAACAGTACAAAATACCATAGCAGATAATTCGGGCTTCGGTGGTAGACAGGATAGTAATGATTGTTTACCATGCGATAGCTTGGATTATTTTGATAAAAGGAAATGGGTCTTGCAGCACGCATGCTTCTCACTGAGTTGTAATGACTTGCTGAGCGAACCGAATGCGTTGTCGATTTTCCACCGAAACTATGACTGCTCGTCCTCGATGAATGAAAGCTATGGCTTGACATATGAAATCCACCCCCTCGCGAATAACCGTTGATACAGAAACAAAGACAAAAAACTGAAATTACGAAGATTGCTTTTCTCATAAACTGAATGTTCTTATGTATGACATCAAAGAAACCCGTCTTAAGCGGATATAATTATTTTGTATTTACTGTGCCCCAATTTCTAAGATAACAAATGAACCCGGTATTGCTTTCGGCCGTTGACCTGCTGCAGCAGCTTCGAAGTTGGCAGTAGGCAGATAAATATGATGCGTTAGTTTGTTTACTGTTATGGTTCGTGCCCCTTTTTGAGTAAGTAGGTTTTCCAACACACTACATTTTCCATCGGTCGTTTCTTTTACCACTGTCATTGTACCTTCACCGTTTGAACTGTAAGCACATTTCATTGCCGGATCAAATGCAACCCCATCAGTACCCGAACCCGTGGGAAGTTTGGCTATAATTTTACCCGTGCGAGCATCTACTACCATCATCAGTTTATTGGCACAAACACTAAACAAACGTTGCGTCTGGTTATCGAACGCTAAACCCGAAGGTTCTTCGCCCGGAGCAATCGACCAGACCTTTTCTACTTTATATGTCAGAGCATTGATCACAGCAATACTACTTGCACTTTCGAGGTTTACATAAATAAGACCTTTGCCATTTGTAACTGCGAATTCAGGGTTTGAACTTAAAGCTATTGTTGCAACTATTCCATTGCTAACTGCGTCTAATACAGTAATGTTATTGGAGCGAGCATTGAATACAAAAACCTTCTGACTAAAAGTGTCAAAAAGAATAGCGTCCGGGTTAGCGCCGGTTACCACTACCCGTTTTAGAACAGCAAAGGTTTTGGTGTCGAATACCGTTACCGAAGAATCTTTTCCGCAACTGATAAATCCTTTGTTTAAAGCCGGAGCAATGGCAATGCCATGTACCCCTTTTAGCCCTGTAATTTTACCAATGACTTCTTTTTTTATTTCATCAATTATCTGAACCTGATTAGCATGCGATACATACAGGCGATTGGCCTGATCGTCGGAGAAAAGATAATCCCATCCACCATCACCTTCCAGACTGATTTTGTCTATCACTTTATACCCTGATTTAGCAGTGCTTTTAGAATAAACGAGACAAACTGAGAATAAAACGATGCTAAGTACCAATAGTTTTTTCATTGCCTTTTTAGTTTTTAAACAGAATGAATATAGGTTGCAAATGTAACAGCTTTTTTTGGAAATGTTCTTTTATTCGATAGTTGATTTTCAGAACTTAATAGAAATGGGACAAAAAAAGTAATTGGAGAATGGGAATAACGATATTTCGTTTTCTACAATTGATTATCGTACTTTATTGCACTGTCTTTTGATTTCTTTCGAGTACTTCCAAATGAGTAAGTAAATCCTAAATAGATAGTCTGAGAACTTCGCTTACGAAGTTCTACACGATACAAATCAGCGGTATCCAATATATATTTGTATTTCATGCTATTGAAAATATCTGACACCGTCAATATTATAGCACCTTTCTTTTTAAATACTTCTTGTTTCAGACCGGTATTCATCACAAATGAAGGAAGTTTTTCCCCTTGAGGAGTAAGGGTCTCTGCACTATAACTGGATGTAATCTGCCAAACAAGACTTTTATTAAGATTACAACTCACATTCCCACTGGCTGACCAGGATACATTCGACTTGTTGGTACTATAACCCAAAGTTGAAGCATCAATGGTATTGTAAAAAGTATTCGTTGCCAGATTGAAATTTAGCATTTTCCCGATAGATGAAGAAAGTATAAGTTCTAAACCGGCCGATTGACTTTGAGATAGATTCTCAAGTGTTGTTTTATAAACATTATTGCCTAAATTAGTGATAATGTTTGTGATTAAGTTGTAACTATTTCGGTAGTAAAGCGTAGATAAGAATGAAGTAACACTCTTTTTAAACTGATAGCCCAACTCAAAGGAATGAATATCTTCGGGTTTAAGAGTAGGATTACCTGCCCTGATGTTATTCATATCCTGATATTCGGGAAAAGGATTTAATTCTTCATCCTGGGGACGACGAATGCGATGACTGTAGTTTAACTGTAATTCATGTATATCCGATAATTTATAGGACAAATGCAAGGTTGGATACAAGCGGGTATATTGATTTTCAATCGTTGAGTCCAAAGTTACCAAATGTGCATTGGTGTACGTCTTTTCTCCACGTACGCCCGCCAAAAAACCAAACTTACCTATTTCTTGTTCCATAGTAACATACAACACATGAGTGCTTTCCGAACGAACAAATCGGTTAGAACGCAGAATATCATTGTTCCACATATTTGTAGAACCCACTAAAGTATCTCGCTTTATATCCAAATCATTATTGGCATGTTGGTATAAATAACCTGCTTCAAACTTGCTTTTTTCTGTTATGGGTAAGGAGTATTCCACTGCCAATTCGGATTCATTGTTTAAATGATGATAGAATATATTATCTTTACTCAATTGTTGAATAGGTGTAAAATACGTGTTGGTGTAATAACTGTCTTCCGTCTCGTGCGAAAATGAACTGACGTAATTTACATTCAGTTCATGTCCTTCTTTATTGAATTTATGGCTATAATTGGCATTTACCTCCAAATCAGACTCCATTTCGGGTAATCTTCTGTCGCGGTTATAATTACTTTTGACAGTTTGAAAATTATCCTTTAAAGAATATGTTGAACTATCCAATTGTGTTTTTAAACGATAATTCAAATTAACCGATGCACCAAACTGATTCTTTTCATTTAGTTTATAATCAAAACCTGTACTGGCAATATAAGATACCGGTTTAGAATGACCTATTGAATAGGTTTCGGAATAGCTTGCCAAATGCTGTAAATCATACGAAGTAGAGGTGATATCGTTAATTCTGATACGACTATCCTGACGAATTCCAAAACTACCAAAGAGATTCACTTTACCAGGGTTGTAATTTACTAATACATTGAAGTTCTTCCTGTTCTGATTTCCAATATTGGCTATTAATACCCCATTTAGCCCAAGGTTTTTATTCTTTTTCAACACAATGTTGATTATCCCTGAAGTGCCATCGGGTTTAAACTTAGCAGAAGGATTGGTTATAATTTCTATCTTTTCAATGGAACTTGCCGACATTTGTTGAAGTGCCGCTGCCTGATTAATTTTCAACATGGCCGAAGATTTTCCATTAATAAGGATAGTAACATTATCCGATCCACGCAAACTTACATTTCCATCCATATCAACCTGAACAGAGGGTATATTCTGCATTAAATCACTTACCGAACCTGATTTACTCATCAAATCCTGACCAACATTAAATGTTTTCCGATCAATAGAGTTGATAAAAGTAGAGCGTTGACCCACTACTTCTACCTGACCTAGGGTTTTGCTGGATACATAAATATATAATTTACCTAGATCTACTTTGTTATGAGTGGAACTGATAACCACTTTTAGGGAATCGGATTTATCGTACCCAATAAAGCTATAACTGAGTTTATATTCTCCGGCAGGGAAACCCTTAAATGCAAATAAACCATTCTTGTCGGTCACCGTTTGCGCAAAAATACTATCTTTTTTATTTCGCACTACCACGTTGGCAAACTCTACCGGACTTTCCGTAGATTTCTCAATTATATATCCTTTGATATTGGCAGGTTCAAGTAATTCGGCAAACATACCGAAAATACTTATATATAAAAATAAGCCGACAGTTAAGATTCTTCTAATTATAAAATTAGGATGCTGATTGGGATTCATTTTTAATTGCTAGATTACTGTTTATAAAAATTTCTGGAGATCAATTTTATTTAAAGAGAATGATCGATTTAAGTAGATTATCAGTCATTTTTTAAGGGGTACAAAGTTATTCAAATTAAATTCAAAATTGATTAAAAACTTCATCTCCAAAATTGAGAAATGCAATTGTAACAGAAATTTAATCTATTCATTCCGACAACAAAGGACTATTTCATGAATTCGTAACGCTATCTAAATACCATTGATATATGCTTGAAATACTTTTGCAGAATTCGTTAATAAAACTTTCAATTTTGAGAAAAAATATTCAATCATTTAAGCTCTGGTTCGTTCTTCTAAGCCTATTATTGGTTTACTCTTGTAGACAAACAGATGTTGCTACTTCATCTAAAGTCCCGGAATCTGTTCAATCTTCTGATACCACCCAAATTACACAATTAGTATTCACAGCAGATTTGCACTACGGCATTACCCGTGCCTTTAGAGGAGTAGCTGTTGATGCAAATATTGTAAATGAAGCAATGGTAAAACAAATCAATGCTTTGCCAACTGCTGTTTTTCCAAGTGATGAAGGCATAAATGCCGGTAAGAAAATTGGGTTTATTGATTATGTAGCTATTGGTGGCGATATTACCAATCGACAACAATCGGGTATTCAGTCAGCTACAGCTTCATGGGCTCAGTTTAATGCCGATTATCTTAATGGGATAACATTAAAGAACAAACAAAATATGAACACTGATTTCTTACTTATCTGTGGGAATCATGATGTTTCTAACGCCATTGGTTTTTACAAAGCGTTGAGTCCGGCTATCGATAACAGTTCTATGGTGAATATTTATAATTTAATGCTCAAGCCTACCACTCCTAAAACGTCATCTACCTATAATTACGCTACTGATAAACCCAATTATTCAAAAGATATAGTTGGTGTTCACATGATGTTCATCACTATGTGGCCCGACTCTGCCAATTGTGTTTGGATGGAAAAAAAATTATCCACAGTCAATGCCTCTACTCCGGTTATTGTTTTTAGTCATGATCCTGTAGCAGGAGAATCTACGCATTTCACTAATCCATTTGGTGATCATGGTTTAACTGCCGATTACGAAAATGAGATTGATGAAAAATATAAAGGCATGCTAAGTCTACAAAAAGAATTTGCTGCTTTTTTAAAAAGGCATGCTAATATCAAAGCCTATTTTCACGGACACACCAATTATAACGAGTACTATACTTTTGTTGGTCCGGATGGTGATGTTAATCTGCATGTCTATCGGGTAGATTCACCAATGAAAGGATCTGCCTCCGGTTCGGATGAAACAAAACTTTCTTTTCAGGTTATTTCTATCAATGGAAAATCTAAAACTATGACCGTTCGCGAATGCCTTTGGAACACGTCATCGATTAACTCTCCCATTGTGTGGGGAAACACATCTACAATCTCCTTATGATAAATTAGGCTAATATAAATTGAGGAACAAAGGAATGTAGTTAAACATCAGGGCATTCGATCCGGAGCAAAACACCACTATACAACTTAATTTCAACTAAATACATATATCGTAACAAAGGCTTAATGAAGCTGAAACACAACCTTAACCTCGCTGCTGAATCTTCTACATATTTTTGTACAAATTATATGAGAATATACTTTTGATATAGATGTGTAATTATTATAAAAGCAAAAACAATGATTTTCGATAAAGCGACTTATTCTAAAATAACAGCATTATTTGTCCTTACCTTATTTATAACTCAACTGGATGCAACTGTATTAAAAGGACGAATTCTGGATTCCAAAACTCAAGAGCCGCTTATTGGTGCAATAATTCGCCAAAATTCAAATAATAAAGTTGATGATATAGCACGCCTTGACGGGACATACATTTTGAAAAATTTGAAGAGCGGTAAATACCTCTTTAGCATTCAATACGTGGGATACGCAAAAATTGAAAAAGAAATCAACCTTCCGGCAGGCAAAGATGTAGTGAGTGTTGATATTTTACTTGAATCGCGAGATGTCTCACTTGATGAAGTAAGTATTGTAGGAAAATTAAACAGAGAATCTACCCAATCAGCACGAAACACAGAGAAAAATGCTGACAATTTATTGAATATCATCCCGGCTAAATCTATTCAACTATCGCCAGACCTAACAGTAGCTAATGTTCTTCAACGGGTTTCGGGCGTAACAATCCAAAAAACAGCAAGTAGCGGCGAAGGTCAATATGCGATTATCCGGGGAATGGATAGACGTTACAATTACACACTGGTGAATGGAATTAAAATACCAAGCCCAAACGATAAGAACAGATATGTGCCCATGGATATATTTCCAGCTGAATTGCTTTCGCACATAGAAGTAATCAAAGCATTGACTCCCGATATGGAAGGTGATGCTATTGGTGGTGCTATGAATTTAGTAATGAAGGATGCTCCCAGTAAACTAATCATAAACATTAATGGATCTGTTGGTTACAACCAGTTATTTTTCGACCGTTCGTTTTATCAGTTCAATACATCGGTCGTACAATTACAATCACCTGCCGAAAAAGGAATTATATCTGCTCAGGCAGGTGACTTCACCAAAGATAATCTAAGTTTCAAAGCTACCAAACCATTCCCTAATTTTAATGGAGGTATTACTATTGGAAATCGTTTTTTCGGCAACAAGTTAGGCATCGTTTTAGCTGTAAGTAACCAAAATAGCCACACCGGGTCAGACGCATTTGTAGCAATTCCAAGAGCACAACCAAATCCGGGAACTATACCGGGATTTGAAACTATGGAAAAAAGAACCTACTCCACCTTACAAAACAGATTAGGTATTCACAACAAGATGGATTATCAAATTAATAAATCTAACAAAATTAGTTTGTATAATGCCTATTTCGAGTTGAACAAATATATCTCCAGACATTTGGTTGAGACTTCATTGAGTACAGGTGTCGGTAATATGGTGGTAAAAGACAGATCGCAAACCCAACTTGAACGTATCTATAACTCTACACTTCAAGGAAATCATTCTCTGAATAAAGATCTTAAACTTGATTGGTCGGCTGTATATTCAAAAGCATGGGCAAATAACCCTGATGAAGTGGAACTACAAGCTAACAGCACAGATATCAATAATCCAATTCTTCAAGGCATCACTCATAAATGGAGACACAATACTGATAAGGACTTAGCCGGTTATTTGAATGTTGCCTGGTGTCCGGAATTTCTCTCTAAAAATACGGAATTGAAAGCCGGTGGTATGTACAGACATAAAGAACGTGACAATTATTATAACGAGTATTCGCTTGATCCGATTCCTGACGCAGGTTCTAATACTCAATTGTATCATGACATTTACACCGCCAAATTTCAATTTAGTGGTAATGGTGCCAGTCTGGGAAGTCCGGTAAATCAAAATGATTACCACGTTACTGAAGATGTGGCTGCTTACTACGGACAGTTGAAATTTAAAGTAATGAACAAACTGAATGTGTTGGCCGGAGTAAGAGCAGAACAAACCATCCTAAAATGGCTAACTCCCATGCCAGTGTCATTTGTCGGAGCTTCCGGAAATACAACCTATATGGATATATTACCAAGCGTACACTTTAAATATGAACTTAGCGAAAATCAGAATTTGCGTTTGAGTTATTTCTCATCCATCTCTCGTCCAGGTTATTTTGAAGTAATACCATACAATATAAAAGGTGAGACATTCGATGAAAAAGGAAATCCTTATTTGAAACGTTCAAAAGCGCAGAATCTTGATTTCCGATATGAGCTTTTCCCCAGAGCTTCGGAACAAATACTAGCCGGCTTCTTTTATAAAAACATACAAGACCCTATTGAATATAGTTTAGTTCGCGAAAATGGTCCATCGGCTTTACAACTTAAACCGCAGAACTTTGGTACAGCTACAAATTTTGGTGCCGAACTGGTTGTGATTAAGTATTTCGGAAATTTTGGAGTCTCTGCCAATTATACCTATACAAAGTCAAGTATTACAACTAATAAACTGACATATCACCGACGTGATCCGAATAACACTGCTTCAGACCTGATAACAGACAGCGTTAAAGTAACCAGACCTATGCAGGGGCAAGCCGATCATATCGCCAATTTGTCATTATTATATAAAAATCAAAAGGTAGGACTCGACTGTCAGGTATCGATGGTTTATACCGGAAAGTATATTTCACTTGTCTCCGGATGGGAAGGATTAGACTACTGGAGTATGCCTGTTGCAACTTTTGATTTTTCGTTCGAACAGAAACTAAGTAAAAAAATAAATCTGAGTATTTTCGGAAAAGCGCGTAACCTCTTGAATTCGGCTGCTATCACCCGGATTCTGAAACCGAACGATTTCTACAACTCCAATAGTAATATTAAACTTCCGGAACAAGACAGTCCCAATAGTATTCTGGTTCAGAAAGAGCAATACGGACGCAATTTTCTTCTTGGATTCCGATATTCATTTTAAGTAGTTACTAGTAAATAGTTACCAGTTATACTTCGACAAGTTCAGCAGAAAAGTATGTTTATCTGCATTTCTATTTCAAAAAACATATCATCAAATAATCTTTATCATTACAAATAATAACAAAACAATAATATAATCAATTAAAACAAGGTATGAAAACAAAAATTTTTTCTTTGAGTGCTGTGGCAGTATTAGCTTGTAGCCTCTTTTCTTCATGTGCAAAAGATTCCACTACGGTTTCTGTTCCACCAGTAGTTGTCGGACTTGCAGTTAGTGATGCAGCTCCTTTATCAGGAAGTATTAAAGGAACCATGTTGAGTGGCAAAACCTATACTGTAGGTGCTGACATAACTGTAAACGCAGGTGATACATTACTTCTTCAACCGGGTGTAAATCTTAAAGTAAGCAGAGGTAAAACAATTTTAGTAAAAGGTGTATTTATCTCGTTAGGAACAAAAGCATTACCTAATTATATTGGGCCTGATAAAACCTTTACAAAAACCGATGCAGCAGGATATTCAGCAGCAGCCGATTCAGCTTACGTTGGTTACTGGACAGGTCTTACCTGCGAACCTTCATGTACATTATTGGATTTGAAATGGACACACATTGAATATACAGGTGGTAAATTTGGTGCAGTTCTTTTCCCTACAGGTGGTAAAGCCGGAGATGGAGCAAAAGGTATCTTATTTCAAAACCCTACAGGTGACTTTATTATGGAAGACAGCTGGATGTATGGAAGTATCGATGATGCCGTTCGTATCTCCACAGGTCGTATTCACATTATGCGTAATACATTCGAAAAATGTGGAGCTACCGGTGGTGACTGTTTAAATGCCAAGAGTGGTACTGTAGGTGATATGGCTTACAATCTTTTTGTAGGAACTGCCACTAACGGAACAAAAGCTTCGAACAAAGGTGGAGTAGGTCCGCAAACTAATGTAAATATGTATAACAATACATATATCAGCGGTGGTTATCGTCAGAAAGACCCTACCGGTCGTGGAGGTTGTATCAACTATGAAGAAGGTGCAAAAGGAAAAGCATTCAATAATTTGATGGTAAACTGTAGAACAGGTGTCAGAATTCATAACAATCCGGCAGCCGATGTGGCAAATATGTCTTACGGTTACAATTATACCTATGGTGACTCATTAAGAGTAATGAATAACGTATATCCTGTTGGAGCTTCACTTACAAGTGGAACTACAGCAGTTACTGTACCACAATCTACAGATATTCCTACATATACAGCTCTTTTATCTAATGTCAATTTTCAACAAACGTACTTATACACTATAGTTGGTGGAGTATGTCCTAATATCGTAGCTCCATATGATGGTACTGCTTATGTGAAAGTAGGGAATCCATTGTTTTCAAGCTTTGCCCTTCCATATACAGGTAAACTAGCCGATGTGTCTGCTGTAGCTTCTTACAATTTCAGATTACAATCTACTTCACCCGCTCTTGCTAAAGGAACAATAGATGCTACTAAAATTGCTCCATTAAATGCCATTCAGGTAACTAATGTAAACTTTAAACCATCGGAAGTAACTTTACCCGGTACTGACATGGGTTGTTACCAGAGCAATGGCAAAGGAAATCAACATTAATCATTAAAAGAAAATCTCACATCAAGCATGTGAGATTTTTTTACACAAACAATGAACATAATGAAAGCACTCCCAATAAACCAAACAACAAGGTCTAATAACAAGACACTAAGATTATTTTATATTGTCTCGTTAGCATTAATATTATTATCTGGTTTTGGCTCAGGATTAAAAGCTCAATCAGGCACTATCACTCAGTTTGTTTACACATCAGATTTACATTATGGAGTAGTTCGGACCTTTCAAGGTAAAGAGAAAGTAGAAGCAACCACTGTAAATAAAGCCATGATCCAGCAAATGAATACTTTGCCTACCGTAACATTTCCAAACGATGGGGGTGTGAATGCAACTAAAAAAGTCGGCAGTATAGACTATATGATTATAACCGGTGACATTGCCAATCGTCAACAAAAGGGAATTCAGTCGGCAACCGATTCATGGGCACAATTTAGTGCCGATTATCTCGGCGAAGGTGTAACACTAAGAACAAAGAATAATCAAAAGATTAGTTTCCTGCTAGCCTGTGGTAATCATGACGTTTCCAACGCAATAGGGTATCCAAAACCAATGAATCCACTCACAGATGCAAGTGCCATGGTTGGTATTTATAATCGGATGCTTGCCCCTACTACGCCAAGAACTAACGAAACGTATAATTACAATACCGATAAAATAAATTATACAAAAGAAATTGCCGGGGTACATTTTATGTTTGTAACCATGTGGCCAGATTCGGCCAACCGTGTATGGATGGAAAAAGACTTATCTGTGGTTAATCCTGCAACTCCTGTAATTATATTTACGCACGATGAACCGGACTGCGAAGCAAAGCATTTTACAAATCCAAACGGAACCCATGATATAAATGTAACCGATAAATTTGAGAACTTACTGGAAGAACAGTTGAAAGATGGGAACACTACAAAATCGGGAACAATTATTGAGCAACGTGGATTGGTGACATTTTTAAAAGCCCATAAAAATATCAAAGCTTATTTTCACGGTAATACCAATAGTAATGAATTTTACTCTTATGTAGGACCCGATAAAGACATTAGTTTACCCATTTATAGGGTTGATTCACCGATGAAAGGCTCTATATCAGGACTGGAAGCTACTGATGGTAAAGGCGACGAAACAAAATTATCGTTTCAGGTAATAGCCATCGATCCTAACACCAAAACACTTACCGTGCGCGAATGCTTGTGGAACACAGCAGGTGCCGCTTCCAAAGTTAGTTGGGGTACCAACTCCACCATTTCGTTGAAGTAAGAACGAAACTATATTTTCAGAAGAATGTAAAGGGGATAAACAGCAGTTTATTCCCTTTCTCTTTTTGGTTATATACATGGGCAACATCCTCTACCCCATATGCCCATACCGCTCGCGCCACTCTACTGCGAATAATTGATACTGACAACCGGCAGAAGCCGAAAGGTAAACATGCGGAAGCAACCGCAACGTAAAAGGATGAACCCGACAAACAAGAAATCAACACCGCAGCGAAAAAGGATGACACAGAACTGAAATCGGATGCAATTGACGGGAAAGAAATTGATTCTGCCAGAGGAAAGAACGCGTCTGACAAGCAAAAGAACGACACGTGCAGTAGAGTAGAACGCGTCTGACGAACGAAAGAACGATACATACAGTAGAGTAGAACGCATCTGACGAACGAAAGAACGCGTCTGACGTACGAAAGAACGACACGTGCAGTAGAGTAGAACGCGTCTGACGAAGAGTCGAACGCAATTGACGAGCAAAAGAAAGGGATGGTTTGCTAGTTAAATAGCATGAAAAGTATTGGAGAAGACAAGCTATCTACTTGCAAAAGAAATCAATAGAAGAGTTCAAAACCAGCGATGAAAAGGGATAAACTACAGCCACGCCCGCCGGCATCCAGCAGTCAAAAAAATACCAACCCAACCATTAGCACCCCCGAAGCAAAACAAAGCTCACAATTTCCGCCGCAAAATATAATCAAAGATGATGAAATAAATGTAGTTAATGTGAAATAAAGTATTTATCTTTGGAGTGAAATTTTAATTAAAACACACAAAACACTACCCCTAAAGTAAATATATACGAACTAGCAGTTCGCATATCCTACCAAATTGAGGAATATGGGAAATTGAAGTACGCATATATACGTGTTAGCGGCAGCCCTAAAAAATAAAAAAGACAATTAAACTGAATAAACATGACAGAAAAAAAGATCGAATCTGGAACAAGACTTAGCTCAATGCTTCTTGACCATTTTATTATGACGATGATTGCAG
>Ga0302286_10002329_pt1 | contig 13249 bp, 9 predicted proteins | sample III_Fen_E2_3_FD_198765 | JGI IMG/M metagenome (GOLD analysis project Ga0302286, IMG submission 198765) | Peat permafrost microbial communities from Stordalen Mire near Abisko, Sweden - III_Fen_E2_3 | ecosystem: Environmental > Terrestrial > Soil > Wetlands > Permafrost | place: Sweden: Abisko...
AAAAAAGAACTTCAAACCCTTATCAATGAGCTAAAGGAATGCCCATAGGACACGATTGCCAAAAGGTACGCCTGGCCATTGCCAGCAAGGGTAAAGGCAAATCGGGTGGCGCACGGGTGATTGTACATGTTGTTTTTAATGCCGGCAATGCTTACCTGCTATCCATTTACGATAAATCGGAACTGGAAAACCTTACCGAAAGTGAGATACTCGATCTTATTAAACTCATCCCAGAATAAAACAATACCCAGCGCCTTGGCCGGGTTCGTTGCTAATATAATAAGTCTGAACCCCGATTAATCTGATTACCCCGATTTCTTAATCCTGAAAATCATAGCTTGTCCCGGCACGCCGGGAGTTCAGACATTGTTGCCACACTATAACAAACAAAACCCGGCACATTGGCCGGGCTTGTTGTTTCATAATATTGGGATTATAAATCCCTTGTTTAAAGGTGGTGATTACCTGCCAGCCTTTGGATGGCAAATCACCACCAGCCGCTGCAAGCTTTTGTGCATATCCCAAGGAGCGGGGGAAAACCACTTAATTGAGGCCTCTTAACAGAATAAGACCAATAATCACAAATCGACACCGACTTCATGATCTTTTAGGCATATTCCAAAGGCCAAAGATTGTTTTACAGACAAACAACTATTCCAATATTCGCATCAATACCTTTTACAATATCCTTACGATCTGTATTGGAAGAATCAGTATATTTAGAAGCATTGTGTCCGTAGCCCAAGCTTAAATCAAGTGAAACATGCTCGTTGATAAAAATACCTAATCCACCTCCAGCCTCATAGCCAGTTAAATGAAATGAAGTTTCGTAATCGGGACCTATCGAGTATACGCTTTTGCTTTTACCCCAACCCGGGCCAATTGCTCCATGCAGGTAAGGTTTAATTTTTGTCTTTCCAAAATAATATCTCATAAAAGGCATAACCAGAAGAGAATAAGTTGTATATGAGTCGTCTCCATCGATCTCTTTACTTCGGCTGTAAGGTATTTCCAAGCCAACAGCAAAGTTATTGGCTATGAAGCGGCCAATTTGTGGAGTTATATCCAGGTTACGGGTTTTACCGCTACTACCACTGTTGTTATTGGTTTCCCAACTTGCATTGTAAGTGGAATATTCAAGTTTACTTTCCCCACCTATTAATGTTTTCCCTTTTTCGGTCTGGGCATTCGTTTTTATGGCTGTACCTAAAAATACGGCCAATAGAATTGTAAAAATAATTGTTTGTTTCATTTTTATAAAGTTTAGATTTTATAAAACGAAGCCTCCACTTACAGGAAGCTTCGTTGGTTTAATTTTAAAAAGGATTATAAATCCCTTGCTAAAGAGTGCCAATTGCAAATTGGCACTAGCGTTCGCGATCTTTTGCATATCCCGATGAGCCAGAGAGAGCGGGATTGCCTGGCTTTTAAACTATTTCTTAGTCTTTATTATAAATGCTCCATTTCTCCCAAATTTGCCATATTCTTTTATGGCATCTTCTTTTTTAAGCACCTTCATGTCCAAAATATTTCCTTGTGTTAGTTTAGATAATTTTTTTTCGCTTTCTGAAGTCAGATACTCATTATCTAAAACATACAATAGGTTAGTTTTTATTTCGACTATCCCATCTTTATTGGTAATTCCATATTCCTTTTTAGCTTCTTTTTCACTTAAAGCCTTTATCTTAAATTTCTTGCTATAAGATTCATCTATATTGAGCTTCAGGTAATCAATTTTACTTAAAATCAAACCATCCAATAATATTATCGGATCATTACCTGTTGTCGCAATAATAATGGGTCCTGTTTTACCCTTTAGCGAGTTCTCTTCCTGTGCATAAAGCATTATAGATGAAAAGAAAAAGAAAAAGAAAAAAATAATTTTAATTTTCATAAGCTAAAAAGTTTACCACAACCAGTTGAACATGAAAAAACGAATAAATGGATCCGGAGCAATAACATTATAACTCGCTGCACCATATGGATGAAAAGAGCCATCGAATCGATTTATAACATATGTATTTCCATTTATACTAAGGTCTTGTGCATCATGGTATTGAGAGCCGACACCATTGGCATAGTTACCAAGTAGTAAATCTAAACTTGAAGGCTTGTCATAATTTGGTAAAGTAACTTGATATGTTGTACCAGGATTTCCCCAGTGTGTATGATAACTAGCCCAAGCTCCACTTGGAGGAGGTCTTTTACATCATCAAACTCAAGTTGGTAGCCTCTGTTATTCATACCTGCTTTAATCTCTGCATTCCTGTTAAAAATAGTAAGACCTTTTTTTAGGTAGAGCTCTCCTTTAAAAGTATTGTAATTGGAGTAGCCACCTGCTACTCCAAAATACAAACTATCAGTAATACTTGCCTTTGCCCCTGTAATCAGAACGAAAGTAAAGAAAATCAATATTAATTTCTTCATGTCGTTTGTTACGGGTAGGTTATTGTCCAACTTCGTTTCTCTAAATCATCAAGGCTTAAATCATACCGCTTCAAAATATTATAATTGCTCCTGATTTTATCCCAACCATACTTATCCACCGTATCCTTACTTAAAATATATATACTGATAGTATCTTTTGGTGAGACCAAGACTTCATCCCATTCTTTTTTGCTATCAAGATAACTGTATTTCGATGGGTATACCATTTTTAATCTTGGCTTTATTACATCAATTAAAGTGTCTGGATAATTATAACTCTCGTAAAATTGAACAGTGTCTTTTGAATTATTTTGGATTCTAATACTATAAACATGGTCAACCAGATCTTTGCAACTGGCACCACAAAGCATTATCGCTAATATAACTAATATATTCATTTTCATACCCTTAATGTTAATTGATTAAAAAAATAACCACCAAGCAAAAGGGAAAGTCGGATGTGCTACTTTCCAATACCAAGTAGGATGGTATTCCCTTGGATACTCAGGATCATCATTTGACCACGGCAAAGCATCTAAAGCTCCTGGGTCATGGTTTTGTAAATACCTGTATGACATCCTGTTTGCTTGCGTTTCATACCATTCATAATTGTGATTGTTAAGTCCTATGTCATCTAATCCTTGACCTACTAAACTAGGTAATGCAACACTAGTTAAATACAGGGGACCAACTAATCGACTTTGTAATGTATGACCATATTCATGTCTAAAAATATCATCAGTGTAAGGATCTGCAACCACATTCTTAGAATTTATGTATGAGCCTAAAGTTAAACCCCATCTCCAGCCTGAATTATCATTTTTATTGACCAAAGTAGCACCTCCGTAATAACTTACATCATCAACATTGCCTGTCATGTTTCTAAGGTGTGAATATCCTTTTCCAAGTATGGTTTGAGGAAGTTCCCAAGTCCATCTTGAAAGTAATTGTAAGCCTCGGCCTGCAATAGTTCTATTTGGGTCAGTTTTAAAACCTCCTATATCAATCTTCCATGCTTTATTTGTTGGCGACCATTGGGCTGTTGGGTCAAAGTCTTTCCATGCGTTTTGCCTTGCACTCTTACTGGTTGGGTCTAAACCGCCATCAATAAAAGCCGTTTTTAATAAGTCCCCTACAAAAGTTAAAATTGTTCCCAAAAAGAATTCCCCATCCGGATCATTGTACTTCAACGGGTTATTCAAACAATACGAATACCTGTTAAAATTTTGGCTATTATCAGAACTTTGAACATAGGGGTCAGGGCTTAAAAACCTCCCAACAACAGGGTCGTACAAACGGCCATTCATGTTGTAAAGCTTAAAGTCTTCCAGATATTCATGTCCCGTAAAACCACGGTCAGCAAATAAAAAGGGTTCGCTGGTTAAAGTATAAGTCCAATCATCTTTATCGCGCCGGCGTCCCCAGGCATCGAAACTGTATTCATCAGCAGGGTTGGTTCCGTTTTTCAAATGGGTAATGGTTCCCAAATGGTCACGGAAGATGTTGTAAACCGTCCAACTGCCTGTTCCTACTTTCTTGGCTACAGCAACAGCAGTGTAAGCATCGCCTCCAATCCAGATGTATTGGGTAACGGTTGTACCAACCAGCTCGCGTTCGCAACTGCCGCCAAAGTACCAGCGGGTTTTTGTGGTAGTACCATTATCTTTCAGGATCATGCGGATACGCTGATGATCAGCATTGTAAATAAAATCGGCGGTTTTGGTCCCTTCAGTGATTTTCTTCACCTTTTCGAACGAATAGTAAGTAATGTCTTGTTCGGTAGTTGAAATGTTTTGCCCGTTGGTGATGCCACTTACCGCGTAAGGCGTATTATCGTAAGCATAAGTACCGGCATCGCTCTTGGATAGGATGTTACCATTTTTATTGGCCGTATAACCAACAGATAAATTTTGCGGGCCTATAACCGAGGTCAACCGGTCGAGTTTATCGTTATCGTACTTAAAGCTATCAGTTTTGTTTTTCAGAAAATTCGTCCTGTAAGTTAAATTCCCGTCATCAGCATTGAAAGAATAATCGTAGCGCTGCACCCCGGTGGCATTGATCTGTGAAAGCAAGTTGTTGCCATCATACCCCCACGAACTGGAGGTAGCGCCAATATTAGCTTGCCTTACACGTAAATATTCGTCCATGGTAGTGAGTTCCCAAACGGTAGCGCCGTTAAATTGTATCCGATAAAGATAACCATTATTCGTGTCATAATCGTACTGCTCGTAGTCGGTGCCATTAAAATATTTGCGGTACAATCGGCCCTTAATATCGTAGCTAAACCTCACCTCGTTACTGACTCCACCAATACTTTCGGAGATGATGCTATCCCGTCCGTCAGTACAATAAGTGTATGAACGCGAAACCCCGTCAGGAGTGGTAATATTGCTTAGCTGTTTTTTAGTGGTATACGAGTAATCGGTAAGGCCTTCGTCCGATGGAGATGTCGTGTAATAATCGAGCAAGCCATCAGACTGGTAGGTATAAGTGGTTGTTTGTCCACGTCCGTTTTGTTGGGTCTTTAACTGGCCTGTTCCGTACCAGGTATTTGTGACTGTACCAGCGCTTGGGTCAGTTATTGTCAGCCGGTTCCCATTTCTGTCATAGGTCATGCTGGTGGTCACTCCCCCTGGTGCAATGGTCGATCTTAAATTACCGTTCGGGAAATATTTATAAACAATGGTACCTCCTGGATCGGTCCGTTTGGTTATCAACCCAGCTGCATTCACCGTTTCTGTGTAATTCCGGTTATTTACCGTACGGGTGGCAATAGAGTCAGTATAGCCTATTGTTGTAATTGGCCCAAAGTTAGGACCAATATGGATGATTTTACCTGAATCGTCGTTGTATCCCATCCAGTTCCAGGTGGAGGGTGTCCCGGTTGAAGGTTCAGATACCGTTGCTAATTGCCCTTTGGTGTTGTATTGTTTGTCAACTTTCACAAACTGTCCACCAAACTTTTTGGTTTCGGTGCGTAACTCCCGCCCAAGTTTATCATACCATTTTTTAGTTTCCGATCCGTCGTTACCGATTTCCAGAACATAATAGCGAGAATAGGCAGGGCCATCGGTAACATTCAGGTTGCGTGTAATTGTGGTTGTAATTCCTTTGCTGGGCACAATGCTGCTTAACTGATCGTTACTGTTATAATTATAAACAATCATGTTATTAAAAGGGTCACGTTTCGTATGGATCAGCCCTGTTGCCGGATAATAATCGTAAGTGGTTTTATTACCAGCCGGGTCGGTAATCGTCTCTACATTCACATTGTTTGCCCAATAGGTATAAACAGTAGTTTGTTCGGTCAAACCAATTGAGTATCTTTTTTCTTTCCACAAGTTACCAAAAGCATCGTAATCACGGTCCAACCGCCAGTAAGTGAGATCACCCTCATTGTTGTAATCAATATCAGGCGAATTGTTGGTCGGCGAATAAGAACGAGTCGTTACATAGGTATTGGTTGTTGTCCCCTTTTGCGATGTTTCCGTAATGGTGGTAGGCCTTCCAATCAGCCAATCGGCTGTCCGTTCATCGTTGTACAGGTACTCTGTTTTTTGCGTATGGCCCCCTCCAAAATCTTTGGTAACCGATTTCAGGTTGTAATCCGGATGGTATTCAACAGTTGTGCCTACACTTAACTTGGTCAGGTTATCAACCTCGGTAACCGACGAAATATATGGAAAAATCCGTTTGTTGGTTGCATCCAGCACAATCGGACTTGCCCAATTGTTGGTTGTTGTTGTTAATGCAGTGTTTCCTCTTCTGGTATAAACAGTCTGGATTTTTGGGTAATAGTACGTTTCATCGTATGTGTAATTACTTTCAGTAATAATACCTGTTGCATCATTGATTGTAAGCTGTTTCGAAAAGCCCAGGAACCCTTTGCCCTCCCGGTGTAACTTTGCCCCAAAGTACTTGTAAGTAACCGAATTTGTTTCATCAATACCATTATCATAGAGGGCATGTGAAACCAATTGCATCGAAGAGGAAATATCGCATACCGGGAAACTTGCCCCCGAACCACGGATATACACTTCGCCGTTTGTAAATGGCGTTACCCCACTGTTTGACATCGGCAGGTAACTTAAGCTGGACTTGGCCCCCAGTCCATCAATAACTGTATTGACCAGATGGCTCGGAGTTCCATTTGCAAACGAAAACAATTGGGATGTACTGTAATATTTGTAAAACAACTGGGAACGGCCATCGCCATTAAAGTCACCGAAGTGGTAAAAACGTTCGACAGAATCATCCCCCGGCATCATAGTTGTTGTTGTTGAAACATATTCAGTGATACTGAAATCATTACCGGAACTAAGAGCAACATTTATCCTGTTGTAGTTATTGCTGGTATTTGTTCCCCTTCCAACCAAAATAACATCTGTTCTGCCATCTGCATTTACATCACGGGCATAAATGCGGTTATTCATCGTATTAATACTAAAAGCATTAAAACAACTTAGCGCTTTTGACTGAAACCCCCCATTTATTAATGATAATATCGACCAATTATAAGTATAAAGGTCTTCTTTGATGATGTCAACTGCACCATCTCCGTTATAGTCTCCAAACAGTAAAAAATCAGTAGATTTCATATTCGTTCCGGAGGCAGTTTCTATCAAGATATTGTTTGCACCTTTAAACTCATAAAGTTTATAGCCAGTATCGGATAAGACCAATAAATCAGTGCATCCGTCCCCGTTAAAATCAACTAATCGATTGGTCATCTTATCATCTTCAGCATAATATTTCAGTCCAAAGCTAGGAATGGAAGCACTGTAAATATCTACCCCTAGATAAGTATATAAATACCAATTATTTATGCTATTATGATACAAGAATTCCAGTTTTCCGTCACCATTATAATCTACCACATCCAATGTTCTATTATCATAACAACGATAATATGATGTACTCGGAGTAAAAGTAGTTCCTGTTGACTGATAGAAATAATAATCCTTTTGATTTGGAATTCCAGTAGTTTTAACCTGCATCATTAAATCAGTTAACCCATCGCCATTAAAATCGTTAACCAGAAATGTTTCAAACAATGGAGGTAAGGCTCCATCAGTCCAGTAATTTAGGGTTCCGTTTGTATCTGCAAGGTATAGTTTCCATCTATCCAAATTAGAATAAACATCTCTAATGGGGGCTGTCACCAAATCTTCACGCCCATCTCCGTTGAAATCACCTACAAAATACAATTCGTCATCCGTACTTGAATAATTGGGTGTATGGGTAAACTGTTCCGTTTGGTTTGTCCATGCAAATACCGTTGGGTTTAGTGCAATGTTTTGACTACTGTATTCGGTCACCTTCTGCAACTGGGCATATGTGTCCCTCATGTAGTCTAGCCCATATTTTTTGAAAGGTTGGCCGTTGTTTTTTATCTCAATGCTGTCTAATAGAATATCACGGATAAATTCTTTGCCTCCATAAACATAACTAGTTACATCTGCCCTTGTCTTATAATTGAACCGGATTTGTGCAAAAGGGTTTTGTATGGTACCGTTTCCTGTATATTCGATCATGGCAATAGGACGTTCATCATCAGTAGCGACGTAACTAAACCTGATGAAATTGTTGTAACGGTCGGTTATCTTATTCAGCTTCCAGCTTAAAATACAAGTTGTGCCAATTTTTAGCTTCGAGTCAGCCGTATTACCGTATTCATAAATAAGTCCCGACTTGGTGTAAACCACAAAATATTCAGGGCCTTGACCTGTGGTTCCATGAGCTACAATTTTCGAGAATTCTTCCAGTTCAGTTCTATACACGCTACTGTCATAACCATAAGTACCGCCTCCATTGTCAATAACTAACCGTTTACCATCCAATGCGTATTTATCAGCTAGGGTACCTCTGACAGCATCCGATTTGCCATCATTATAAATGGTATTGTTAATCCTGCTGATAGAGGAAAGGCCACCAATATTCCATCCAATTCCCATAATCCCATCAGCAAAACTACTTGTATAGTTCAGGCTGATAGACGGTTGCATCCCGTTAGTTCCCGCTGGAACTTCAATTGGGATAGAATAACCCGCAGATCCGCCAACAACCAGATTACCTGGCGTTTTACCCACTGCTAAATTGGGATTTATTTCATAATTGTTGGGATTTATCGCTGGTGAATAAGGAATATCTCCTGAAATGCTTGGGCTCATGATTCCGGCCAGCATAGCGCCATTGTTCGACGTATAAGAATATCCTGCAAAACTATTGTTAGCCTGATAAAACTGAGTACTGCTATCTTTCGGGTCAAGAACCAAACGGTGGGGGTTCCCGATGGCCGCAACCGAACAGATTAACCCTATAAAGAAAATATATATATGTTTTTTCATGTATGTTTTTGTTATTCAATTTACCTAACGATCAATTTCTTATTAAAAGAATGGTTGTCAACCTGAAGTTTGCACAGATAAAGGCCCGATGCTACTTTCTGTCCTGTTTCATCGGTTCTGTTCCAGTTAAACTGACTGGTACCCCTGCTTACATTTTCGTCTGTAATTGTGCGGATCAGTTTACCGGTACTGTTGTAAATCGATATGTTTACTCGGGCAACTGTTGGCAAATAAAATTCGATGGTAACATCGTCAGTTAACGGATTGGGGTAACACTTTAACGAAGTTTCAAGGCTTTCTTTAGCTGCACCATCCTTATCCGAAAGGGCTAAAACTTCTAAATTTGGTAGATTGGTAGGTAATATCACTTGATCCTGTTGCGATTCTTCTGTTTTCGAAGCTTTTTCCTTTTCATCCTGATCAGCTTTTTCCAAAGACTTCAACCTGATGAAACTACTCTCGTGTTTTTCGAAGTTTGCAACACCTTTAATGGTTTCAAATTTTAAAGAATATTCGGTATTGGTGGCTTTCTTCCATAGTTTTAACTTTATCTGTTTTCCCTTTGTAAAGCCTAACCCTCCTTTATCGTCGTTGGCCGAAACAATTAATTGAACGTATTTCTCGTTGAGATTCTCTTCCATAATTTTCGCCGTACCCACACAAATTTTTTCATCATAAGCCGATATTTCATCGCCAGGCTCTAAAATTTCTTTGGTGAGGTCAACGATATTTATATTCATGTGGTCGTACCCATTCCCGATGTATGCAGGCGAGAAGTGTTCGGGTTTGCCTACAGCCAGAGGAATTGATGCGGATTTTGTATAACTGGGGTAAATTACCAAAGAAGTGGCAGAAAGAGCATTGACTTTATAACCTTTCCCTGGAATAAAATCGCCAATGTTATTTTTCCAGCCGCCAAATGCGCCAAAATTTTCAATAGTCCTACCTGCTTCATCCATCACCTTTTTAACTGTCCCATTGTCGATCCAAGGTTGAACAACAGTCATTCCGTTAATCCCTGTCGTTTGCGGGAAAGATATGATATTCCAACCAACAGCGAGTGGTATTGTGAGGGGCAATGCAATCTGATCGCCTGTAATTTGTAGCGTACAGTTAGTTGTAACATTTACTTTATACCCTTCTGTGGCCTGAATATCCCCGATAGTGTTTTTCCATCCTCCAAACGCGCCATAGTTTTGAATCGTATTACCTGACTCATCCATTACACTACTCAACATTCCTGTATCAATTAAGGGTTGAAAGATATGCTTCAGATTCATATCCTCAGGCAGTACATTTGCCGAAATGATATTCCAGCCAGTTTGCAATGCGATAGATTGGGTGGTTAAAACTGGCACCCTGGTTAACCTATTCCCAGATAAATCATAAGTGTATTGATATACTTTATTAACTTGTGCATATCCTGAAATTGTTGGCAATATAGTCATGATGATTGCCAGTAAGAAAAAATAGTATCGTTTTTTCATAGCCTGCAATTCTTTTGATTAATGACTGTTGGGCTAATACACTTTCGATAACCCAACAAGAAAATGATGTCTGATTTTTTCATATTTTTTAACTGTTTTTTGGGGGTTAACACCCCGGTTTATAAATAATTATTTGTTGTTAATTGCCCCGTTCTGCCTGGTACGCAGAATGGGGTTTTTTGCCTCCCCCAAACCCTCTGGAGGACGGGTGGAACAAAATTTAGTGAGGGTTTCACTTAAAGTGAAGCCCTCACTCATCCATACTCACTCATCCATACCTGTCACTTTCAAATTTAACAGGTGGCTTTTTAATCCAGACAGTTTTGAAAACCTGCAAGAATTTGATAAAATATACCCTTGCTTTCTACACACTCTTTAAGCCTTTTAGATGCATCGTTTAAGCCTTTTAAATGATGCGTTGAAAGCGCTACAGTTTATTATTGAGCTTCGACGACCGTCAGGGTACCTGATAAAGCACCTTTCCTTACTTCTTTCCCCTTGTTGATCACTACCCTAACTTCTACCCCATATTCGCCCGGGTTCAATGCCGGTACCAGGAAGTCGAGTTGCGACGGTTTATTGGAGGACACAGTAGCCACTTTTGTTTCAGCGCCATCGGCAGCAACCAGAAAAATTCCCTGTGCAGGGTCGGCGGCATCGTATTTCAGGCGACTGCCGCGAATTTGGGCAATGTTTCCGGGTGTAAGCTGTTCGTTACGGGTATCACTGCCTAAATCGTCGAGGTATTCTATGTCGGGTTTGGGCGAAGAGCCTTTAACCCGCTCGACGGTTACTTTTGAGCCAATTTCGCGTAAGCGTACACCAGCAGAAATGTTGATTTTCACCGAATGGCTGGCCGGGTTGAAAGATTGGTCGGAACCAGAAAAAACACCCTTGATAGAGGGCGACAAGTTGAAAATAGGGGTATTGATAGCATAACCTTCTTTGAGCAATTGCTCAATGGAAATGTAGTACTCCTCAAGTACCGAGAGGGCTTCGGCCTTGGTAACTGTCGAACCGTGGCCAATTATCAGGTCAATCACATCGTCCTGCGTTTTGCTTTGCAGGTCTTGTACCACTGCCATATATTTGGAATCGTTGGTCAGTGGATTTTCGAACAAGGCAAATTTTAAAGACATACATTTTTTGTTTTAACGAACGGGGCAAACCGTTCAGGGTTAATGAATCTTGTGAATTAAAGCAACATCAATTCGTAAATAATGTGCAATTACTTATGAGGTATTGCCTTTATCTGTTAATTCCCGAAAAACGAAAAAGGTACCCCATTGATCGACTTGTTATCAAACATTTATTGTTCATAACAATTTTCAAAAGCATGAAATTTGATTCGTTCGGCATTCAAAACCAACCTTTCGCATAAAAAACCCCGGCGCTTCATAAAAAAATCGACATCAGGTACGAAAAAGGAAAATTGCAGTACATGCCTGTTCTTTGTGGAGCCAGTTGTAACGAACACGATATTAAGGCCGGTTGACCGAACAATCAAAAACGATGTTTTCGAACCGTATCCAGCGGTACCGAAAACAGAAAGGTAAATTATCCGGTTTTTCTCATATTTTTGTAGCGTTAATCGGGACTGCAATTCCCTGTTAATTTATAATTTGAATAGTACCCCGTCATGGTTTTCCGCGATGGGGTATTTTTTAAATACCATGAAGTAGAACTCATGGTGTAGATATTTATCACAATATTAAGCCATATTTAAATATGATGCATCAAGCGACCGGTGGAATTTAATGTTATGAAACATTCGCACAATTGATTTTTTTTGCATATTTTATAATCCCACAAAATCCGATAAAATCGAAGGATGAAACGATGTGAAACAGTAGAAGAATTGTTGAAGGGAATTGAAAATGGTAAAAAAAAGCCAGTCAGGAATCCTAACTGGTTTTAATTTATTATCCGATGTGGCTTGCAGCCGCTGGTGCTGATTTGCCAACCCGAGGCTGACAGGCAATCAGCACCTCTTAATTACGAATCTGTGATTCGTCTAAAATACCTGCTTTTGTGCATATCCTTAAGAGCAGGACAGCTTCTTTATATAACAATCACTTTTTCTGCTTTCGCATCTCTTCAAACTCGCGAACATACCGTTTAAAATCAGTACTATCCTTAATGGGATAATTAAAAAAGATACCTTCACCATCTTCATTGTAAAGTACCAGAAATTGGTCTCCTGCTTTTAGCGTTTTGGGTTGCGTATTCATCCGAACCCCATCTGTCATATTTCTTGTCCGTCCTTCATATTCATTATAATACGAATATTTGTAATTATATCCTCCCGCTTTATAGCTATAACCAAAATCTTCAAAAATTCCAATAGCAAGTTTACCTGTCATTAAAAGATTTTGCTCATCTTTCTTAATTGATTTTTGAAGAAATATAAACACTACAATTAAGGAAGCAAAAAAAATCAAATACATCATGTTTTTCCGTTTCATTTTGAATTAATTATTAAAAGGTAAACTAATTCTTGTAGGAGGTTCAACCCAGCCCCAGTTCCTCCGGATTTGCTACGATCTTCGCAGCCGCTGGTGCTGATTTGCCAGCCCGAGGCTGACAGGCAATCAGCATCTCTTAATTACGAATCTGTGATTCGTCTAAAATACCTGATTTTTGCATATCCTGGAGAGAAGGAGTGAAACAAATTTCAGTGAGGGTTTCACTTGAAGTGAAGCCCTCACTCGTCCATACATAGCTGCTGGATCTCAAAACCTTCCTTCAATTTGTTTTGGAGCGATCTGGAATTGCAAAACCTTCAAAACTTTTGTTTTGGACTCATTGCAACTATCAAAACCTTTATTTAGCGATCCAGTCTTCCGGATCGAGTGTTACGTTTTCTTTCCAAATTTGGAATTTGAGAACTGTTTTCCCATCATCTTCGCTGTCGGAACCGATGGTTCCCAGGCTTTGTTTTAACGATACTTTATCGCCCGCCTTAACCAATACATTCACCAGGTT
>Ga0302286_10002331_pt1 | contig 13244 bp, 11 predicted proteins | sample III_Fen_E2_3_FD_198765 | JGI IMG/M metagenome (GOLD analysis project Ga0302286, IMG submission 198765) | Peat permafrost microbial communities from Stordalen Mire near Abisko, Sweden - III_Fen_E2_3 | ecosystem: Environmental > Terrestrial > Soil > Wetlands > Permafrost | place: Sweden: Abisko...
ACTATCATTTTTCCAGTATTCTGATATTTCACAAATCATTTTTATCCCAAATAAATTGAGCATTTTATCGGAATTAACATTATTTCCAATTTTCCAAGCAGTAACTATAATAGCTTCAACTTTTTTTTCATAAAAATCACGCATCATTGCTTTACATATTAATGAACCAATACCTCGTTTCTGAAATAATTTATTTATTGCTATAGTTTTAATCCATCCAATTGTTTGTGTGTATTTAAAAAATGATTTCAATTCATCAGCAATTGTAATATCTATTATTTGTGATATAGTATCAATATTTGATATACCAAATCCGATTATTTGTGAATCAAAGCAAGCTACATATCCAATATAATTTTGATTTGAAATGAACAAATGAAGATCATTTTCAGAATAATAATTTTCTCCTATTTCATCATTTAATATTTTAGTAATATTAATGATGTCAGAAATTTTAAATGGTCTAATTGTAATCATCGTGCTTTTCAATTCTTTAAATTTCATTCAATATACAATTGAATATTCATTTACTTTGTTATTATTAATAATAGTAAGTTATTATATTTTTAGAGATTTGTTCTTTTTACAATAATTATTTTACGTTATAATTAAAAAAAAATCATTCAACATATTTGTATCTCAACGACTTTCATTAAATAACCATACTATATTAAACTACTAATAATCTAATGTTTAAAAATATTTCGTTTTTAATGGCGATATAATGAGGATTATTTAAATAAATAGTTACTTTTGTCGATTCAGTTTAGTACGTATTTTTTAAGTAAAAAATTAATATTTTAAGCATGACAATTAAAGATATCCCAACATTAAAAATTGGAAATCTAGAAATAAATCCACCAATTATCCAAGGGGGAATGGGTGTGAGAGTTTCACGTGCAGGATTAGCTGCTGCTGTAGCCAATGAAGGTTGCGCTGGAGTTATTGCAAGTGTAGGTTTAGGCGATTATGAAAATAATCCTGCTTCGAAATTCGTAGAAGTTAATAACGATGCACTTCGTGCTGAGATAGCTATTGCAAGATCACAATCAAAAGGTATTATTGGTTGTAATGTAATGGTAGTTTTATCGAACTACGAAGATATGTTACAAGTTTGTGCTGAAGAAAATGTTGATTTAGTTATATCTGGTTCAGGTTTACCACTTGATTTACCTAAATTCTTTGTTGGAAAAGACACAAAACTTATTCCAATTGTTTCATCGGCTCGTGCATTAAATATTATTTGCCGTAAATGGAAACAAAACTTTAATAGAATGCCTGATGCAGTTATTGTAGAAGGTCCAATGGCTGGTGGTCACATGGGTTATTCTTATGATGATGTTACCAACAACAAAACATTAACTCTTGAAGAAATTGTTGTTGAAGTTGTTGCATTTGCAAACGCTTTAGAAACTCCAATTCCTGTAATTGCAGCTGGTGGAGTATTTGATGGTGCTGATATTGTTAAATTCTTGAAGTTAGGTGCTTCGGGTGTTCAAATGGCAACTCGTTTTGTTTGTACTGACGAATGTGATGTTGACATCAAATTTAAACAAGCATATCTTGATGCAAAAGAAGGCGATATAACTATTATCAATAGTCCAGTAGGATTACCTGGTAGAGTTTTGAAAAACGATTTTGTTGATAGAGTTAAAAACGGAGAAACAGTTCCATTTAAATGTCGTTTCCGTTGCTTACGTTCATGCGATCCTAAAACAGTTCCATATTGTATTGCAAAAGTTCTTGGCGATGCATCGAGAGGAAATATGGAAAATGCATTTGTATTTGCAGGATCAAACGCTTACCGTTGTACAGAAATTGTTTCTGTTAAAACATTGGTAAATCAATTGAAAGAAGAAATAATAGCTAATTTATAAGCCATTATTTAAACATATAAAAAAGCAGATCGGATTATTTCAGGTCTGCTTTTTTGTTATATTTGCGTCAACATAAGTTCTTTTACAATATTTCAAACTTAAGGTGCCCGAATGTTCGGGAGTAATAGGGAACCGTGTGAAAATCACGGACTGTCACGCAACTGTAAGTATCAAAAATGTTTTTATCGCAAGATGTCCACTGTTTGCTTTTCGCAAATGGGAAGGACGATAAAAATGATACAAGTCAGGAGACCTGCCTTCGGTTTTTATTTCGAAGCTTTCGTATGAAAAGCAATGAATTCCTGTACTATCATTTCTGGTATTCTCTTTTTCTGTTAGCTTCATACACTTAATTACAATTTAAACTATGAAGTATCTATTAATTTCATTTCTGTGTTTTCTATTTTCAATAATTGGATTCTCTCAAACAGTAAATCGGATTGTTTCGCTTGCTCCATCTTTGACGATGAATGTGTATTATCTTGAATCAAAACAAAAATTGGTTGGTTGTACTAGTTATTGCGAAATAGCTAAACCCGACAAGAAAGAAATTATAGGTTCAATTGTTACTGTTAATATCGAAAAAATAGTAAGCCTTAAACCCGATTTAGTTATTGCAACCTCAATTACAAAACCAGCAGTAATTGACAAACTTCGCAAAATGGGAATTCGGGTTGAAGTATTTTCATCGCCCAAAAACTTTGAAGCAATTTGCGAGGAATTTTTACATCTTGGAACTTTAATTGGAAAAACAGAAAAAGCTAAAGCAGTTATTGCCGAATCGAAAGCAAAAGTTGAAAAGATAAAAGCTTCTCACAAGACGGCTAAAAAAAGCAAGGTGTTTTTTCAAATTGGTGCCGATCCAATATTTTCAGTTCTCTCAAATACATTTATGAACGATTATATTTTGTATTGTGGAGGAGTAAATATTGCTGCCGATTTGAAATCGGGAAGTATTGGTCGCGAAAGTGTTTTACAACGGAATCCCGATGTTATTTTCATCATTACGATGGGAATTACTGGCGATGAAGAAAAAAAGATTTGGTTGACGTATCCCGAATTAACCGCAACGAAAAAGAAACAAATTTTTATAATTGACTCAAATTTAGCTTGTACACCAACTCCCGTTTCATTTGTACAAACTTTAGAAATTGTAAATAAACTTTTAAGTTCACAAAAATGAGTGGATTGATTCACATATACACAGGTACAGGCAAAGGGAAAACAACCGCTGCAATTGGATTGGCTGTAAGAGCATTGGGTGCCGGATTGAACGTTTGCTATTCGTCGTTTCATAAAAATCCCGACAAATACGGCTATCACGAAATTAAAAACCTAGAAAAGCTTGGAGCAAAGATTTTGATTTTTGCAAAGGGACATCCTCATCTTGATAAAAGTTTGGACGAGAATGTAATAAAGCAAGATACTGTAACAGGAATTGCTGAATTAACGAAACTTCTTGCAAACGAACAATTCGACTTATTAATAATGGATGAAATTTTAATATCCGTTCGTGATTCTTATCTTTGCGAGAATGATTTACTCGATTTTGTAAAGAATAAACCTTTGAATTTGGAGCTTGTATTAACTGGTCGTGGTGCTACAAATGCATTGATTGAATGTGCCGATTACGTTAGCGAAATTCAAAAAATCAAACATCCTTATGATAATGGAATTACCAGTAGGAAAGGTATAGAGTTTTAATATGAGCATGAAACACAAACATATCCGATGGATTATTTCTATAATTGTATTGCTTGTATTACTAATAGGTTCGGTTTTACTATCATTATCGACAGGTGAAATTCCAATTAAACTATCCGATATATTACAGATAATGCATACAAAATCGGGTATGGAATATTCGGTTTTGACCAATATTCGATTACCACGAATTTTATTAGCTATAGCTATAGGTGGAACCTTAAGTATGACTGGAGCAGTGTTACAAGGAATTTACCGAAATCCACTTGTAGAACCTTATACATTAGGAATTTCGGGTGGAGCAGCATTGGGAGTTTCACTTTGTATTGTATTGCATTTACATGTTTTGGGTGGATCGTTTATGTTGCCTTTATCGGGATTTTTAGGATCGCTTTGCAGTATTTTTTTAGTCTATTTTTTAAGCATGCGCAAAGGCATTTTTTCTGTTAATAAAATGCTGTTGATGGGCGTTATGATTAGTTTTATAGCATCATCGACTATGATGTTTTTAATGTCGATTTCGAACGCTGACGATGTTCATAGTATTATTTTTTGGATAATGGGATCACTCGATGAATCGAATAGTTCACTTATCAATTTGATGCTTTATACTTCGATTGCTGGTTTGGTCATTGCATATCTTTTTTCGCATCAACTTAATGCACTTCGACTTGGAGAACAAAATGCTCGACATTTAGGAATCAATGCAGGATTGACTATAAAAATCCTTTTTGTGGTATTATCGCTTTTAACGGGATTATGTGTTTCAATTGCTGGAATCATTGGTTTTGTCGGGCTTATAATACCTCACATAGTTAAACAAATTACTGGTTCCGATTATCGAATTCTTTTACCAGCATCGTTTTTGGGAGGAAGTATTTTCATTATGCTTTCTGATATCGTTGCACGAACAATTATTTCGCCTAACGAACTACCCATTGGTGTTATAACTGGAATGGCTGGAGGATTAATGTTTATTGTAGTCCTAAAAAATAATAAAGCACAATAGGCAATGAAAAATTATATGACATTACAGAATATTGCCTGTGGTTATTCATCGGGATTTCACCTTAAGGATATAAGTTTTACGGTACCGCAAGGCAAAATTACAGGCATTGTTGGGCCAAATGGATCGGGGAAAAGTACTTTGTTTAAAGGTATTTGTGGCGATTTATCAATTGACTCAGGAAGTATCGACATTCAAGGTAAGAACCTGAGTGAATTTAGCCTCAAACAGAAAGCGATTAGAATGGCAATTGTTTCGCAATTTGTTGATAATTGCGATATGACGGTGCAAGAATATGTTTTGCTTGGTCGAATGCCGTATCGTAAAAGTTTTCAGCTTTTCGAAAGCAAAGAAGACTTTGCAATTGCAAAAAAATACATGCAACTTACCGATGTTTATAAGTACAAAGATAAGCCAATGAACACCCTTAGTGGTGGCGAACAGCAATTGGTAAGCATAGCTAGAGCATTGACTCAACAACCCGAACTTTTACTTTTAGATGAACCAACAGCATATCTCGATATTAGCCATTCGGTGCAAATTCTTAATTTAATTCAAAAGTTAAGTCACGAACTACAACTCACTGTGCTTCTTATCATTCACGATCTTAACTTAGCAAGTGAGTTTTGCGATCATTTGGTTATGATGAACAGTGGAAACATTCATTATAACGGAACTCCCGAAGAGGTTTTGACCTATAAAAATATCGAGGACGTTTATAAAACCGTTGTTATAACCCAACAAAATCCTATATCGAAAAGGCCAGCAATTTTTCTGGTTTCAAATAAATATTGGGAAAATAGTAATGAAAAGTAAAATAATTAATTGCATTTAAGAATAATTCTAAAGCAATTTAATTATAGAAAATAACTATCTAGAAGCTAATAAACAATGAATAAACTTCGTTCAATTATGTTCGTCGGTACTGGTTCCGACGTTGGTAAATCGGTAATCAATGCTGCATTTTGCCGAATATTTTTACAAGATGGATATCATCCTGCACCATTCAAGGCTCAAAACATGTCGCTTAATAGTTATGCAACACCCGACGGACTTGAAATTGGACGTGCTCAAGCTGTTCAAGCCGAAGCTTGTGGTATTGAATGCAGAGTTGAAATGAATCCTATTTTATTGAAACCAACCAACAATACCAATGCTCAAATTGTATTTAATGGCAAACCAATAGGCAACAAAAGTGCAAAAGAATATTTCACAGGAACCGATCGCAATCATCTGTTTTCCGAAGCAATGAAATCGTTCGATGTATTGCAAGCTGAATACCAACCAATAGTAATTGAAGGAGCGGGAAGCATTTCGGAAATGAACCTTTGGGACAAAGATATTGTGAACATGCGTGTAGCTTTGTATGCAAATGCCGACACTTATTTAATTGCCGACATTGATAAAGGCGGAGTTTTTGGAAGTGTGTATGGAACATTGCAATTGTTACCACCGCACGAACGCGATTTAATTAAGGGTATAATCATCAATAAATTTCGTGGCGATTTATCATTATTTGCCGAAGGAAAAACAATGCTCGAAAACTTAACGGGAAAACCTGTTGTTGGCATAATTCCTTATTTTAGAGATATAGCAATTGAACAAGAAGACTCAGTGGTACTCGAGCGAAAAACATCGACAGCTACTGATGAGAAGATTAATATTGCTGTAGTATTACTTCGTCACATGTCGAACTTTACCGACTTTAACATGCTTGAGCAAGTACCTGAAATTCATTTATTTTACACTGCCGATCCTCAAGAATTACTAAAAGCTGATATTATCATTATTCCAGGCTCAAAAAACACGATTGTCGATATGTTACATTTGCGAAATTCAGGTTTAGCAAAGATGATTGTTGCTTTGCAAAAAGAAGGGAAATCGGTTTATGGAATCTGTGGTGGTTACCAAATTATGGGACTTGAAATTAACGATCCACAACATATCGAAGGTGAAATTGAAAGCATTCCGGGACTTGGAATTTTACCCGTTATTACAACTTTAACAAATGAGAAAAAGACTGAACAATGTCGTTTTACATTTTTACAATTGCTCGAGGAAAATACTGGCTACGAAATTCACATGGGTATAACACATGCTCAAAATGAAAGTCCACTTTGCAAAATTAATAATGAAACAAACGATGGATATTATCTCAATTCTAAAACTTGGGGTAGCTATATTCATGGTATTTTCGATAACCAAAGTATCATCGAAAACATACTGCAACAAGTTAATTCAAGCCTTAAGGTATCAATTGATTATAGAGCATTTAAAGAAGAGCAATACAATAAGTTAGCTAACTTGGTTCGAAGTAGTATTGACATGGATTATATATACAAAGAATTGGCAAAGTAACTTTAGTTTTACTTTTAAATTGTATTAGTTTATAATAGTATTTCAAATATATTATTTGTTTAGATAATTAATCTTAAATAACATAATATCAATCTTTTATAGTTATCTATTATCTATCATATTTAATATATAATCTTAACTGCTTTTTTAGATTTAATTACAATTGCACTTACCGATAATTTAGGTAAAGAAATCTGTACTTTATTATTAACGATCGAAACATTCGATTGTTTCAAAGCATTGTTTGATGCTGAAATAAATGTTTCTGTTTTGGGTAAATCAGATAGGCTATACATGGTTGCAGAACCATTATTTGCCATAAAATTTGATACTGAAAGCGATACATCTTGGCTCTTTTCTAAATCTTTATTTACTAAGATAATAGTTAAAGAATCGCCCTTTGGATTTAATGAAGAATAAGCTGAAACAACATCATTCATCGAAGAACTTGAAGCAACTCGAACAGTTCCAGCATGTTTTGTGAATAAATGTATAACTTCCCACATTCCAGTATACCAATCCCAAGGACTAAACAACTCAACGTCATTATCGGCAAATGTTCCCAAATGCGATGCATACCAGCAAGCAACAACGTTAGGATCATCTTTATAAATTTGGCCATATTCTGAAACACCAAATGTAACACCATTGTTTTCACCCATATACTGACGCAACCAATTTTTACTTCGTTCGAAGATAAACTCTTTGTTTTGATAATCATTCCAATCTGTTGTCCCCAAACGTTTTATACCATTAGCTTTTGGAAACACCCAACTTGTATCATACCAAATGCGATGTACTTGTAATGTTAATGATGGATCGGATTCTGGATAAAGATGAAAGTCTAAAACATCAACAAGTTTTACACCTGATGCTTTTTGTTCTTCAGCAATACGTTTAATGAAATATTCGACCCAAGTATATTTTTGACCGTTGGGTGTTACAATTTTTACTTCGTTCCAATTATACCATCGCCATTCGTTTGAGAAGGCTGGACCAACAAGTTTTATTCCAGGGAAAATTGCTTTTGCTTTCTTTGCTACTGCCACATATTTCTGAATATATTCTTCGGCACTAAAGGTTTTTGGGATAATATCATCATGCTTTTCACTCCAAATTTCAGCCTCATTATCCATATTCCAATATACTAAGGATTTGGGATTTAGCTTTAAGTCATTTAACCAATAATTCAAGATACCTACTGCAGAATCGGGAGCCCAAGGTTCCAAATATTTTGAAGCATCTCCATTAGCACAAAAATTTGCTTCGTTATTCGATCCATGACAATTATCTAAAGGAATGCAATTGAAATTATACGATGAATCTTTAGCCACAAAACCTAATAAAGGCAGAGCCCACATTTGCTGCATTTCGGGTACGTTTCTTTGCATTTCTTTGGCAGCATAATCCCAATCATGGTGTTCAACATTATTGTACCAATCGGGGTGACTCGAGAGCTTTTTACGCCAGTTATATTTTGTTGCATTGTTTCCCTGATTCTCACGCAATAATTTTACTCCAGCATCTTTTAGCAATTGCCATTGAGCAGAACTTAATGGTTTTGAAGGATTGTCGCTAGCCGAATTATTACGTCCATAAATTGCTGGTGAAATCTTTTTTTGTCCTTGTAAAGCATCTACCGAAATTTGTATTGTTTGCGATTGTGCAACTATGCCAACACATAATGATGAAATGAAAAGGGGGAATTTTAATATCATAGATTTTAAATTATTCGAAATTACTTTACATACAATTTGATAAAGACAAAAGTAGGATTTATAGTCTTTTGAAGATCTAATTTCAAGTTTTTAAATGTCTATTATTGATTCAAAAAATGAGGATTATTAGGGCAATTATAATTTAAAAGCCTTTATTCTATAAAAAAGTTTTAAGTTTTTTAAAATAATTGGGAGTATTGCAATATTTGTTTGTTATAGAATTGAAAAGAATAGTTAAAATTAAAGCGATAGCCGAAAAGCTTATTTAGAGTAGGCAGTAAATAAAAATAATAAAGATGAAAATTAAAAAAATTTTAGTAACATTTTTTGCTTTAGGAACATTTTATTCTATAAACGCACAAACTTGGTCTGGTGGAACATTACAATTTCCAGCTGTTAATAATGGAGTAAATGCAGATGGATTAACATGGTTATCAACAAATCCACTGCAATATGGAATTTATAAAACTCCAGGTACATGGACTTCTCCAAATTTTCAACAATTAAAGTTATCTTGGACTACAGGAATAATTATTGATGGTGGTTATAGTAGTATATATACCTATACTGGCACACAAATTCAACCTAATGGAGGACCAGTTTTTATCGGAGCAAAAAGTAATTCAATAACTCCAACTCTTCTATCAATATATGGAAATACAACTATCGGAACTACAACAGCAAAAAACACATTAACTGTTAATGGTGCAGTAAAAATTGGTACGCAAACTCAAAATGGTACATCGTTATTAAGTATTAATGGTGATGCTTTTGCTACATCTTTGTCAACTACTGGTACTGTTAAATCTCAATCCATAATTAATTCTGGTGATGCTACAATAGGAACTTCAGGTTCTTCAAATATACTAACATTAAATGGTACATTAACTCAATCAAATGGTAAGGTAACTTTAGGTACAAAAGTTAATCCTAGTATAGTATTAATAAATACCGCTATTCAAGATGGTAGTTCAGCGCTGACTGTTAATGGTAAAATTTCAGCAACAGAAATTGAGGTAAAAGATATTGCAGCAGATTTTGTTTTTGAGAATAATTATAAATTATCATCATTAAAAGAAATTGAATCATATATTAATACAAATAAACATTTACCAGGTATTGCTCCAGCATCTGAAACAGTTAAAGGTGTAAATTTGGGAGAATTTAATCAATCTTTACTTCAAAAAGTTGAGGAATTAACATTGTATTTAATTGCTCAACAAAAACAAATAGAAAAATTAAATGCTTTATTAAAAGAATCAAAGTAATATGAAAAAACTATATCTAATTTTGACATTTTTATTAATATTTATATATGGGAAAAGTCAAACTCAAGAAAAAAAGTTAGGAATTAACCCATGCAAAACATACTTTTACCCATTTTATGATAAAATAAATTTATCTGGAATCGGTGATTATAAAATAACGCAAACTGTTTCTAGTTCTCCGAATATTACTATAAATCAATCGAATACTAATATTGAAACATTTTTATATTGGAATGCTTCTATTTATAAGATTTTTGAATCAAACAAAATTGGATTTCAAATAAATAATGAACAATTCTCAATACCTAATGATACAACAACGTTTTTTTTACTTAACAATATTTGGTATAATGGTTCTCCATCATTAGATGATTGGATTAGTATTAAAACAGAAATATATAAACCGATTATAAATACATCGTTTACATATGTTTCAACAATCAAATTTACGTACGATTATTTCCTATCATTATCTTGTGAAGTAAACCAACAAGTTACTGCTCAAAATAGTATAAACATGAGTAAAGGTTTTATTGGGAAAAAAGGCTTCAAAACAAAACTAGAAGTATTAAAAAGTAATTTAGAAACTGATGACTATTTTAAAACTGAAGTAACTAATAATGAATATATATCAGATAATGGGAATAATAATATAACCATTTCACCAAACCCTGTTAAAAATGTTTTATATATAGCACAAATAGTAGAACCTGCTTACATTTCAATTTATAATATAACAGGTGGAAAAATATATTCAAACAATTGTAATTCTAAGGAATTAAATATAGATATTTCTTCTTGTAATAGTGGAGTTTATATTTTAAATATAACATCCCAAAATCAATCAAAAACAATTAAGTTTTGTAAAGAATAATATATGATTTCAAATATTTCAGTGCCTTCATTTAAATGTTCAAATTAACAATTGAATAAAAACATTACCAAAACAAAAAGCTTCCAATCATAACAACTGGAAGCTTTTTCTTTTTTATTTCGTAATGTAAAAAGAATGTACGTAGAAATGGTAAAATTTAATGCATCTGATAATATATAGGTTTTCAATGCTTTTATATGACATATAGAATGGACAGCAAGTTAGCTCGAACCTAGTTTTTAAATACAACAATAAATCATTTGCACTACTTATTCTTAGGTTTAACTTTCTTTCAATTATTTAATCCTTTTTCTTTGCACGATTACTAAAATAACGATTTCCGAAATATGCAATAAGAGGAATAAGAATGGCTGAAATAACATAAGCCGGATTGTTTGTGAGATATACCAACCAGTCGCGTATGATATCCCAAAACGATTTTATTTTTACTTTAATCAATAAAAATTTATCTTCGAAATCTTTGATTCGATTTCCTTGTTTCAACTTCACTTTAATAATTAATTTAGCTTCACTATTGTTCGTAATTGGAATTACATTCCAAGTCCATCGTACATCGGAAGTTGAATCGACAAATTGCCAAGAACTTCCAAATGTTTGTGAAATTTTAAAAGAGGAATCTGGGTCAAGCATTTCAATTTTAAGACTATCTTTTAATTTTAGTGTTATACTTAAAATTGAATCTTGAATCTTTTTCTTTTCTCTTGGACTTCTTTGCGATTCAGCAATTTTCTTTAGATTATCCTTTAAATCACTGCCTAAATTAGTTATTGATACAACAACATTTATAATTTCAGCTTTTCCTAATATCATTTCAGGAGGATAATTATATACAAGTTGAGCAGTATGGATAGTTATGGGTAAATCGTCTATTTTTTCATCTGATATATGAACTTCTGATTTTATAGGTCTTCGAATTGCGTTTGATGATTTATTAATACTCATTGCTTTAACATGCTTAGTCTCTATATCATTTGACGTTGATACATATACGATTTTTGACGGAGCAGAAACGAAAAGCCGTGGTGGAGTCATTGTTTCCTCAGATTTTAAATTAATCGAGGTGTCTTGATTGTTTGGCTTTGTACTTAATTTGTTTGTTTCGTTTTTTATTGAATCTGCAATATGTAGCTTTTCATTTTGTTTCGTTTTTATTGATAAACGTGCTTTTACTTGCAGTTTTTGCTTTTCCTTTTTTTTAATCGATTTTTTTTCTCTGCTTACATTTGTCTCCAATGTAAAAGTATTATTTCGCTTTGAACTGTCAATTTTTGTTGGAAGTTCTTTTATATGAATTGTTTCTTTTACATAATGTGTAGTAGAATCCGCTGACGATTTAGTATTGGATAATGAACCACTATTGCATGATATTACTATAATTGTAGAAATACATAAAATAATTATGTAAAATAACGAATGGAGTGAATGTTTATTTTTCATTTGGACTTTGGGTATATCAATTCAAATTGGGGTATAAATATCGAAAAAATGTTTTATGTTTTGTTAGATATAATTAATCATTTTTAAAAATTCGTAAACCAAATATTTTCTATAAAATAGGAATAATAGTATCATGTTTTTAATCTATTTCTAAATATTTGTACCAAATCAAAAAAGCTTCCAATCATAACAACTGGAAGCTTTTTCTTTATTATTTCGTATTCTTATTGTTTAGTCATTAAGCAAACACCAGTTTCTTCTAAATTATTTCCGACGCGAATATAAATTGTTGTTGCCATTCCAGCATCCGATTTAAAGGTATGAATAACTTGAGTATCTGTAAATGTATATGTTCCAGTAAACGTTTGAGTTGAACCCAACATTGTTTCATAAAACATTGCTGTCATATCGGTTTTTAAAACTAATTTTTTATCAATATTTCCCAATTGATCGTGTTTAAATGTACCCTTATAGGTTCCACTTACAGCATTTGGTACTCCATTATCGATAGAAGATGAATTACTGTCTTTTTTACAAGCAGTAAAAAGCAATGTAAACAAGCACAAAATCAATAAGGACAAACGTAATAATTTTGTTTTCATAATTATAATATTTAAAGGTTAATAGTTACAATTGATAGATTATTTAGGATTATAGATGTATCATTAATCCAATTCCATAAGACGTTACATTGCAAATAAAAGAAACAAGCAAAGCCATTGAATATTTAATCCTTAACATTGCCATAATAATAATCGATTCAACGACTGTCACAAACATTTCGCCAAAAACATGATACCATATTTTGGAATGTATAAAGTATGGGAATATAAACCATAAATAGGGTAATGTTGCGAATGTTGTAATCATTCCAGTTAGAAATAAAGACAAATTACTGATTTCAATTTTCTTAAAAAAAACCTTGAATAACACAAATAAAACAGCAGTTTCAATGCTAATTGTAAGAAGTAAAGCCTTTAA
>Ga0302286_10002332_pt1 | contig 13243 bp, 4 predicted proteins | sample III_Fen_E2_3_FD_198765 | JGI IMG/M metagenome (GOLD analysis project Ga0302286, IMG submission 198765) | Peat permafrost microbial communities from Stordalen Mire near Abisko, Sweden - III_Fen_E2_3 | ecosystem: Environmental > Terrestrial > Soil > Wetlands > Permafrost | place: Sweden: Abisko...
TGCAATTAATTCGTCTACCAACCCTGATGATCAATGGGGTAATATGTATCGTGGTATCCGGAAATGCAATATCTTTTTAAAAGAACTTGGCCCGAATGGTATTATCTCAACAACAAACAGCATCCCATCTGTTGAAGCCGTTGGAAACCAGACTGTTAATACGCGTAATTATTATAAAGGACAGGCTTTGTTTTTAAGGGCATTCTTCCATTTTGAATTATTAAAACGCTACGGGCAGATATTCTATGTAAGCAAGGTATTGAATCCTTTTAATGAACAGGAATTGTATTCAGGGCTCCAGTTGCCGTATCAACAAACAGTAGATTCTATTTCAAACGACTGTGATTCTGCCGCAAAATATATGCCGGCTTCCTATCCGGATGTCAGTTATACCGGTCGTCCCATCAGCATGACAGCATTGGCCTTAAAGTCAAGATTGTTTTTGTATGCAGCAAGTCCGCTTAACAATACATTGAATGATCTGACCAAATGGAAACGTGCAGTTGATGCCTCCAAAGTGATTATTGATTCCAAAAAATACTCGTTAACAACATTGAGCAAAATTTTCACCATTTATAATCCTGACACAAAACAGTACAATACGGAAATTATTTTTGCAACAAATGAAACCAACCGGAATGATATTGAAACCAATAATTATCCCGTCAGTTACCAGGGTTCAGGGTATATGAATCCGACAGAGGATTTAGTGGAAGATTATGGCATGGGGGCAACCTCCTATATAAACCGGAATTTGAATTTTAATTCAGCTGATCCTTACGGAATCAACAATACCAAAAAAAGAGAAGACAGATTACGGTATACGGTTTTCTTTAATACCAGCCGGTTGATTAACCTGAGCAATACCAAGGATACCATTGTTGCCACTTATGTAGGAGGCAAGGATGGTCTGTTCTCAACCCCTACTGCTACCAAGACGGGTTATTATATGAGTAAATTTATTGATCCATCCCTTGACCTTAGTAAGGGAAATACCAGTTACAGAGCATGGTTTTTTATGCGTTATGCAGAAATTTTGCTTAACTATGCTGAAGCATTGAACGAATATGATAATACAGGTGTTAACTTTACAGCCATCGTTAATGCGTTGAATCTGATTCGGAACCGTGCAAATCTGAAACCTTTTGATGCCGCTGATAAAGCCTTGTTGCAGGATCAGAGCCAAATGCGCACTTATATTAAACGGGAACGCCGGCTTGAACTTGCTTTTGAAGAACACCGCTTTTGGGATTTGCGTCGTTGGAAAGATGCTCAGACGGTTTTAAGTAAACCGGTACAAGGAATGCGGATAACGAAAGATTCTTCCGGTAACTATGTGTATACTGTTTTTGCTGCCGATACACGAAATTTCGATACTAAAATGTATTGGTACCCTATCCCTCGTACTGAAATATTGAAATACAGAAGTGCAGGAAAAACAATTGTACAGAATCCGGGCTGGGAATAATGTCTGATTCATAATTCATAATTTATAATTCATAATTTATAATTCAAATGCATAATTCATGAATCTGAGTAATGCAGATTAAAAAACTGAAAAGATGAAAAAAATAATTCATACCGTTACCATTTTACTGCTGTTGGTTCTGGTTTCATGCGAAACTGCCGACCAGATCAGCAGTAACCTTGACCACCAGGTACCGGATTGTAAGAGCCTGACGCTCTCGGCAGGCGGACAAACAGTTACTATTAATGACAGCATTTCCTCCCGTCTGCTCTGGGGAGTTGTGCCCAAAGTAAATCTCGAGAAAATCACACTTCCTACGCTTACTGCAACAAAAGGTGATTCTGTAACCATTAGTGTTGTTATCAGTGATAACATAGCCCTCAAAACAGTGGACCTGGCCTATACGACCTGGCTTTTCGATAAGTATATTAATTTTTCAAATCCATTAGGGGATATCCCCAAGACTCCAAAGAGCTATACCTTTACAGCTAAAATCGGTGTGCCACTTAATGCCGTCAGCGTCCCATGGCTTGAAGATTATTATTTTAATGACGGATCGTCCATGAAAATAACACAGTCGTACCACAAGCTGCTATTGACCGTTGTCGATGTCAACATGAATCAACGGATCATTCCGGTTTTTCTAAAAGTACAATAACATTCTTAGTTTAATTTATAAAGGGTTCTGAAATTTCAGAACCCTTTTTATTCATCTGTACCATTACTACTTGCAATGAATATCACTTAACTGGAACCGGATTGAGTTTCAGGAGTAAGAGGTGGGAAGTAAGGAGCGATATGGGCGGATCAAGTGTCAATAGATGAGTTTGTTGAATCAAATAAATAAACATTTCAATTTCGTTTTTTTTATTTTTGAATTTTGCGGAAAATCATTAAAAAATAGTACAAAAAATAACATTTATCTACTTTGATATTGATAAAAAAGTTTTATTTTTTAGAGTCTGAGAGAAATTTAAAGTCAGCCCTGTTCTTTTTTTAATTCAAAAATTTCTCAGCCATTTTTACACCCTCGCGTTTTTTTCTGAATAAAAGGCTGTCATCTTCTGTACTTTATCTCCCTTTGCGGTTTTTCCGCCGTTATTCACCCATTATCCATCCATTTTAAAATAAAACATACATAAAACACAGATAAAACATTCATAAAACATAGATACTCATATTTATATAGATATGTATTATCTATGTTTTATGTATGTAATAGGTGCATTTTAAGGAATAACGGGTGAATAATGGGTGAATAATGGGTGAAAAACGGGTGAAATCAGGGAGAAAAATGGTAGTAGGAAGTTGGCGGTAAGTAGTTGAAATTACCTGTATCCTGATTTTCAAAGAAGAATGAATGGTTTTTACCGAATCAATACAGGATAAGAAATATTGAAAATTGAATTTTAAATTCTATTTTAAAAAAGTGAGAATGTATTGTACTATTTACTATAGAATACACAAAAATAGACATATTTTTTGAAATAACAAAATTTAAATCAATATCGTTTAGTTAAGCATATTCATTGAATTCACCCTATGTGACCATTCGCTGACGTATTGTTTATTAGAGCCTTAGTGCCTGATATTTTCTTGCCACAAATGGAACATTCCGAATTTCGGGAGTCACCAAGCCACACAGTTTTACATCGAAGATGCAGATTTATCGGAAAAAAGGGATACTAACTAAAAGGCATTTAAATGTTGACAATTAAAGTTTTTCTAAAAGTTTTATGAGTCATATAGGATCAATTCATGTAATCATTAAAGATTTTTCAAATTGAAAGAGATTGTCTAAAAAAGTATCCGGTTTGTTATCACTTGAATTAATTCAACCGTTTTAGTAAATAAATCAGTTTAAGAACTTATGCAAAAGGCAAGAGAAATAAAAGAACAACTTGTTTTAAATTATTTATGCGTCGAACCTGCAATCATGTGATCGCAGGTTCGGTGGTGTTGAACTGAATCCTCCATTTAAATTGGATTCAATGTAGGGTTATGTTATTCGTTTTTTACATTTTTCGAATCAACGGCAGTGTTTTTGACGCTCCTGACATATTCACTCGGAGTCATTTTAAATGCTTCGGTAAAACAGGTGGTAAAATAGGAGGGGGAATTAAATCCTACATCATAACAAACTTCGGAAATGTTCTTGCCCTGGATAGTAAGGTATTCGCAGGCTTTTTTAAGGCGGATATTCCGAATGAATTCTCCGGTGCTTTGTCCTGTGAGTGCTTTGATTTTCCGATGAAGCCCCATCCTGCTAATTCCTAAGACATACGCAAGTGAATCCCCGTTAAATTCGGTTTCTACCAGTTTTTCCAGGATGATGGAAATCGTTTTCTGCAAGAATAATTCATCGGGGGAAGATGATGCCGGGTTCGGTTTATTTAAATCGCCCAGGGATATTTTACGACTGTATCGTTCTTTAAGCAGTTCACGGAGTTCAATAAGTTTTGAGACTCTGATGATCAGATGTTCCGGGTGGAATGGTTTTGTAATGTACGAATCGGCCCCTATTTTCAATCCTTCAATTTTATTCTCGATATCTGATTTGGCAGTAAGGATAATAATCGGGATATGATTGGTTTCGATGGATGATTTAAGGCGTTTACACATTTCAATACCATCCATTTCGGGCATCATCAAATCGCTAATGATCAAATCGTAGTCATTCAAAGCAATCATTTCTATGGCAACTGCACCATTTTCAGCTTCTTCAATTGCATAATCCAGACCAAGTATGCTGTGGATATACGACCGGATATCTTCATTGTCCTCTACGATTAAAATCCTTTTTTTGTTCCGGTCTTTGAATTTTTCAACTTCCGTTTTGTCTATATCAGAAAAACTAAGATCAATTATTGTTTCAGATTTTTCCTGAGAAGAATTTGGTTCATCATCATCCATTAATTCTTTTTTCAGGTAAGCGCTTTTTTCTATCGGAAGAGAGATTTTAAATTCTGTTTTTATATTAGGGACACTTTCTACTTCAATGGTGCCGTGATGCAATTCAATTAAATTTTTAACCAGATGCAATCCAATACCGGAACCCTGTTGAATGTTACTTTGTTCTTTTCCCTGATAGAACCTGTCAAAGATACTTTTGATATCCGATTGCTGAATGCCTTTGCCATTGTCGGAAATCGTGATTTCAAATTCTTTATTTTCGAGTGAATCTTTTTTGACAGTAACAGAAATTGAAATGATGCCATTGGTAGATGTGAATTTAAACGAATTTGAGAGTAAATTGATCAGTGACTTATTTATAAATTCAACATCAAACCACCCCTCCAGTATATCCTGATCATGGAAAAAGTTGAACTGTATATTTTTGTGTTTTCTGAGTTCTTCAAATGAAAGCATAATTTCACTGATGACAGGGATAATATCCTGTTCCTGAACTTTTAATTTCATTTGTCCACGCTCAGTTTTACGAAAATCAAGTAATTGATTTACCATTCCCAATAACCGCTTGGCATTTCGGAGCATCAACTTTAAATGTACTTTTTTATCTTCTTCGGTTTCATCAAGTTGCATTTTTTCTAACGGGCCTATAATCAGCGTCAATGGGGTTCTGAACTCATGGGAGATATTCGTGAAAAACTGTAATTTTTCCTGATGAAGCTCTTCTTCTTTTTCGCGTTTAGCCCTTTCAATTTTCAAATGATTGGCGGTACGAATTCTGATAGTGAAAAACAACCATACAAAATATAACAAGGCCGTCAGGATGATCATATAAATGAAATATGCCCAGTAGGTTTTCCAGAACGGAGGATTGATAATGATTTCAATGGTGGCAATATTGCTGTCACTCCATACCGCATCAGGACTTGAAGCCTTCACTTTGAAGGTGTATTCTCCAGGCAGCAGGTTTCTGAAGGTAACGTTATTTTGATTACCTAAATGGTTCCATTTTTTATCAGAACCTTCCAGAAAATAGGCATATTGAATTTTTTGATTGGCATTATAATTTACCCCGACAAATTCGATGGTAAATACCGACTGATTGTAGTTTAGTACAATTTTATCGGCAAGGGAAATGTTTTCATTTAAAGGCGAATTTTTATGTTTGTTTTCAGAAGGCGTAATTACTTCGTTGTATACCATCAGTTTGGTAAAAACCACCGGCGGGCATTTGTCGTTTTTGGTAACATTCATTGGATTAAAGATGTTTAATCCTACATAGCCGCCAAATGCTAATAGTCCGTTAGGCAATTCTGTAACTGCTCTTTCTGAAAATTCACGGCTTTGAATGCCATCCTGTGTACTGAAATTTTCTATCTCTTTCGTTCCCGGATTCAGTTTAGAAATCCCTTTACTGGTAGCTATCCATATTTTACCGGTTTTATCCCGTGCTATTGATCTGATATAATTGCTGTTCAATCCGTTTGATTCAGTGTATCTTTTTCCTCTGTTGGTTCGTTGATTGTATGCAAATAAACCATCTCCCTGGGTGGTTAACCATACAATATCGTTGTGGATAAGTATATCACAAACTACACGCGGAGAATAGATGGTTGGTTTTAAATTTACTTTATGGCTGATTGAATTATAAGTGATTACTCCTGAACCATAAGTCCCGATCCACATTTCACCGTTTTTGGATTCTTTTATACACCGTATTCCGGTCCTGTTATTCAGGATATTTACCCGGCCGATGGTTTTGTAATCGTTTGTGAACTTCGCTAACCCATTGCTTGTTCCAACCCAAATTGAATGATCGGAGGATTCATAAATGCACCGGACATCATTGCCAGGAAGGGAGTTTGGGTTCATATTGTCGAATAAATACCGGGTGTAGTTTTTACCGTTCTTATCCATTTTGATCAGTCCATTGTTATAGGTGCCAAACCATAAATTGGATTGTGAGTCAAGAAAAATAGACTGATAGATTAAACCGGGGAATTTTTTATTAATGTCCAGTTCTTTGATGACCTCACTTTGAAGATTTAATTCACAAACTCCTATTTTATCTGTTCCCAGGGTTCCAATGAATAAATTTCCTTTCTTATCGGGACAAATAGCAGTTATCGGTGAATTAGGAAGGGCGTTTCCTGAATCGGCTTCGTGCTTGTAGAGTTTGAATTTAGTCGGAGTACCTTTTAGCATGTTCACACCGCCCCAAGCCGTACCTATCCAGATATTGTTGTCCTGATCGGCAAATAAAGAGTTGATGGATGAACAACTCAGTTTAGAGGATGATTCTCCCTGACTGAATACCTGATAGGTGAATTTTTCTTTTGTTGAAAATGATCTGACGGAGAAGCTCATTAAGATCTGCTCGGTACCTATCCATATCTTACCGGCATGATCTTCCTTAATAATCCCTATTGAGTTATTTTTTAAATCCAGAGGATAGTTTACCAACTCCAGCAAATTGGTTGTTTCGTTATACAGATAGCATCCTTTTGAAGTACCAATCCATATTCTACGAAAACTGTCCTGATAAATGGAGCGAATAAAAAGCGAGTTTTCGGGCAATGGATAAAAATGAATTCTTTTTTCATCAATATCATATCTGTAAAGTCCGTTATGTTGAGTTCCAATCCAGAGGCGGTTGTTGTCGTCTTCCAGTAAACTCATTATATAGAGGGGAGGAGCAACCTTGTTGATTGTTGGGAGTCTCAGGTTATAGAATTTTTTTTCCTCCCAGTTAAAATAGTTTACCCCATCACCATAAGTACCAATCCAGGTCTTTTTTTTATCATTTGCGGATGACAGGAATGTAATATCGTTGTAGACAAGCTTAAGGGGATTTGTATCTTTTCGGACTTTAATGATGCTGTCCGATTTGTAATCGTAAATATTTAAGCCATCGGAGGTGCCCGACCAGATATTCCCATCGGGGGCCAGGAGCAGGGTTTGAGTATGATTGTTTGAAAGTGAATATCGCCCTGAATTTACAGAAAAATGGGTGAAGTTTTTTCCATCAAATTTATTCAGCCCTTCTTCGGTGGCTATCCAGATAAAGCCTTTTGAATCCTGCAAAATACTGTAGATAGAATTACTTGAAAGTCCTTCTTCAGTAGAGAATTTATTTATAAGATTTGACTCTGTTTTTTGGGATATTAAGCGTGAACTTAAAAAACACAACAAAATCAACAGATATATTTTGTTGGAGAATTGAGATTGATTTTTCATGATAAAGAATTAATAATACAAAGAAAAGAATTTCGACTTAATCTACCAATATAATAAGATGTAAAATGTGCTATTTGAGAGAATAGCAATAAATTGTTACAATAACAAAAGTATATTATAAAATACAGAAAGTTGATGAATGGAATTCATACGATATTTGCAATTGTAAATCCGGGGAATTTCGCAGTCGAAATACTTCATTTCCGTGAATGCTTATACAGGCTGTATTTTTCAGTATAAAAAAATCATTTATCCTTATTTGAGTAATTTTTTAAAAACGATCTTTTACTTGTAGTTCTCCAATTGCGGAACAGGCTTACAAATATAAAAAAACAATAAAACATACAATGAAAAGATATTCCTGCTTTATAAAGTTTTTTTTATTCTTTTTAATAGTCATCTCTCTTGAAGGATTCTCACAAAATCTTATCAAAAACGGAGATTTTGAATATCCTGTCACTGATGAATTAAGTTTGAAGATGGAGAATAAAGATCAATTACCCGGCTGGACATTTGATTCACCTGTTTCGATTATTAATCATACGCGGCTTTACCCGTATTCAAATTTTCAATGCCTTTTAATCCCGGCAATATCCGGACATAAAACGATCATCAGGCAGGATTTTTATATAAATAAGAATACCGGTATTCTTCTGTCGTTTGCGTTGGCAGCATCCCGGATTGAGAGTGGAATTTTTAAAGTGTGTATTGATGGACGGGTCATTGATTCGCGTGAATACACTGATTATTGGGTTCCTTCAGAAACAAGGCTATCAGATCATATGAAATGGATTGAAATAGCCATCCCGGTATTCTCAGTTGAAACGGGAAAACATACGCTTGAATTTCTTGAGGATTCATGCAAAGTGGTTACTGATAAACAGGGTGACCAGCGAGATATGATTGAGGGTTTTCTAATCGATAAGGTCGTGCTGAAAGAATGTGAACAAAAAAATCATACAGGAGTGCCTGCATTGGATGAACTTGCCGGACAAACAGTAGATACAAAAACATTGGCCTGTTCACCCGCAATCGGGAATTTCCTGGGAAGTGTACGTTCTTCGAAATGCCTTGGTGGTTTTGAAACACAATTCCTATACGGCAGTAAATTAAATGAACCTGCAGGAACCATCAGCATACATGATTCGGTAATATTCAGCGAAAAATCAAAATGGTATCCGTACCAATTAGTCAATACATCTCATTTTAGAGGCGTTGAGTTTACAAATACAATACGACTGGTTTTTGAACAGAAAGGTGTGTTGGTGAAGATAAGGATGGAGAATAAGACTGACAAAGCTGTTGCACTTCCATTGTTAATGCATCTTGCCGGTGGTTCTGCCATGAATGCAGGCAGCCAACATTCAAAGCAGGCTATTATCATGTATGAACATAACAACTATGTATTTTCATTTACACGTCCACCTGACCGACTAACTTACGATGGCGGTAAGAATAATGCATTCTGGAATATCCGGTTAAAACCGGGTGAAAAAAGAGAAATATCTTATGTGATGTGTATCGGTAAGGAAGAGAATAATGCGCTTTCAAATTCAAAGAAGTGGGTGGCTGAGTATTCGCAGACATTCAGTGACGCAAAATTACGTTGGGAAGATCGATGGAAAGATGTATTTACTCCGGGGAATAAAAGTTATTCGGGTTATCTTCCAACTTTCGAGTCAAGTGACAGGAACCTGTATGAACTCTATTACCTTTCCATTGTAAGTTTTCTGGAGACTCAACAAAATAAAGTTTATCCAACCCTGGATATCGCTTTTGGATCAAATAATGAGTGGGCTGCCAACCAGGGCTATTTCTGGGAATTGTCACAGTTTTCAGATATGTACGCCCTGTTAGAGCCGAAAGGCTTAAAGGAACTACTGAAAATTTGTATGAATGTTGATGTTAACAAAGGAAACGCCATTGATTACCGTACCGGTAAGATTACAAATCACTGGTATGCGGTAAATGATTACGCCCTTTTTAAAACGATTGACAGTTATGTCAGGATTAACCGGGATGTTGATTTTTTAAAGAGTATCTGCAATGGAAAAACGGTGCAGGAACATCTTTACAGCCTGGCAACCGGTTGGGAAAAGCGGTATAATAAGGAATATGGTTTAGCCGATTATGGCAGAGAACCATGGTCGTTTTTTGAGACGAATCCGGATTATATTCATATGGTTCCTGCCATGAATGCACAAAACGTCTGGATGTTAAGGCAAATGTCTGACTATGATAAGTTCTATGGAAAAGGTGATCGCAGTGAAAGTCTGCTCGAAAAAGCCACACAACTTTCAACGAAGGTAAAATCACTTTATGTACCCGGGGAAGGAGTCTGGAAGGTAAAATATCCAGACGGAGCAACTATCGTCAGTCGGCATAGTTATGATTTTTTAACTGTAGGAATGACCATGAAAGAGGATCTCACCCCTCAGATGAAGAATGAGATGACCCGTTTTGTTGAACGGGAATTGTTGACTCCTTCAAATTTTATGCGGGCAATGTCATTAAAAGATCATGCAGCATTTAATTCTGATCGTTCTGACCATGGACCGGTGGGATGTTATATTGGCTGGCCGGCTCTGACAGTACAGGCAATTGCAGGTTTCGGTCAGTTTGAAAAAGCAAAAAATATACTGAGTAATTTCAGAAATGCGTTTGAAGAGTCCGGTATGGGACAGGCCATTGAGTTTTTAGTTCCAATCGGATCGACAAAAGCGATTAACCGGATAGGTGCCCGTGCCGGAGCTTCGTTTTTACTTTCGGGTTCGGATTATGCCAATACTATCATTGATGGATTGATGGGATATGAACCATCTGTCAATGGAGAGTTAAGTCCACGTATGCCCGATTCAAACCGCTACTTCAATGGAAGAATCATCAATATTAGGCATGGATCAACTAATTATTCATTCGAAGCAGGTAAGAATGGCATTAAAATGAGCTTATTCAAAAATAAATGATATCAGAAGGTTTAATCTATATGAAAGGATCAGATAATTAAAAATTAATAATTACCTGACAATAGATATTAAGTCCTTGTAAATTAATAATCAGATCATTAAATAGTTTCGATTGCATAACTGAATAAAGAATAAAAATAATAATTACTATGAATCATCATTACTCAAAGGCAGCTATTCCCACTTTTAAATACTGTTCTTTTAAATTTCAGATTTTACTGTTATCTCTGTTTGTATCCATGGTCACCTTTGCACTCGAACCGGGAATGGGAAAACATGCTCCATCCAAACCGGACGTATGCAAATTTGTAGTGGAAAGTGCAGTGAAATGTCAAACCATTGATAATTTCAGTGCTTCCGATGGGTGGAGTATGCAATTTATCGGTTTATGGCCGAAAGAAAAGCAGGATAAAATGGCCGACTGGTTGTTTAGTACCAAAAATGATGCTTATGGAAATCCCAAAGGTATCGGTTTGTCGTTATGGCGATTCAATATTGGTGCCGGGAGTGCCGAGCAAGGGGATTCGAGCAGGATAGACAATGTATGGACACGTTCTCAATGCTTTTTACTCAAGAATGGCACCTACGATTGGAACAAGCAGGAAGGTCAGCGAAATTTCATGAAGCTGGCAAAACAACGGGGAGTGGATCAATTCCTCGGATTTATGCTTTCGGCTCCCGTTTACTGGACTCAAAACGGATTGGCTACCAACACCGGACGTGATGCTACATTCAATTTAAAAAAAGACCGGAATGATGATTTTGCACGTTTCATTACGACTGTAATAACAGGTTTGGAAAAACATGATGGCATCCGGTTGGACTATATTTGTCCTTTTAATGAACCGGATGGGCATTGGAATTGGATAGGTCCGAAACAGGAAGGCACCCCGGCTACAAATGCTGAAATTGCAAAAACCGTACGGTTGATAGGGACTGATTTTAAGACACATAAAATTGACACTAAGATTCTGGTTTCCGAATCATTCGATTATAATTGTATGTACAGGGTTCATCCAATGGTTCATGCTAACCGTGGATATCAGATTCAATCATTCTTCCGGGCAGACAGTATTTCAACCTACATTGGAAATGTTCCTAATGTACCACGACTGATGGCTGCCCATAGTTACTGGACGAATACACCAATTTCCGATTTGCGCAAAATAAGAAAGGAAATGGGAAGTGAATTAAAAAAGAATAATGTGAGGTTCTGGCAAACGGAACTTTGTATCATGGGAAATGACGGTGAAATAGGAGGGGGTGGCGGAAAAGATCTTACCATGAAAACGGCACTTTATATAGCACGGGTCATCCATCACGACCTGGTGTATGCAAATGCTTCAGCCTGGCAATGGTGGCGTTCGGTAGGAACAGGCGATTACAAAGATGGATTGATCTATGCAAATCCTGATAAATCGCTGTTGGATGGATCCTTTAAAGATTCCAAATTAATGTGGGCACTCGGGAATTATAGCCGGTTTATTCGTCCGGGAGCCACCCGTGTAGGTGTTACGGCTTACAACAGAAAGAATGAAAAGGTTCCGGAAGGTGATACCGATCCTTATTCACTAATGATTTCGGCTTACCGGAACAGTGATGGAACGCCCGTAGTGGTGGTGGTAAACTATCAGAATGTAGTGAAAGTCTTTGACCTGACCTGGAAAGGGATCAAAATACAGAAATGGAAAGCCTATCTCACTTCAGATGCACCTGACTCTAATTTATCACTTCAACAACCGGTAAATTACGGGAATAAAATCACTATCCCTGCACGGTCGATTATTACTTATGTCGGAATTAATTGAAGATGAATAGATTTACATTTATTCCATTGATTTCCACTGATTAAATTAATAAAAAGAAAATAAGAAAGAGATTGTCCACAGATTACACAGATTTACACAGATTAATTTGATAAAAAGTAATTAATAAAGAGATTGTCCACAGATTACACAGATTAATAATTTTAGGGATTATCCGGATTTTGTCCTTTCGTTACATTAAAACTTACGTGGTGATCACCTACAGATAAATGTACAATTTTGATTAAGGACGTTTTGAGAATAGACATAAATTTTAAAACAAACAGAAAAAGTTTCAAATAATGAGAAAAATCGCACAGTATATTTTAATACTAACTTTGTTCACAGGCACAATTCCAATGGTGGCTCAGGTAAACACCGACCCGAATCTGAAAGTGTGGTTTACATTCAATAATTACACCTCAGGATCAACGTCTATTGCGGATGTGAGTGGAAATAACTTTACAGCAACCCTGAAAAACGAAGCAACGATTACAAATACAGGAGGAATTAATGGTGTGCTGGATCTTGGTTCTTCAAATGGTTTTCTTGATTTGGGTGCAACATTTGGAAGTGCAGTCATTAATACCTTGCAGGACTTTACAATATCGACATTTGTTTATATTTCGCAGGATGCTGTAATTACTAACAACGGTAATTTTGTGTTTTCTTTCGGTAATTCTGAACAGATTGCCACTGACAATAATGGTTGCATGTTCTTTTCAGCCCGTGATTCACGCTATGCCATCAGTCTGACCAACTGGACTGGTGAACAGGCAGCAACCACAGGTCAGTTTATGGAAAAAGGGAAGTGGAAACATCTTGCTATAAGCTATAAAACAAGTACTAAGACTCTT
>Ga0302286_10002335_pt1 | contig 13238 bp, 11 predicted proteins | sample III_Fen_E2_3_FD_198765 | JGI IMG/M metagenome (GOLD analysis project Ga0302286, IMG submission 198765) | Peat permafrost microbial communities from Stordalen Mire near Abisko, Sweden - III_Fen_E2_3 | ecosystem: Environmental > Terrestrial > Soil > Wetlands > Permafrost | place: Sweden: Abisko...
TTCGGAATTCAGGAATAGGTTGTTCGTTCTTAACTATGAATATTGCCTTTATCACCAGTAAATAATAATAAAGAGAGATGGTTGCATTTAATACAGCGATCAAAACCAGAATATAATAACCGCTTCCGGCAGCTGCTGTAAATAGGAAGAATTTTCCAAAGAAACCAGCAATTGGTGGAATTCCTGCCAAAGAGAACAACGAAATGGTCATCAGCCAGCTTAGTTTCGGATTTGTTTGATATAGGCCATTATATCCTGAAATTGTTTCAACTCCCGAGGCATTGTGAATCGCAGCTACAACGCCAAATGCTCCAAGGTTGGTGAACACATAAACAAGCACGAAATAGACGATTGCAGTCATTCCAAGCTCACCGGCACCCAGAATACCCAACAGGATAAAGCCGGCTTGTGCAATCGACGAAAAGGCCAGAAATCGTTTGATATTGTTCTGACGCATGGCAAATAGGTTACCAATTGTCATCGTGGCTATAGCCAGTGTGTATATCAAAGGTTTCCAAAGTTCCACTATATTTTTAAATACTGTGAACAGAACAATGGTGAAAATAAATGCTGCGGCACCTTTTGAAACTACCGAAAGGTACGAAGTCACATTGATTGGAGCGCCTTCGTAAACGTCAGCTGTCCAGAAATGAAAAGGAACCAGCGATATTTTGAAACCCATTCCGCTCACAAAGAAGACAAATCCAAGTGCAATAAGCGCGTTTGGTTGAACTTTGCTTGCGATATCAGCAAAATAGATCGATCCGGTTGCACCGTAAATCATCGAAAGTCCGAATAATAGTATTCCTGAAGATAGGGCAGAGGACAGGATCAATTTGATACCTGCTTCGGCTGATTGACTTTTATATTTGTCGAAAGCTGCCAGCCCGGCAATCGGGATCGTTGCAGTTTCGAGTCCAATGTAAAAGATCAGGAAGTCGCCAGCTGAAATCATGAAGTTCATTCCGATCAGTGTTGACAATGTCAGGATAAAATATTCACTGATTTTGTCAGCGTTTTCCGGTTTCCGCAACCATCCTTCGGCCTGAAGAAAGACAATCAGCACAGCCAGGTTAAGGACGTTTTTCATGAAAACGGTTAGTTGGCTCGATTGGAATGATCCACCAAATAAATTACCGGTTTCTCCGGGAATAAAACCAATGAAGGTTACCAAAGCGAAAAGTACCAATGTGAAATTGATAATTTTCGATTTGTTTTTTTCGCTGGTAAAGATTTCAGCAACCAGAATAGCGAGTGCTGCTATAGTGAGCAGCAATTCGTGGCGCATGAGTATAAATTGTCCGAGATCCATATTTTTCGGTATTATTTTATTGATTCAATTTAAAAAGGAATGACCATTGCCAAACGTGCAACAATCGGTTTCAAACTTGCTACGATGGTGTCAGACAGCCAAAGTGGTGCAATACCAATAGCTGCAACAGCCAATAAAAGTGTAACAGTGCTCAACTTCTCGTACCATTTGGCATCTTTCAAATCTGCATGATGCTGATCTTTTAAAGGGCCAAGAAGCAAAATTCCAACGACTCTCAAAATATATACTGCAGTAATAACGATCGAAGAAGCAACGATTACCGTAACGACACGATGAAACATATCCTGATGTTGGAATGATCCGACAAAAACTGTCATCTCGGCCACGAAACCGCTTAATCCCGGAAGACCCAATGAAGCAAACCCTGCGATCATATATATTACTGCCAAAAATGGGATTACTTTCATTAAACCACCCATTTCGCGAATGTCGCGAGTGTGGGTACGTCCATAAATCATCCCAATCAGGGCGAAGAAAAGTGCTGTCATCAAACCATGAGAAATCATTTGAAGGATTGCTCCATCCATAGCTGTTTGATTCATCATCAGCAAGGCAAAAATCACCAATCCGCAATGGCTTACAGATGAGTAAGCATTAATGAATTTAAGGTCGGTTTGCCAAATGGCGCTGAAAGCTCCGTAAACCACACTAATCGTTGTTAGGATAATGAAAATCCAGGCCATTTCTTGTGCAGCTTGTGGCATCAGGAACATTGCTACGCGGAAACATCCGTAACCTCCCAGTTTCATCAATACTCCGGCATGAAGCATGGAGACGGCGGTTGGTGCCGAAGCGTGACCATCAGGTGACCATGTATGGAAAGGAAACAATGCTCCAAGTATTCCAAACCCTACAAAAGCGAAAGGAAAGAAGAAGCGCTGTGCCGCAACCGGAATATTTATTTTGGAGATTTCAAGAATATTAAAAGTAAGTGGGCCTCCACCTGGAGCCGAATTGTAATAAAGACCTAAAATACCAACCATAATCAAAGCAGAACCTGCCATCAACATCAAAGTCAGTTTCATGGCCGATTTTTCTTTCGGCCCTGTTCCCCAGAGACCAATAAGCAGATACATTGGTATCAGTGCCAATTCGTAAAAGAGGAACATGGTAAATAGGTCGAGTGAAATAAAGAACCCGTAAACCGCTGTGACAAGCAATATGAGCGATACAAAAAACTCCTTTGTCAGGTATTGAAGTTCCCAGGAAGCAAAGATACCTGCAAAAATCACAATTGAAGTAAGACCAATCATGGCTACCGCAATTCCATCGACACCAAAAGCAAAATGAATGTTCAAGCTTGGGTACCAGATGAAGTCAGAAGTAAACAGCATCTCGTGCATCATCCCGGTTTTTCGTGCAGCAAGGTAGGCTAGCACCAGATAAACGGTGGCTATAAGTTCTATACCCATTCCGATTGCCGATGCGAGCCGGGCACCTTTATAATCCTTGGTAAAAAGGACTCCGATCATGGTGAGAACCGGGATTAAGACTAATAAAGTTAGAATATTCATATTCCGATATATTTTTTAATTCTTCATTTCAAAAAGCAAGGAGGAAAGGTGAAAAAGGAAATGATCTTCCGATCTTCCTGTTTTTCTTTTTCCTTATTTCTTTTTTCTAATTTGTTACATCAATAAATAGATCATCGAAAGCGCTAATGCTAACGTACCGGCAACGAACGCAAATGCATAGTGCTGTAATTGACCCGATTGCATTCCTCTAATCTGGTACGATATTTTTTCGGTTGTCAAGCCAATTCCAACCATAAATGCATCGATGACGTGACGATCGAACCAGGCAATTGGGCGTGATATGTAATTGAAAATGATTTTCTTGGTAACAAAAAGATAAATTTCGTCGAAATAAAATTTGTTGTAAGTTGCCGTGTATAAAATTCCCCACCTTTCGGCAAGTTTCTCCGGAACGGCGCTTTCTTTTTTGTAAAGAATCCAAGCCATTGCAATACCAAATAATCCAATCAAGACCGATGGAACGGCTACGCCAAAGTTCATTTCTGATGCGAAAGCCAATTTGTCGGAAGTTACCAGTTTGGTAAATGGAATAAATCCGGAAAAAATAGAGGCAGTTGCCAAAAACATTAACGGAATGGTCATGGTCAGCGGCGATTCATGCGGTGTATGGTGATAATGGCGGTCTTTTCCCCAGAACACGTTAAAATACAGGCGGAACATGTAGAAAGCAGTCAACCCGGCAACGATGAACTCCACAGCAAACAAAAGCATGTTGTGGTGCAAAGCTGCAACCAAAATCTCGTCTTTGCTGAAAAATCCTGAAAATGGCGGAACCCCGGCAATTGTCAAACAGGCAATCAGAAAAGTGATATGAGTTATCGGCAAATATTTGCGTAGTCCTCCCATATCGTACATGTAGTTTGAATGAACCGCATGAATGATCGATCCAGCGCCAAGGAATAACAATGCTTTAAACATGGCATGTGTAAACAGGTGGAACATGGAAGCCATGTAACCTAACCCTTCTTCACCGCCATATCCTGAAACGCCAAGGCTCAACATCATGTAGCCAAGTTGCGACAAGGTTGAAAATGCCAAGACTCGTTTAATGTCGTATTGTGTGATAGCGATTATTGCAGCAAAAAGCGAAGTAAATCCACCAACATAAGCAATTATTTCCTGAGTATCAGGAGCCTGAAAATGGATCACCGGGAACATTCGGGCTACAAGGAAAACACCGGCAACAACCATCGTTGCAGCATGAATCAATGCTGAAACCGGAGTTGGACCTTCCATGGCATCGGGCAACCAGATGTGCAGCGGGAACATGGCCGATTTACCGGCGCCACCAATGAAGATCAGTGTCATGGCCCATGTCATGGCCGAAACGCCCATAAAACTCATCGAAGCTGCACTTGCGAAAATAGTCGTGCTGGGCTGGGTAAGTTTGGCAAAATCAAAAGTTCCGGTTACAAACGACAGTATGAGGATGCCAATCAGGAAACCTAAATCGGCAAAACGTGTAACAATAAATGCTTTTTTCGAAGCGGCAACTGCCGAAGGTTTTTGATAGTAAAATCCGATCAGGAGGAAAGAACTAACTCCCACCAGCTCCCAGAAAATATACATTTGGAAAATGTTGGTAGCAATAACCAAACCGAGCATCGAAAAAGTGAACAGCGATAAAAAAGCATAGAACCGCGCGAATCCTGTTTCACCTTTCATATAGCCCAGACTGTAAATATGAACCATGAATGAAATGGTGGTGACAACGACTAACATCATCACCGAAATTGGGTCGAGTAAAATACCCATTTTAATGATCAGGTTTTCGGTGAAGCGCAACCATGTCATTTCGAATGGGATAATGGTTTGAAAGCCTTCCGCCCCAAGTGTTCCACCGAAAAAATAAGTAAGCGCTGTAATTATTGAAAGTACCCATGAAATTCCCATCCCGGTTGTTCCAATCAGACCGGAAACAATTGGTTTCCATTTCATTCCGAGTAATCCGGTAACTAAGAACATTACCAGTGGAATCAGTATAATGAATACAGTGTAAGTATATCCTGCCATTTTTAATATCTTAAAATTTTAGCTCTATTTTATATTTTAAAATCAGTAAAGAGTAAAGAGGAAAAAACATTATTTTGATTTTCTTATTTCTCTTTTCTTATTTCTTTTTCTAGTACTTCATTTCGTTTACATTTTCAACTTCGATGTTCTTCATGTTTCTGTAAATATTGATGATCAGTGCGATGGCAACCGATGCTTCGGCAGCTGCAATACCAACAATGAACAGCGAAAAGAATTGTCCCTGCAATTGATCGGGATACAGGTAGCGGTTGAAAACCACGAAATTGATATTAACCGAATTCAGGATGAGTTCAACGGCCATCAACATCGTAATCAGGTTGCGGCGAATAATGAAACCGCAAACTCCGATGAAAAACATAATCGTACTAACGATTAAAAAATGTTCGAGAGGAATTCCCTGGATCATATCTCTGTGTTTTTATTTTTTTCTTTTTTAGCAATTACAATTGCTGCAATCATTGCTGCCAGCAGTAAAATACTGATCAACTCAAACGGGAGAACGTAGCCGTTTTTTTCGGTGCTCAACAACTGGTTCCCAATTACAGTCATGTCAACTGGCAATTCAGGATTCGTTGTGGCTTTGAAAGGGTGAGAAAGTATAGTTGCGAGTGCCAATCCGATACCCACAGCGCCAGCTCCAATACCCATCAGCAATTTGGTAACATTGGGATGTTGAAAACGATGCGAAATGTGGTGTGTTAACAGGATACTGAAAATGATCAGAACCACAATACCACCGGCATATAAAGTAAGTTGAACTGCTGCCATGAATTGATAATTCAGCATGAAATATAAACCAGCAGTAGCGAGAAGCACACAAAGCAGGTAAACTGCAGCTCTCAATATTCTTCGGGTAGTGATCGACAAAAGCGAACAGATCAGGATAATTCCTGCAAACAGATAAAACATGAATACATTCATTACTTAGCCTCCTTTCTTAATTTTGAACCAGGTTGATTCAAAACTTTGGTGAGTTTACTCCGGTCGAATACAGCGTGCTCGAATTTCTGACCCCAAGCCAACGCATTCGACGGGCAGGTTTTTATGCACAATTCACAGAACGTGCACATCGACAAATGATAAATGTGCTTATCGATCACCCGTTCCAATTTGCCATCGGCATTAGGTACACGATCGGTTATAATTTCGATGGAACCGTTCGGACAGTTCATTTCACAAATTCCGCAACCGGTACAAGCGTGCTGGTTATTTTCATCGTGAGGCATGGTCACTTCTCCCTTGAACCGCTCTTCCATTTTAAGGGTCTTGCGGTTTTCAGGATATTGCTGGGTTACAATTTCTCCGGGACTGAAAAAGTACTTTCCTGTAATGCGCATTCCTGCCCACAACGACGAAATTCCTTTAAAAAGGTCGGTAAAATATTCGGTTATACTATTCATGCTATTCCGCTCTTTAGATTAAAAATGCCAGCCCATCAGGACAATAAAGGCAATGAATACAATGTTGACCAGACTGATTGGTAAAAGATATTTCCATTCCAGTGTTAAAAGTTGGTCGATTCGCAGGCGGGGGAAGGTCCATTTAAACCACATGATCACCCAAATGAGAAAGAAGGTTTTTCCAAAGAACCAAACTGCTGAAGGAATGTAGTCCATAATATGGTTCAACCCTTCCCAGTTTCCGACATGAAATGGCATCCATCCGCCCAAAAATACCGTTGCGCCCAGGGCTGCAACAATAAACATATTCATATATTCGGCAAGGAAGAAAAAGGCGAATTTGATTCCTGAATATTCAGTATGAAAACCGGCCGTTAATTCCGATTCAGCTTCTGCTAAGTCGAACGGTCCGCGATTAATTTCAGCAGTACTGGCAATCAGGAAAATGATGAATGAGATGATCGCTGGAATGTGGCCTTTGAAAATCCACCATCCGTTTGCCTGGCTTTCAACGATTCCCGAAAGCTGCATGGTTCCTGAGAAAACCACAATAGCCAACAGCGAAAGTCCAACTGAAAGTTCGTAGCTCACAATCTGGGCTCCACTTCGCATGGCGCCAATCAATGAATATTTGCTGTTGCTTGACCATCCGGCTAATAAAATACCGACGACGCTAAGCGACGATACGGCCATGACATAAAATACACCAATGTTGAAATCGATTGCCTGAAGTCCTTTGGCATAAGGCAATGCTGCCAGAGCAAGGAATGAGCAAATGATTACAATATAGGGTGCCAGATTGAAAAGCAGTGGATCTGATTTGCGGATCGGGATTAACTCCTTCATCAGCAGCTTAATCAAGTCGGCAATGGTTTGTATGATACCATAAGGTCCAACGCGGTTTGGTCCAATGCGGTTCTGCATAAAGGCACAAACTTTACGTTCGGCATACACCAGAAACAATCCGAGTAATGCGTACATTAAAAGGAAAACCAATCCGACGAGAACCATTTCAGTAAAAGTGACCCATCCGGATGACATCATGCCTGATAACCAAGCGTGAATGGAGCCGGTAAGTGTCGAAAAATCGTAGATGTTTGATGACATATTTGTGTTCATTTATCGGTCAATATCAGGGATTACAAGGTCGAGCGAACCGCTGATTGCTATCAGGTCGGCAATTTTATGTCCAGCGGTAATTTCATTCATAACAAAAAGATTGCTGAAATTTGGTGTCCTGAACTTCATGCGGTAAGGCGATTTGTTTCCGTCGCTAACTACATATACGGCCAGTTCTCCACGGGCAGTTTCTACTCTCTGGAAATATTCACCTGCCGGTAGTTTGATGATTGGCTTCATTTTAGCGGTGAAATCACCTTCAGGAATGTTGTCAACCAGTTGTTCCAAAATGCTGAGCGATTCCCACATTTCGGCCATTCTGACTTTGTAGCGGGCGAAAGTATCGCAGCCGGTTTCCAAAATTTCGTTGAACTGCACTTTATCGTAAGCGCTGTATGGTGCAATTTTACGAATGTCGCACGAGTAATTTGAACCACGTCCGGATGGACCGGTAATACCGTATCCAATGGCAGTTTCTTTACTCATGTACCCAATTCCTTTGGTCCGGTTTTGAAAAATCACGTTACCGGTAAGCAACTGATCGTATTCAGGAAGTTTTTTTCGGAAGTATTTAATGAATTCTTTGATGCGTTTCTGAAAATTGGGATGAACATCGTGCATCAGACCGCCAGGCATCACAAAACTGTGTAATAACCTTGACCCGAATGATTCTTCAAAAATATCGAGAATGTGTTCACGATCGCGCAGTCCGTAGAAAAAACTGGTTAATGCGCCCAAATCCATCCCAAAAGCACACCACCATAATTGGTGCGATGCTATTCGGTTCAGTTCGTCAAGAATAGTTCGGATGTATTTTACACGCTCCGGAACTTCAACCTGCATAGCATCTTCAACAAGCAGGCACACTGCCTCGTTATTGATATGTGCCGAAAGGTAATCCATTCGGTCGGTCAGGTGGATAATCTGCGGATAAGTATTTGCTTCGCACATCTTTTCAATTCCGCGGTGGATGTAGCCAATGTGCGGAATCAGGTATTTGACGGTTTCACCTTTCAGGCATACTTCAAACCTTAAAACTCCATGAGTTGAAGGGTGTTGCGGGCCCATATTGATGATATAGTCCTCATTTTCCCCAACAATCACGTCTTTTATAATTTCTTCACTCATCTGATTTTGAGAATTAACGTTCAATAATATTTACTTCGTCGCGGAAATCTTTGCGAAGCGGGAATCCGTAGTCATCTTCCAGGAAAAAGCGTTTCATGTTTGGATGGTTATTAAACCATATTCCAAATAGATCAAATACTTCGCGCTCAAAATATTCGGCAGCCGGATACAAGGCGCTTAAACTATCCACTTTTGGATTTTCGCGATCCGAAATCAATGATTTTAGGACAATCAAATGCCTGTAATCAGTCGATTCGAGGTGATATACGACGGTGAAATGAGTTAAAAAATCAACTGCAGTATGGTTGAGCAGATAATTGAATGCAGTTCTTTTATCCGATTTTAATTTCTCTGCCAGAGCAACTAATTTTTCAGCCGGAACAATAACTTCCAGTAATTTAGTTCCTTCTGAAAACACGGCTTCAGGTTCAAATTCCCTGATTATATCTGTTAATTCCTGTCTGTTTAGCATATTTTGTGGTAATTAAAGCAACCTTTCTACTGCATCTTCCGGATTGAAAATTGAATCACCTTTAATTTTTCGCTGGAGCTGCATCACGCCATAGAGCAAAGCTTCGGGGCGGGGCGGACATCCGGGAACATATACATCCACCGGTAGGATATGATCGACGCCACGCACTACTGAATACGAATTGTAAAAGAAAGGTCCTCCCGAAACGGCACACGCGCCCATGGCGATTACGTATTTCGGATCAGGCATCTGATCGTATAAACGTTTCAGTACTGGCGCCATTTTGTGGTTGATGGTTCCGGCAATAACGATCACATCGGCCTGGCGCGGTGAGGCGCGGTAAACCTCAATCCCAAAACGGGAAAAGTCGTGCCTCGAAGCTCCGGTAGCCATCATTTCGATCCCGCAACAGCTTGTTGCAAAGGTGAGTGGCCATATAGAATTCGAAAGACCCCAGTTCAGAACTGCGTCAATACTAGTCATAAAGACGTTTCCGCCTGACTTCTTTAAGAGTTCGAGAGATTCGCTATCTCCGAAATCTTCATCTTTCATTGATTTGATTAGACCCATTTTAAAGCTCCTTTTTTCCAGGCATACAAGAGTCCAAGACCAAGTATGAAGAAGAAAATTATGATTTCGATAAATGCCCTCATTCCAATCGTTTTCATGACTACACCCCAAGGGAATAGAAAAACGGTTTCCACATCGAAAATCAGGTAAATGATGGCAAAAAGGTAATAACCTACATTAAACTGAATCCAGGCTGGCCCTTCCGAAGGAATACCACATTCATAGGGTTCCGATTTGAATGGATTGTATGAATTAGGCGCAACAAGGGTTGCAAAAATAACAGCACCACCCACCAGGATGACTGCAATTATAAAAAAGAGAATTAATGATTCACTTTCCATATCTTTAAAAATCTAGATAATTCATTGTATTGAAAAGACGGTGCAAAAGTAGTTTTTTCATTTTAGCACCAAACTTTTTTTTGAAAAAAATGAATTGATATTTAGCAAATGGGCTTTTTGGTTAAGTTACCATTAAGCAAATCATGGTTTTTTTAGACTATATTTACCATTCGGATTTAATACCTAAACCTTAAACTTAACCTAAATATATGATTATAAACAATATAAATGTTGTTTCCTGTTCGAAAATTTCGATTAACAACTGCAACTCGTTATTTAAAGTATTTCTTACTTTTATTTTTTCAATTCTGCTTTTTCAAGTGGGTTTTCCACAACGTGTAGGATTCACCGACAACTTTGACGACGGTTCGATGATCATGACTTCCAGAAATAACCAGTTAACCCGGCCACCCTTTAAAATCTGGAAGACTGTTACACCAGGTACCTACAATCTGGTAGAAAAGGACAGCGTCATGAAAATCAATTATTCAAAGGTTGAAGGAACCGGCGCTTTCGACATGTTTACTTTTACTCCTTTTCGGCCAGTAAATGTTTTTGCTAATCCACGAATTCAGGTTCAACTAAAATCGAACATCGAAACAAGCCTTACGGTAAGCCCCGTTTATTCGTTCGAACCACCTACCTGTGAATATCTTAAACAAAAAATTTCGGGCGATAATGCCTGGCACACTTATACTTTCGATTTGTCGCGTCCATATTTTTCAAAATTTAACAGCGTAAATGCGGTTGATTTTTATTTCGACCGGGATACCTCTGTAACAAAATCGGGAATGATCGAAATGGACAATTTTAAAATTGCTTGGTTCCTGATAAAAGTTGTTGATTTAAAGGCTACGGTGGAAAATGGGACTAACATCCGGTTAAGCTGGAAAACTACTGATCCAGACCGAACGACGGCTTATAAAATCTATCGCGAGATGAAGTCTGAATTTAAAACCAATGAAAGCAACCTGCTAACCGAAGTTAAATCGACTGATTTTCTGGACAAAAACCTGGAACCTTACAAACATTATTTCTATAAAATAGTCCCGGTAAGTACCAGTGGTGAAGTGTTTTTCGCTTCGAATGAAGCTAGTGGAGAACCGTTTAAAATTGGCGCTAACCCAATCGTGACTGTTACCGGAACCAATACGTTGAAGGTCAAAAAATATGAAAAGTTTGAAGTTCTTCTTGACCTCAAAAATGTAGGCGTTGAAAATCCTTACGACCCGGACGATTTGGATGTCTATGCTTTTTTTATTGCACCTTCTGGCAAAAAAATTAAGATCAACGGTTTCTACGATAACTATTTGGATGCGAACCAATGGAAAATACGTTTCTCGCCAAATGAAACGGGAGAATATAACTATCAGGTTTTTGTGAATGATGCCGGAGGAAAAGGCGTATCTCCTGTTGGTAAATTCAATGCAACCGAATCGGACCACCATGGATGGATTAAGCCATCGTTAAAAAATCCGCACTATTTTATTCACGATGACGGCACTTCTTTTTATGGGGTTGGCGTGTATTCTCCCTGGGGAAATAACCAATCGCGTTTTGATACCTACGCAAAAAACAATGCGAACCTTTTTGCCATCTGGGACATTGGATACGGTGGTTTTGTGAACGACAAGGGACTTATCGAGGAAGAGCTAGGCCGGTACAATCAGCCAAAACTTGGTGCGCTTGATTCATTGATCGTTATCCTCGAAAAGCACGACATTCAATTGATGTATGCACTATGGCCACACGATCTTTTTTCGGAAACTGTATGGTCTGCTGAATGGAAGAAAAATCCTTACAGTCAGCTGATTGATGCGGAAGATGTCTACAGCGATTCTTTAGTTTGGAATTATCAGAAAAAGAAATACCGGTACCTGATTGCCCGCTATTCGTACAGTCGCAGCATGGGTATCTGGGAATTGATCAATGAGATGAATGGCACCGATGGTTGGGCAAATGGAAGGCATCAGGAAGCATTGGATTGGGTGGAGAAATGCCATAACTATTTTAAGGAAAATGATCCGTATAACCACCCGGTTACGGCGTCATTCAGCGGCGGATTTGGCGAATATCGCGAAGAATTGTATAAGAGAAACGATATTCCGAATATTCATTTATACCCGGCGCAGGGTTGGGCCATGAAATACCCGGAAGATAAGATGCGCAGCGACATGTATAATTTCGCCTGGGCCAGTCGCCGGTTCTGGGATGCATTTGCAAAACCAGCGATTTTTGGTGAAGCCGGCGCCGATATGACTTATTTCAAGCCCAACGACAAACAGTACCATATTTCGTATCACAACCAAATATGGGCATCGCTAACCAATGGATTGTCAGCAACTCCGGTATGGTGGGCTTACGAAAACTTAAATGCTGACGACTGGAGCCAATTGAAAAATTTGTCCGGATTTGTTTCGGATATCGACTTTGCCAATCTTCCTTATAAAATTTCAGTTGTTAGTTCGGAAGGCGCCGATGTTTTTGGGCTAAGTACCCGATCGAAAGGATTTGGCTGGGCACGTTCGTTCTCGAAGGATGATGTAAGTGGCTCAAAAATATTCGTAAAAGGCCTTGAAAACAGCGAGTATGAAGTTTTGTGGTTCGATGCATGGAAGGGTGAATACTTACCGGGAGAAAAAGCTGTTTCAAAAAACGGAGAACTGGTTCTGACGGTTCCAAAATTAACGGAAGCCCATCCTGATGTTGCGTTTAAGATCGCTAAAGAATAAGGTGATCTTGTTTGACGAAGGCAACGAAATAGATTGATCGCTGGAAACTTTTCAATCCTCCGGATGTCGGCCCGTTTGATCACGATCCGGATGATGATATCCCATTTAGCGGGTTTGACGATGTTGACTGATTGTTTCTGACGCATTTTTTGAAAACTCCCACAAAAAAGCGCAGATAAATCACAGAGTATACTGTGTTTTATTATCGGGCGAGTGTTCAAGAAATATCTTAAATCACTCCTGTTGTGTATCTAATCTTTGAACTTCAAAATGACGTAAGTAAAAGAACGAATATATTGTCGTATTTAATCGAAGAATAGAACGCGGATTTCCACGGATTTAGCGGATGGACGCAGATAAAAATATAACATGGATGTAAAACGGATTTTTATTCATGCAAGCATGAATGATAGAAACGTAAATGTCTGAAAATCATTCCGACTTGTCGGAATTAAAATCCCTACCCGACGGCAGGCGGGCGTTTAAATCCGCCTGATCAGCGTTAATCAGCGTTCCATTCTAATTCTTTTGTTTTGCAGGGAATAATATGACATTATATTGTTCCTATTACTTA
>Ga0302286_10002337_pt1 | contig 13234 bp, 8 predicted proteins | sample III_Fen_E2_3_FD_198765 | JGI IMG/M metagenome (GOLD analysis project Ga0302286, IMG submission 198765) | Peat permafrost microbial communities from Stordalen Mire near Abisko, Sweden - III_Fen_E2_3 | ecosystem: Environmental > Terrestrial > Soil > Wetlands > Permafrost | place: Sweden: Abisko...
TACCGTTCAATTCAGCAATTACTTTTTTAGCTGCTTCGTCATCAGACATTTCAACAAATGCAAAACCTTTTGATCTGCGTGTTTCGCGATCGATGATCAGCTTGCATGAATCAACCTGACCATACTCTGCAATTGCTTCTTGAAGGTCGTTTTCTCTGACATTGTAACTTAAGTTACCTACGTAAATGTTCATATATATTTATTATTAATTGTGACAAAAGAGAAGTAGAGTAACGAAGGTATAACAAATTCTAATCGAAAATAGGAGTTGAAAATAAACAAACGAAAAAATACAATTCTTTTCGGGCACAAAGATACGCTTTTTATTTGAATTCTGCAATATTCTCTGCTTATTGAGTTAATTAAGTGAATTTATTGAGTGAGTAAGGCGAGTGGGTGAGTGAATTCGGTTGAGTGAGTTCCTATTCCAATGACAAAAAGCTTCATTTCCAACAACGCAGAACCCTGAACCTTTCAAACTTCAAACGCTTCAAACTTGAAACGCTTCTATTTATTAACCTCTTATTTAACTGTTATACAACTACATAATGAAGTAATAAGAAGAGAGTTGAGAAGTGCGCTTTTATCGACCCGCTCGCTGCTGCCAAGAATGCGGGTACAAGCGAGCGGGTCGTTCATATAAACCCCAAACTCTTCACAGAAGAACACGGAACACGAAACTTTTCAAACTTCAAACCTCAAACCTTTCAAACCTTTCAAACCTTTCAAACCCCAGACTCTTCAAACACGGAACACAGAACTTTTCAAACCTTTCAAACTTCAAACGCATTCCTCTCACCACTTATTCTTCACAATGTCAACACCATAACACTAAAAAACCATAAATAATAAATTCATGATCCAATAATTTTCCATAGATATTCCATATCTATATAATATTGGAATATATATGGATCATATATGGAACATATATGGAATATATATGGAAAATCACCGATAGGGTATCGATAGGATGGTGGAACCAACAGACCGATGTATCAGCTAAAAAGACCCGAATAAACCTTTCGTCGTCCGCCGGTTGACAGACACGAAAGAGTTTTCTGGTGTTAAGTTAGAAGATGCTCAAAAGGACTGCGTACGGTTTGGAGTTTGAAGTTTGGGGTTTGAGGTTTGGGGTTTGAGGTTTGGGGTTTGAGGTTTGAGGTTTGAGGTTTGAGGTTTGAGGTTTAAAGAGAACGTTTTGAGGTTTCGTGCTGGGTGCAGATTCCGGAAGGATTGGAGGTCATGCGTTTGCAACGATTGCCGGAGTGGGTGATGGCAGAACATTGGGACCTCACGCCCGACTGCTCTCCCTTGTGAGAGGGGCGTAGTGTGGTTGCAGGAAGTTTGCCGGACTGACGGGTGGAAGTGGAAGACCATGACCAGCAATCTTTGCAGATGGTTTTTTCAAGGGCCAGTTCCTGTTTATCGGGAAGGCGGGGAAAGAAGTCGATGCCGGTAACATGCTCCACGCTGTCAATGGGAACGGCGAATGATTGAAGAGGTAAGGTGGACGATGCATTGGGCAGAATAAACGCGATGCCTTTTAGCTCCGGAAGCGTGTAATCCACTATCACCTTGTAATAGTAGCGCGGCACCGACACGTTATCCGGACCAATGACGGACAGATGATTCGTGAGTATGGGGCCGGTTACCACATAAATATCGGCATTCTCTACCGCCCATTGCCTGACACGTTCTTCCAGCTTCTTCCAGATACCCCGGTTAAATCCCGGAATCTGAGGGGACATGTTGCTGTAAAAGAACGATTCCTCCATGGCCTGCACACTCCAGCTCATATCAGCTGCCGGAGCCATATGCCCACGATCATACCCCGAGCCCTGATAATCATCATTGGTAGCAGAACCTGTCTTCACCGCATTATCACTCCGAAAATCATTGCTCCGGGAGACTCCTTTCCGTGTTTCTTCTGCCGTCAGTTCATAGGCTACCCAATTGGCCTGCTCGTGCTTTTCGTTGTAGGAAAGGGTGTAGCCGAGATGCCTGATAATGATATCCTTGGAGGTAATGGCTGGGAGTTCAAATCCTGTATGCGATTGAGCTAAAACATTCAGAATTAGACAAGAGATAAGAGCTATCAGGATGAATGACTTTTTCATTGGAATGGGAATTTCTAATTGAACGTAAATATAGTTGATTTATTTAGAGGGAATACAGATGATTGAGAATAATATTATTAACAAGTATCTCTGAAATTAAAATAATTATGAGTAGTTTTGTGGTTTAAGATAAAAATATAATCACAAAAATATGTCAGTAGATTTTTCACATACTTTGGTAATAGGAGTTTCTTCAAGGGCATTATTTAATCTGGAAGAAGAAAATTGCATCTTTATAAAGGAGGGAATTGAAGGATATCGAAAATATCAGCAAGAACATGAAAATGAAGTTTTAAAACAGGGTACTGCTTTTCATTTAGTTCAAAGTTTACTTGAGTTAAACAACCAGGCGAACCAAAGAATTGTGGAAGTAATAGTCATGTCTAAAAACAGTCCGGAAACGGGTGTAAGAATGCTTAATTCAATAACCGAATATAAATTAGATATAACCCGATTGGCACTATCCGGAGGTGAACCTTTGGCACCTTATATAGATGCATTTAATATAGATTTATTTTTATCAAAAGATGAGAAAGACGTTCAATGGGTTATTGACGCAGCAAAATGTGCAGCAGCATTGATTTATGCACCTCCAAAAACATTTAATCCGTCTGATAATCGAGTAAAAATTGCATTTGATGCTGACGCAGTACTTTTCTCCGAAGACTCAGAGGTAAGGTATAAAACAGAAGGATTAGAGGCATTTAGAAATTATGAAGCTGTACATGCAAATGATCCTTTAAAAGAAGGTCCATTTGCAAAATTATTGATAAAACTCTCCAAAATTCAGGAATATCTACCTACCAGCATAGAATTATCACCATTAAGACTGGCAATTGTTACTGCCCGGAATGCACCTTCTCACATGCGGGTAATTAAGACTCTTCGGGATTGGGGTGTTTATGTAGATGAAGCTTATTTTTTAGGTAATCTGGACAAATACAAAGTTCTAGATGCATTTGGAGCTCATATTTTCTTTGATGATCAGGATGTTCATTTAGAAAAAGCAAGTGAAGTTGTACCATCAGGCAGAGTGCCTTACAAAACAGATTCTCAATTAAAGAAAATGACGAAGAAATGATGATTACCTAAATAAACAGAAACCATAATTTGGCACAGAACTTTCAAAGCAATTCTTACGCTTTGATATTCACTGCAACAAAATATATAATGTTAAATTATTTGGGTTCTTAATTTATTTGATTAATTTTAGCGCCGAATCTATTAACAAAAAGACTTACCGTAAAAAGAAATAGATCAGCCCAGTAGAAATTTCAGTATTCATTTTACTAACCATTAATTTCAGTATCATTTATGGATTCTTACATTGCAGAAAAAATTGAAGTAAGCCAGACCCTGCTCATTCGCAAGGTGTATGTCTGGATGTGTGCAGCACTGCTTATTACAGCTGTCACTGCCTATCGGGTGTCAAATTCCGAAGAACTACTAAAGCTTATCTTTTCAAGTAAAATGAGCTTTTTTGGACTTATCATTGCCCAGTTCGCCATTGTCTGGTTCCTGTCGGCAAGGATTAAAACACTTACATTTTCGACTGCCACCATCCTGTTTGCCTTGTATTCGGTGCTTATGGGAGTAACCATGTCGTGCATTTTCCTGGCCTATACACAATCGTCCATTGCTTCCACCTTTTTTATAACGGCGGGTACCTTTGCCGTGATGAGCATTTACGGATTCACCACGAAGAGGGATTTAACCTCGATAGGTGGCTTGCTGATCATGGCCCTGGTGGGATTAATCATAGCTTCGATAGTCAATTATTTCCTGAAAAGCTCCATGTTCGACCTGATCATATCCTGCATCGGGGTGCTGATCTTTGTCGGATTAACAGCCTACGATACTCAAAAGATCAAGGCGTTACTGAATCAGGAGAATACGGAAGAAAACCAGAAAATGGCCATCATTGGATCGTTAATGCTTTACCTGGATTTTATCAATTTATTCCTGTTCCTGTTGAGAATTTTTGGTAGAAGGAGATAAAGGAATCACAAAAAGAAATAGAAACTCCCTGATGCAGAAATGTGTCAGGGAGTTTTTTGTTAATATACTTTGAAGTAAAATTAGTATCGGAGCTATAAGTAAAGAGACTATAAGTTAGAGTTTATATCAAATAATAGATATTTGTCAAAGTTTAAAAGTCTCATATTGAAATTGATTTATCTCATTAAAAACACGAAATTAGTACACACATGTATTCATTTCTGATAATCATATTGAAAAAGGTAATAATGTGTCCTGTAAAAACAAAACAATCCCCTGAAATATATTTCAGGGAATGTACCCTAAATGTACCCTTTAGGAAACTTGGGACTTTCTATTAAAGAAGTAATTTTACGAACAATTTCGTACCGGAGTAGAATGTTGAAAAAAAAAAGAACATACTCGTTCAAAGGCTTCAAACGATTGTTTAAATGATTAGTTTCGAAGCTTAGACCTATTTATTTAAATCCTGAATATTGGTTATTTACATTTCAGATAAAAACCAAAGGAGCTCATGAAGCATTTTTAACCAGTCAGAACCTAATTGCCGTTGTATTCCAGAAGCTTAAAAGGCCTTCTCTGTACATATTCACCCTTGGCATCATTCCATTGAATGACAGCCACAAGAACACCAAACATAGTACAAAAATAACAAACAGAAACAAGAGTGTTAGTGCAAAACAATTATCGATTAATTACGAATAAAAATGGTTTTAATAGGTCAAGATTAAGAATCTAAGAAAAAATAAATAAATAAATACTAAAAAATTGAAGACCAGGAATCAATAAAAAAAACGGAGCGTTTTCTGAAAAGCTTTATGAGTAAGAATAAAAAATAAAAAATAAAAAAATGAGAACAATCTTGAAATTTTTAGGTGTATGTTTGATCATGTCGTTCCTTGGGACAGTTACTTCCTGCGAAAGAACAGAGCCAACCGGTCAGGAAATAAATCCATTTAGCAATGGAGGCAATGACCGAAATATGATAGTCGTAATCAGTGACCTTCATCTGGGGGCAAACCTTAATTACGCGGAGTGCAAAAACAACCTTGGTGCTTTAAAAAACTTCCTGAACCGGGTAAAAACAGCTCCAAATGTAAAAGAACTGGTGATAGCAGGTGACCTTGTAGACGAATGGTTCGTACCTGCCGGGATAAATACTTACGATGGAAAAGATCAGGCTGATTTTGTTAAGCGTGTTGCCTCAGCCAACAAAGACGTATTTGCTGTAATGAACAGTATAATTCAAGAAAAGAAAATATTAGTCACCTACGTTCCTGGCAACCACGATTTAACAATCACTTCCACGAGTATTGAAAGTATACTTCCAGGCATAAACCAGGCACGCGACAACAAATTGGGTTTAGGAACTTATACTCCTGCCAGCAATTCTTATATAGCCATTGAGCATGGTCACCGTTATAATTTTTTCTGTGCACCCGATCCCATCTCAAATCAGGACATTGCACCCGGCACCATATTGCCTCCCGGATATTTCTTCACAAGAATAGCAGCACAATACGTCATCCAGGGTCGCCCAACATCAAGCAACATCGTACCCACTGTCACCCCACCTACTTCGGGGATTGAAAGTCAAGATTTATTATATCGTTATTGGAAAAATTGGGTATATACGTTGAGCCTATTCCCGATAACGAATAAATTTGATGAGAATTTTATCATAACAAATGTCAATGGGTTTACCGGAAATTATTCTGTAAACAGCTTACTGCCGTCTCAATCAAGTACAGACGGATCATTAAGTGTAAATCTTTACAAAGGAATTCAAGACAATTGGGAAACAAGACAAACTATGAATAATGTATCGGTACATACTACTGCTGCTCATGCAATAGATTCAGTTGCGTCAGAAACAGAAACTGATCAACAAGCAAATTTACAGTATTTTCAGAACCCAAAATCAGGTAAAAGAATTGTTATATTTGGTCATACTCATGTACCTGTAATGCGTACATATACAAGTTCTGATAATAAAAAATGCATCTATGCCAATTCAGGAACCTGGATCGACCATAATCCAGGCAGGACCACAATGAATTTTGTCGTGATAACACCTCAAAGCAGCGATGCAGCTTCGCAAACTCTCGTAAAACTTTATAATTATCAAAATGAAGTTGTTACGAAAATGGCCGAAGACGCACTGCGCTATTAAAATAAATAAATAAATGCATCCTGCTTTGAGAAAGGCAGGATGCATTTATTCTTAAAATACTCATTACTACTCTAGTTTTCATTTAAAATCAGGCATCTCTAAATCTTCATATAACACATATTAAAAAAGAGATTGAGATAGAGGATGTCTGATGATTTGGAACATAGACAAAGGTCAAAGGACCAGAAACTCCCGGATGAAGAAATTCATCCGGGAGTTTCTGGTTTACAGAGAACATACTAAATTCAGGGACAGTATTTTATGAACAAATATTCAAAAAGGTATTTATTTTATATTCATTAAATTTCTCCACCATTTAAGCAAATAAATCCACCTGATTATCCCGGAACCTAAATTATATTTGCATCGAAAAAATAAGTTGAATATGAAAGCGTTTACTGAACAGTTTGGACATTACTATTTTAACTACATCTAATAACCTAAAAAAGCACTATGAAATTACGGACAGCAGGAATAATTATGTTCTTCACGGTTTTTTGTATCAAAGGATCATGCCGGAATAACGAACAGAAAGCATGGGGCGTAGCAGATTCGATCAGTAAGGTAATTACGGAGCCTACTTTCCGGGATAAAGTCTATAATATTGCTGATTTCGGAGCCGTTGCCAATGGCAAGTCCCTGTGCACAACTGCCATAAATACAGCCATAGACCAATGCAGCCGGGAAGGTGGTGGCAGGGTACTGATCACTCATGGCGTATTCCTGACGGGTGCTATCCATTTAAAAAGTAATGTGGAGCTTCATATTGACAGCAGTGCCGTGCTAAAGTTCTCCACAGATCCCAATGATTACCTGCCGGTGGTAAGAACCCGCTGGGAAGGTGACGATTGTTACAACTATTCCCCGCTGATCTATGCCGATGGTCAGGTCAATATTGCAGTGACAGGCAATGGTACGTTGGATGGACAAGCCAGTACGGAAGACTGGTGGCCATGGAAAGGTGGAGCGGGCAATGGCTGGATTAAAGGAACACCCAGCCAGTTGGACAGGAACTGCCGTCCGCAGTTGAAGAAATACAACGATATGCAGGTACCTGTTGAGAAACGGCAGCTGGGGAAAGGGTTTTATCTCCGACCACAGTTTATCAGCTTCATCAACTGCAAAAATATCAAATTAGAGGGCTTTACAGTAAAAAAATCACCGTTCTGGGTACTTCATCCATTAATGTCGGAAAACGTCGTTATACGAAACGTGACGGCGAACAGCGAGGGTCCTAACAATGATGGGTGTGATCCGGAGTCGTGCAAGAACGTATTGATTGAAAATTGCACCTTCAATACCGGGGATGATTGCATTGCGCTGAAATCAGGGCGTGACTATGACGGCAGGCGTGCCAATGCACCCATTGAAAATGTGATTATCCGGAATTGCTTTATGCGGAAAGGGCATGGCGGGGTATCCATGGGAAGTGAGATATCGGGAGGTTGCAGGAATATATTCATTGAGAATTGCCAGATGAGCAGCCCGGAACTGGACAGGGCCATCCTGATAAAGACGAACAACAGCCGGGGGGGTATCACCGATGGGGTATATGTCCGGAATGTAGTGGTGGGTGAAGTAAAAGACGCCATTTTATCCATCAATTGCAGTTATCATATCAGCACGGAAGGGGAAGGCAAATTCGTACCACAAATCAAAAATGTTTACCTCCGGAATATCACATCAAGTAAATCGACTTTTGCCATTTGGCTGGATGGTATTAAGGGTGAACAATGTGTGGATAATATCAACCTTGAAAATTGCACTTTCACGGGAGTTAAACAAACTAACCAGATTAAAAACACGGGGAAAGTGACCCTGAAAAATGTATTGATTAACGGAGAAATACAAAATAGCATTGAGCATTGAGCAAAAAGCTTAGAGTGTGATGATTCAATGCTGTATTTTGAACGAATAAAGGAACTGCCATTTTAGTCCTGTTTGAACTTAGGTTTCACTATCAAAGCGATATTGAAACCTATTTTTTATGTTGTGTCCCCGGAGAGTTTTTGCAGGGGATTATTGTTTTTACAGAAATCAGGTTATCCGTGTTATTTTATTTGAGAATTTGATGCTTCTGCATTAAACCTTTTATGTTATAATTCGTCCAACATGCATATAAAATATAATTATAGCTTTATTGTAAGTAAGAATCATCTATTCTTGCCTTTTTTTATGCTTACTGTCTAAATTCAGTAGTATTTTAGACAGTAAAATTGAGCTATTAACCATACTTTTGCAAAATACTATATCAGCGATTAAACCCTATGAAACATTTATTTCTTTTAGTCAGTCTCTTCCTGGCAGTCAGTTCATCCTCTTTTGCACAACATAGCATTCAGGCTATGGTTTTCGATGGTAAAAACAGTCTACCAATTGAAATGGGAGCTGTAAAGCTTTTACATTTGCCGGATTCTACTTTTATACAGGGATGCCTGACCGATTTACACGGGAATTTCATGCTGAGTAAAGTAAAACCGGGATCTTACACCATAGTGGTGAGTATGGTCGGATATTTAGACTTTCGCCAAAAGGTTACCATGGAGAACCGGGATATAATTTTAAAAAGCATCCATCTAAAGGAGAATGCACACCTGCTGGGCGAAGTAGAAATAACCGGTACCGCAGCACAAATGGTTGTGAAAGGCGATACTACCGAGTTTAATGCCACAGCTTTTAAAACGGCTCAGAATGCAGTAGTAGAAGATCTATTAAAACGATTACCGGGCGTGGAAGTATCCACAGATGGGAAAATAACAGTGAACGGACAGGCTATCACTAAAATCCGGGTGAACGGTAAGAAATTCTTCAATGATGATATCGAAATGGCTACCAAGAATATCCCGGCCGAAGTAATTGATAAAATTCAAGTGTTGGATCAAAAATCGGATATGGCACAGTTAACTGGCTTTGAAGATAATGACACGGAGCATATCATTAACCTGACCTTCAAACCGAATCGGAAGAAAGGAACTTTTGGAAATATCACAGGTGGTGCCGGATTGGATTTAGATGGAAAAATCCGGTATGATGGGAATATATTTTTAAATACCATGGATGGCGACACACAATCGACCCTTACTGCCGGTGGTAATAATGCCAACACAACCCGTAGTAACCGTGGACGTGGTTCCTTCGGGAATAACAGCGGAATAACCACCATGCAAAACATGGGATATAATGACAATGTGGTTGTAAATCCGAATTTGAAAGCCGGTGGGGATGCCTCATTTAACCATACCCTGAATGAAACCACCAATACGACCAACAAACAAAGTTATCTGATTGATTCAACCTACATTAAAAATTCAAACTCAGCGTCTCAAAATGAAAACTATTCTGCCAATCTAAATGCAGAAATAGAATGGAAACCTGACACGTTAAATACTATTGTGTTTCAGCCTTCTATCGGTTATAACCGATCATTTACCAATAGTGAGAACAGTTATGCAAATCTGACCAACAATGACAGTACCAATATAGGGAATACGTCAAATAGTGGAAATGGGACTTCGTTGAATGGAACCTTAGGGATCATTTACAGTCATAAATTTAATTCTAAAAAGGGAAGAACTTTTACTGCAAATCTTCAGGCATCAGTATCGCAAAATGATAATGAAAGTACCAATTACTCTAAAAACAGAATCATACATTCCGATTCAACTACGATCATTAATCAACATACTGTAAATAACGGCCAGGGAAGTAGTGAAAGTGTAAGATTGTCGTATGTTGAACCACTCTGGAATTTAAAAAACTTTTTGGAAGCTTCGGTAAGTTTCAACAACTCATACAACACCTCCGACAAGAATCAATATAATTACAACGGTATTACAAACAGTTATGACCAAAAGGATACTATATACAGTAACAATTTCAACAACAGGTTTTACAGTGAAACAGTCGAATTAAACTACCGGTATATTACGAAGACTTTTAATTTTATGCTGGGTATGAAAGGAAATCCTTCCCAGACTTACAGTACGACAGACTATGTCAGTGGGAACGATCGTACGATAAGCAACGAAGTGTTTAATTATTCCCCGACAGCACGTCTGCAATACAATTTTGGAAGAAAGAAATTCTTACGGATTGATTATCGCGGAAAGACCGACCAACCAAATATCAATCAATTACAACCGGTAAAAAACAATTCTGACCCCATGAATGAGACTATTGGAAATCCGGCATTGAATCCTGACTTTAATAACAGTTTAAGGGTAATGTTCACTACGTTCAATGATAGTACCTTTGCATCCATTAACGCATTCCTGAATGCACAACGAACCAGTAATGCATTAGTCGCCAACAGTCTTTATGATACAAACGGCAAGCAATACAGCCAGACCGTAAATTCGGCAGAAGCACCTTACAGCATTAATGCAAATGTCATGTTAAGCATTCCGCTTATTCAGAAGCGGCTACATTTCAGCACGAACACTTCCGGGGGACTTAATCAGGTATATGGTTATTCAGCCCGTGGATTAAATGCCGAGACTATGAAATCCGACAGCATTCTGCCCCTGGGAGAATTAAGCAGTACCCGGCGATATAATATCGGGGAATCAATCTCCTTGACATTCACCAACGATGTAATTGAAATTGGGCTGAGGGGAGCTTTCAAGTATTCCAACACGTTGAACAACCTGAATCCTGTTGTCGCCATCACAAAAGACTGGAGCGGAGGTGGAAACCTTGTATTGCACTTGCCTTACAATGTCAGTATCGGAAGTGATATAAACTACACAACCCAGCTGGGCTATTTAACGAGTGCTCAGAACCAGCTAATCTGGAATGCCTCGATTGATAAAACGATCTTCAACAATTCAGGTGTTGTGGCATTAAAAGTAATGGACTTGTTACACCAGCAATTAAATATCCGTCAGACTATTGGCGATAATTACATTCAGTATAATACCTTTAATACCCTTCCTACCTACTTTTTATTGAGTTTTACCTACAAAATAAACCAATTTAAAGGAGCTAAAAATTCTGCAGGTGAAAGACATGATGATCGTTTCGGTCCTCCTGACGGCGATCGTCCACATCGTGACCGTGGTGACAGAGGTGGTTTTCACGGACCTTCAAATTAATTAAAAAGCCCCAAATTCAATATGAATTTGGGGCTTTTTCTTTTCGCTTACTCAAAGCATTTCAGATTGAAAGAATGGAGTTGCTCAATGATTCAGCTTCAGGTTATATTCGATTACCAAAACCCCTAACTTATTGTTCAGCCCCATAACCGGAGTTACAATACTTAATGCTGAGTCATTTCTATAATTTATAGTTTCAGTAGTGCTTACTGCAACCTGATTTGGGAAAACGGTTCCTTCATCTTTTTTGTTGGTCGACAGCGTCACTTTCCCATCGGGATAATTTACAAATTCGACTTTGCTGACACCGGGTTCTTTAATGAAACTCAAAAAGAACTGATTCACCTGTTCCTTGTTTTCACGGGTCAACTCACTCCGGATAGCCCACGAAAAGACTTTTGAGGAAAGGATTAGTTGCCGGGTAGTCAAACTATCAATCCGGTTTTCATAATCCGATTTTTGCTTCAGGGTATCTTTTTTAAACTGGCTTTCAAGCATACTGATTTTTATAAATGCCCACAAGGAGATAATAACAAGGAGGGCAATTAAGAATGTTACTAATTTATGCTTAAGTACAAATGTGCCAAAGGCATTCTTAGTGTTGGACTTTTCAAGGGATGCTTTTTCAGCTTTGTTGTTCCCGGATGATTTTTCGTTTTCTGTAGTCATGGTTTTTAGTTTAATGTGAATAGTTTGACAGCGTATTAATTGCTATCAGTATTATTCCTCTGTTTTTAAGAATATAGTCTGTTTATTGGAACAAAGTTACATCAATAAATCTGCAAGGGCTTTATGAATCTCCGGAAATCTGAATTTAAATCCTGAATCCAGTAATCGTTTCGGGATTACATAGGTACTGCTCAAAATAAGTTCGGGTTCTGTACCTATGATTTTAGCGCCAAGATTGATGGCAAACTCAGGGGCAGGAATGCCAATCGGCATGTGAATAGTCTTCCTGAGCGAGTGCATGAATTCCTTGTTATTCAGCGATCCCGGGGATGTACAGTTGAAGATCCCCTGTAAAGGTTTGTTTTCAATTAGATATTCCAGGATGCGGAAATAATCTTCCATATGGATCCAGCTGAACATCTGGGTTCCTTCAGCCTGCTTCCCTCCTAGCCCAAACCTGCTTAACCAGACCAATGGAAGTAATGCTCCTCCGTTTTTACCTAATACAACCGAAGTTCGCAATGCTACCTTTCGGGTATCTGACAACTGAAATCCAAAGAATGCTTTTTCCCATTGACGGACCACACTTGCCAGGAAATCGTCGCCTAAATCAGTTTCATCTTCGGTCATGGCATGATCCAGGGAAGGTTTATAGATACCGCTGGCACTTCCGTTAATCCAAAGCTTTGGTGGGTTCTTGCAGGCTAAAATCGCGTTGCCAATCCAAAGGGTGGTATTGATCCTGGAATCTAAAATCAATTTCTTGTTATCTTCCGTATAGGGGCAGTTAATGGATTTCCCGGCCAGATTAATGATCATCTCAGCACCTTCCAACGATTCGGTTAAATCTATGGGGCTCCAGGATACATACTGGGGATCGCGGGAAACAATCAGAACCTGATACCCGCTTTCAATGAAACGGTTGGTCAGATAACTCCCGATAAATCCTGTACCTCCTGCAATTACAACTTTTTTCATGCGACTTGGTTATGTTAGTATCAATGAATATAACAACAATTTAAAAATTAATGTTTTAAATAAAATCATAGATATAAAAAAAAACTCCCCAACACATACATGCAGAGGAGTTTTTAATAGAAATATAAATCAGGGTACCCTATTCGTGCGCTCCCATTTTCAACATGCTTATTTCACGTTCGCTCAGGAAACGATACTTGCCA
>Ga0302286_10002340_pt1 | contig 13223 bp, 8 predicted proteins | sample III_Fen_E2_3_FD_198765 | JGI IMG/M metagenome (GOLD analysis project Ga0302286, IMG submission 198765) | Peat permafrost microbial communities from Stordalen Mire near Abisko, Sweden - III_Fen_E2_3 | ecosystem: Environmental > Terrestrial > Soil > Wetlands > Permafrost | place: Sweden: Abisko...
CGGACTTAGAGAATAGTGTTACTCTAAGTCCATTTTTTTGAGTTCTACATACGGCTTATTTGGCATGCTTACGCTAAAACCGATTGCGATGAACTCATTTTTATACTCATCTGTGCTATTATCACAATCTAATTATCAACACAAGGCGTAACTAAATATGGTCAGAGTAATCAAACATACAATCCGGTTAATCTGGCTGCTTCTGCCACATTCTACTGTAAAATAATCAGCGGTTCGTGTGGAACAGTAAACTCTTTAACGACTACTATCATAGTAAATGGCAATTTTACTGCCGGTATTAATATAGGATCATAGTCAATCTGTTATAATTCCTCGCCGGGAACATTTACCGCAACAGGGGGAGGTGCACCGGTTCATATACCTACTTATAGTATAAAATCCGAATATCCACAGGAATTACTACACAAGAGTATATCATTGGCAGTCTGACTAGTACGTCCACATTCTACTGCGCCATAACCAGTGGATCCTGTGGAAATGTTAACACATCGAATTCTACCATTTCAGTAAATGCGAATTTAACTGCCGGTATCAATATTGGATCGCAATCAATATGTTATAATAATTCTCCGGGAACGTTTACCACAACAGGGGGAGGTGGCAACGGTTCATATACCCACTTATGGTATAAAAACGGAGTATCCACGGGGGTACTACACAAACCTATAACCATGGTAACCTGACTGCTACAGCCACATTCTACTGTACAATAACCTGTGGTTCTTGTGGAACAACTCATCCACTACTACAATAACAGTATAACCGGTATTGACTATTAACAGTGCATATTTGGGAGGCATAATAGCAAATATTTCACTAGATACAACAGGGCAACATGGATTAATATATTCAAATACCACAACAACTGGTACCTGGGATGACACTGTAACTCTTTATGTTCCTGGCTGGTAATTACCGAGTATTGCTGAGTTGGGCTTAATTATGTCAAGTGGCTTTAACACTCCTTGAATGTCTGGATATTATTGGAGTTCGGATGAAGATGGTAGTGTTAGTGGATTTGCATGGTATAGGGAATCGGTTGGGGCAGTAATATTGGACAACCTCTTAAGATAACATCCGTTAAATCAAAAAGTTTAAATAATCGTAGTCGTTTAATATACCCTATCTTTTAATTCTAATGTGGCAATATTTATATCAATAATTTGAGAATTTCTATTGAAAACAATCGTGCTTGTGAGTAAATATTTAAGCATTACCAATCATTTCCTTTAAGTTCTCTGAATTTGAAAGATATTTATACATGGAACGATTATATTTTCGCTTACCGATTTTATATTAGCTTTTAAACAACAATGATGTTCAATTCAACATTAACTCCAATGCTCTGTTTTAATTATTTATATAATTTGGTTTTTCCAAAGATCTTATATGAAATTCCTAATTTTATGACAGGAAAGAAGCCATTCCAACTTATCGTTTTCAAAGATTTATTTAAATTATTAATTGATTCCTGATTTGAAGGATCACTATTGGCTTGAAATAATTTAGTTCCTGAGATCCCAATTACATAGGACTTCATATAATAGGTTCCTATTTCAAAACTCATAGCAAAACGATGATCACGTGAGATGTTTCGTCCAAAACCAATTGAACTATAGGGTGCAACTTTGTTTTCGGGTTTTACCGTCAAAACCAGTTCGCCTAGTTCATCGGGCTGAAACACTATATCTCCGATTTTAAGAGAATTGTCAGACATCATTCTGGCTGCTAAATTCATATTCGAATAAACCATCCCCCCTGATAAATAGAGCCATCTAAAAAGATAGAAATCGATTATTGCGGATAGACCTCCAGTCTTATACACCGGAGTAACAACTAATATCTGACCACCCTGCTTGAAAATAAATGCATCTTTAAATGTCATATTTACATTTTCATATCCTAAACGCAAAGCAAATTTGTTATTTAATGCTGAACTCAAATTGACCCCAAACCCATTTGTAGAGACACTTGTGCCTATTGAAATTTCCAAATTGTTCGGGCTTTTTTTTTCACCAGGTATTATATCTGTTTGAGCTGATAATGTGACTGATATTACAAGCACTAAAAGTATTGAGAATTGTTTTCTCATATTTTTTAATTCATTTAAGCTGATTAAAAACATCATCGGTTAATTTAAAAGTATATTTTAAATTGACAATATTATCATCCTGTTTTGTTAGATTGTATGTAAAGGCTTGATCTTTCTTGAATAAAGAACCAAAACTAATTGTTGGAGTCATAGTTACTTTTAGCATGTTATTGCCCACATCCTCCACTTTTAACCTGGCATTTCCTGAATTACCACCTAACATGATAAAGAAATCATATTCTATACCTAAATTTACGCTCATACTGAAAATTCCATTTTTCATTTCTTCAGAAATCCAATTGCGATCAATGGACGGCTTAAAATAAATTGTTGCAGATGGTTTAATGACAATATTTTTGTTAGACCTGGCACACAAGGACATATCAGTCTTTACAATTATATGATCAACTTGCTTTTCAGTAATAGTAACATTGTAGCTTTCTCCATCACATAAGTTTGATATATTCAACGTAGAGGGTGAAAACGTAAATAACGGATTATTCTCATTTGCATCGGTAAATGTCAGAAGTGTTGGGACAGATGTGGGAGTATTATAAATCTGAAGTTCTCCATAATCAGGATCATTTGGTTTTGCATTCGTATAGATTATTCTAGGTGAGTTATTATTTTCCATTTTTGCTGAAACTTTCACTTTAACTGTACCGGACAGATTTCCAATCCAACTAAATTTAGGGCCGTTGGAACAAGACTGAGAATAAAAGCTCCAATTCCAACTACTTAAATGTTTGATGGTTTCTTCCAGAAAAAGTACATTATTTACACTTTTTATGGTATCCATTTTTTCAAAAATCCAATTTCCGGAATTTTCTTCTAAACTCCACAGTTCAATTAAGTCACCTTCTTTTACCGGATAACCTGTATGTGGATTTATCAAAGCCGGGGGAACATTTGTTTTAATTTTCACACCCCCATTTTCAAAAAACCTGACTTCGTTTCCTCCTGCACTCATGAATATATTAAACATACCGGCTGAAACAAAACTTATTTGACTTGTTGATGCATCAGCTAATTTTGCAGTAACATCCAAGCCGCCCGGAATTGCTTTCTGTGCATAAACAGAAGTTGGATCGTAATAGATAACCTGACAACTTACAGTACCGGTAACAGGATTCCCTAATTTATCAATTAGTTCAACACCTTTAGAAATTTCGACTGTTTGGTTTCCTGAGTTTAAAGTTTCTACAACTGTTTCCGTTATATTCGCATCGGTAGATGAAAATGCAAAATCTGTATTTTGAACTATACTTACTCCTGAAGGAGCATCATCCAGTTTTAACAAAGGAATAACTATATTTTTTGTTTTATTTTCATTCACAAATATTTTTTGTGTAACACCGACATATCCTGATAAGGAAGCACTAAGATCAAATTCAATCGGTTTATTTTTAATCGTAGCAGTATCTACATTGTGTGGATCAACTACCAGATCAAGCATACCGATTACCGTATTATACGAATCCAATTTCTTTCCAATATTATTATAAATATTAGTCGAATTTTTACCGGATAGGGTTATTGTAATATTCCCAGGGATATAGTCATTAGTTTTTGCATCTACAAATTCAAAATGGACCAAAGCAGCAAACTCTGGAGTACCTATTTTGATACTTAGGCTATCTAACGAATTTTTAAATGTACCAATGTCTTCGGTAATAGTACAACTGCAAAATGTAATAATTGTAAAAACAAACATCAAATAAACTAATGATTTATTTAAATTTTTCATATTTTGTTGTTCAAATAGATTATTATTTTTACTAAAGAGTTAATTAACAGGAAATAAAAATTGTCCTGTTTTGCTTTTTAACCCCTCAGCTCTATCACCCTTTCTTGCTACTTCTTCTCCACGAGAGGGTTGAGGTGAGGTTGAAGAGGGCAGGGGGAGAGGTCTGATTTTAAAAAGTATATAACAAGATATTATTTTATACCAATTCCTGAAGTTAAATTTATTTCTGTTTTCTCTTATTCATTGTATTTTTATTTTACTAAAATCAAATTTTAAACAAAATTACAAAATCATTGCCTGCCGTTATATTTTAAGCGGGGTACATGAAAGGTACATGATTAAAAATAAACCACTTTCTTTTTTATTTTGGCGCAAGACTCTTTTTATTAAGATGTAATATCAATTAATATCTTTTTTGAACCCGTTTATTAAATAGAACGAAGTTAATACCGCTTCTTATAATAATTTATACCCCGAAAAAAGATTTTTTTTTAATGTTTTGTTTCTTTCAAACTAAAATTAGTCGGATATAAAAATATTTTGATTCATCCAAATACATAGAACTTCAGTTGGTCGGATCGAGGCAAATTAAATTTCTCTGTATATTATTCATAGGTTACATCTATATGTCATTTATCGCTTTTTATTAGTATTATAGTTTAATACAGTGATAAATTTAAAAATATTTAAAAGTTGGGCGAAAAGTAAAAAATATTTTTTTCAACTCCCAATAATCAAAATTAAGTTTAAGAAAACTACAATAAATGGAAGTGCTACTTACCGTAATGGGGAACCTGAGACATCGAACTACCTTCTCCGAATGGTCTTTCCCCTGCAATCAGTATACCTTCGAAATGAAAAATAAGTGACTAATTATTTCCAAAAAACAAACAAAATACTTACAAAAAACAAATCTATATAAATATATCTTTAGTAATTGTTTAGTAAGTTTTTAATAAGTATTATCTCATATTACTTGTTATCTAATCGATGAAATTAACCTTTCAGGTCCCATGAATAATATCATATGGTTACAAAGCATATATCGCTAATTTGACTATTATACATATTGTAAATCTGTCATATGTTAGCTTTATTTATCAATTAGATATTTGAAATAATAAATAAAATGACCATCGGATTATGAAACCAATTATAAAATTTCCATCTTTTTCATTTTACAATTCAACTTTATCACGAATTTCATTAGTTTGTTTTAAATATTGTGAAATAAATAGTGTCAAATAATTTTAATTAATCTATTCTCCACTCTATAACCCCTCTTAATCTCTCTCCACCAGGATTGGGCTGAGGTGAGGTTGGAATGGGCAGTGGTGTGATCTAGAAGTGAAACAAGACATTATTTTGTTCCAACTACTTAATTGATCCAATATGAAAACTCTGTTTGATTTTACTTTGAATATTAAACTTTTCAACTTAACGGAAACTACGGTGGAACTTATGGTACGGTGGAATATAGTTATGAAATGGTGTTACTGATTAATTACTTCTAAAGGTAACAAAACTTAATCATGCAGGCAAAACAGGGGAAATTGTGAAAAAGTATGCAGTTCGGCCAAACAATGTTGGCACTAATGATTCATTAAAAGTAATATAGGTGTAGTTTTGAGGTAGATCCATTTTAGCTGAAATGTAAAAGCTGTTTTTATGTTTTATTTTAATTAGACTGTAAATTATTTTTTTTTTCGTGAACATTAGCCAGTTCCTTCATTCGTAATTTAATCATTAAAATATCACATTGAATTGATTCAGAAAGCATATGTGAACTTTCAAATAACTCTTTGGGTTCTCGTTCATCAAACTGAAGAATAAACACCTCTTTAAATTTATGAAAAGAAGAAACATTAAGATTGACAATTACATACTTGTTATCTTCACATTTTAATTTAAACTTTTCAATACAATTTGTTTTTCCGATTAAATTTTGAATAATGTGAGTAAACTGAGGATCTGATTCTAATTTAAGCTTTCTGATTTTGTGTTCTTCAATCGATTCAATTTTCAGGAAATCGGCAGCAGCATCATTAATATGAATAATACCAGCGTTTCGTTTGAAAACTATGCAACAGGTTGGCAAAAGTTTCAATACTCTGATTGTTTCATGAAAATTGTCTAACATAGTAAGGAAGTTATACATAGCTTATTGATTTGTTTTATGTGTTTTATATATTTAAACGAACTTAGGTTCAATCAACTTTAAATGATCAGGCGATACCATGTAAAATCCGTTTGGATACACTAGCCAATTGATATAAAATAAATACTGAAAATCCGATATAATATTCCGTACGCATACTGCGTGGGATTTATTCCTATAAATCATCAAGTGATTATTTTATAAATATTTTTTATCGGACACTTTAAATTGTTTCATCTATTGTAATTTTTAAATTAAAATATTTACGGGTAAGAATTTTTTTTTCTTAGTGGCATTTCAAATCTTAAGCCCTATTCTCCGTATAAAATACCTGATGCTTGAATAATAGCCGCCATTTCAATAGCATCATTTTTATTTCTGCTGGATTTAGTTCGAATTTTAAAAATAGAATTTTCTTCAATTACAAAAAGACGAGCTGATATGATTGATTGTATCTTAGCTACAAGGTCTTGTGAACCGGCCCTTGTCTTGAATTCACCTATCTGAACACAATAATTCCCATTATCATTTTTAATTATTATGCCTTTGGTATCCCCTTTGTATGATTGCATTAAATTCATTAACACTAACTCTTCCAAATTTGCATTATTTGAAGATATTACAGCACGACCATAAGAAACCATGGATTTAGTTTTCCTGGTCTCATTTATCAGGCATCGACCGGTACTAATACCTTTAGAGATGAAGTAATCACGAATCGAATTTGCACGCCTTCCACTTAAAATTGGTGAATGGTCATTCGCATCATCCTGTGCAGTTATTTGAATGATAATCGTTGGATCCTTAAAGAGAATATTTATCATTTCATCTACAATATATTGATACCTGGATTCAATAATAAATTCACCACGAGCGAATTGTATTGAAAACTTATGTTTGGAATTTAAGTCACTCCCCTGGTTATTCTCAAAAGAAGAAATACTTTCTTCATCTGAATTAAATTTATCATAATTATCAAAGAAATTAGCAGGTAATGCACTTTGATTAATCTGTTCCCCATTTTTGAATTGATTTGGATCAATAGCATCTATCTGATACTTTTGAATATCCGGATTACTTATCACCTTCACCTCTGTGCGACGATTTACCCGATGTTCTGATTCACTGCAAGGCACTCCTTCAGCACATTTATTTAGCAAGAAGCGCTTGCCATACCCAATTGCTTTTACTCTGTACTTATTTACACCGTGTTTTACCAAATAATTAACTACCGATTCGGCACGTTTTTGAGACAACCAATCGTTATATTCGAAAGTACCCCGGCTATCAGTATGTGAACTTAATTCAACCCGAATAGGATACATTTTCAGAAGCCGAACCAAACTATCCAAAACAGGCTCTGCATCGGCTCGAATATTCCATCTGTTAAAATTATAATAGATATTATTCAATTTCCAATTGGCATTAATTAATAGAATGTGCTTGTTCAACAAAAGATTTTGCATAACAACGCCTGACTTCACTGAATCACTTTTTCCATTCGTTGAGATGACATGATCTTTGAAATTTTCAGTCCGTTTTTCTAATAATAAGTTATGCATACTTTTCAAAACTGTGTCTTTTTCTTGCATTGTGACGTTTGATTTGTTTACAAGAATATCATTTGTTAATCCAGTTTTTACTGCTTTAAGAATAACTGTGTCTGTTGATGCTACAATTAAATTATATTTTCCTTTATTATCAGTCTTTGCTATGCTTACTTTCTTTGTTTCTTTATTCAAAATAAACACTGAAGCGTCAGAAATTGGCTCTTTTGTATTGAGATTAAGAACACTACCTGATATATTACTCATTTTCTGTTCGTTTACATAATGGAAAGAGTAAATGTCATCATTGTTTAGTCTATCGGAAGTAAAATAGCCATTTGTTGATGTACTATCTTGCGTCCATCCGAAATCATCGCCTGATGAATTTACGGGATAACTTAAATGTTCTACATTTTCTTTCCCATTCAATGCATCCTTCAAAGTTATTTTATAGATATCCAAACCACCTAAACCTGACAAAGCATCGCTACTATAAAATAAGTAACCATTCGATGTGAGAGTTGGAAATACTTCATTCCCAACCGTATTTATGTTTTTTCCAAATGCTTTTAAATGATCCCATGGCATTAAAATACTTTTACGTTGAGTATAATATAAATCAAATTTTCCTTTCCCGCCCGGCTTATCACTACTCATTACCATAAAAGTTCCATCCATATTGATGGCTGAATGCATAACTGAAAACACTCTGGGATCCCCAAAGGGTAATTCTTTCATTTTCAAAGAACCTTTATTATTAAAAAATGCTTCTATTAAACGAAGCCTGTTTATCCCTTTTCTGTCCGAGTTACTATAGTTAGCTGTAAAATAAAAATGGTTATTTTTATCAATTGAAACCGTACCGATATTATATTTGAGTTTTTCCAATCGTTTGACCAGCGAAGCACCTTTTCCATCAGCCGTCCCGTGAACATTAAATTTTCCTTTTAATATAGAGGTCTGTACTTTAAGTGAATTAATATTTATTTCTGATTTAGAAACTTTCCATAACCGGTCAAAATAAACTGAGTCTTTTTTGTGAGATTTAGCGTATACAGGATCAGGTCTATTACTACTGAAATACAAAGTGTCTTCTACCAGAGTAGGAGAAAATTCCCGAAAAGGAGTATTTAGATTCAAGAAACCTAAATTCCATTTAAGCGAATCCTTTAGCATGGATTTTAATGCTAATGTGTCCATGAATCCCGACACCTTGGATTTATAACCCTCAATTCCACTCAGCCATTGTGAAGCTTTCTTATATTCATGAAACCGGGCATATAATTCACCTATGCGAAGTTTCAGTTGTTTTGAAGCATTTTGATTAACATCCCGATATAGGTTTTTATAGCTACGAAAAGCATTGTTGTACTGTCTGGTTTGCCAATAGCAATCTGCTAATTTTGTAAGTAATGAAGTGGATGGATTAGGAACAGAACTTAAATATTTTTCGTAAAAACCCAACGCTATTGTATACTTGTATTCCTTATAAGCGTTATCTGCTTTTTCTAATAATTTCTTCTGCTCTTTTGCAACTATTTGTTTAGGTTGTGCCCAAAGTTGACAAATAGTAACTGAACAGGCTATAATAAAGATCAGTGACATTAAAAATTTACGTGCTGATTGGCTTATTGTTTTACTTTTTTTCATAAGATTCGGACTATATTATTCAAAAGTAACGGGGTGATAATATATGTGATTTTTTAGTCTTGTTAAACTGATAATTTAAGATTAACTCATGTGACCCGGTACTAAAATGAGTCATATTCGAAATCAGGTAATCATAGGCATAACCGATGGTGATTTGAGGAGTTGCCATGATGCTAAACATTCCAACAAGTGCATCATTTGAACGATAACTCACTCCTAAACCAACTGAATTCTGAATCCATGCGTTAAAATTGATATCATATTGAAGATTTATAGCATTAATAGATTTTAGCATCAAAGATGGTTTTAACATTAAATCGTTCGAAACTTTAAACACATAGCCACCATTCAGAAAATAGTGCGTATTGGATCCGTTTACAATCTGTTGTTTAATATCCAGGATTTTTGTTTGTAAAAGAGAAGGTGCCGATAATCCCACATACCAATTTCTGGTTGAATACAAAACCCCGACCCCGGAAGTGGGAACAATAACACTAACATCTTCCTGAAATAACGGGTCACCCCCGGTAACAGTAGAAACCTGAGAAAAAAGAGCCCGGTAATTCATGACCCCCCCGCTCAAACCAAGCGATAAAACAGATTCATTGAACCTAATGCGGAATGAATAAAAAGCCTGAATACCCTGGGATGTTTCGATTCCCAATTGATCCTTATAAATTTGCAGACCATATCCGACAGGCAAATTACTTTTTTGAACCAACCCTAAATCATCATCATCATTCTCATTCATCCCTCTATCCCATGAAACTGAGTAAGTAGTAGGAGATCCTGCAACATTTACCCATTGTTTCCGGTACAAAGCCGTGATATTATCATTCACACTATTTCCCGCAAAGGCTGGGTTGATATTAATCATGTTGTACATATATTGAGAGTACATAATTTCTTGCTGAGCCTTCAGCTGATTACAGGCAAAGAGGAAACATAAACAAATTATAATTTGAAATATTGTTTGATTTCCTATATCCAACAAGTTGTTAATCAGTTTGTATATCATTATTTTAGAGGTTATTTCGGTTTGAAAATTTTCAGTAACAATCGGGAATAATAATTCGCTCCAAACAGGGAACGGACTATCAATTTGCCTCACGTTTCAGGGTAATGAATTTAACTCCGTTATTTATTATTTCTCCGGTAGAAATTTTTATTGCTTTATACGTTAAGAAATATGTACCGCTGGGAAGATCACCAACGAAAGTACCCATTCCTGTTCCATCCCAGTCATTTTGATAATCTGAACTCTTATAAACACTATTTCCAGTGCGATTAAAGACTTCAATATCTAATCTCACCGAAGCTTCGTGCACAATCACATATTTATCATTTATACCATCACCGTTTGGTGAAAAACCATCGGTTACAATGACTTTTATAACAGGTATTTTCGTTTGAGTAGGTGCTGTCAGTATAGATGTTCTGTCTGAATGTGATTTGAGACTAATATCGCCGAAAGTAGCTTTCGCCGTCAGGAGAGCCTGGTTGAATACCAAAATTGTATCCGACTGACCGTGGGTATTTACGTTCAAGTCAATGCGGATAGAATCCAGCTCACCAGGTGTTAATGACATTCCGTCAATCAGGGTTTTTACAATGCCCGAACCGTTATACAAACCATTTGCTGTTAACCCTCCGGTAGCTGAAATCTGAGTTACCGAGTAGGTACAACCTTTATTGTTAAACACATCGTCCAGATTATCTTCTACCTGTAAGTTATTCAGAGAGTTTTGTGTATTGTTATGTAAAGTAAGAGTATACGCCCAGCTAAAGCTGCCATCATTGTTCATTTCGGGTTTACCGGATGTTTTTATAAAATCGGGTAATGGCAATACGTTTATGATCAATTGACCCGAACCTGTATTACTCTCGCCGTCGCTTATGGAGTATGTGATGGTTGGTAATACCCCATAATAATTCAGCTCTGGTGAGTATGTGAACTGTCCGTTAGCAGCTAAAGTTATTGTACCTGCCGGTATAGTTGCGGTGGCACCGTTCTGATAAGTGATTCCGTTTATGCTAAAGGTTGTAAGCGTAAGTACACTGCCATTAAATACAGAATCGTTGGATAATACGGTGCCACTTACCGCGATGTTTTCAAAAGTGGTTATAGAGTCATTTACAACCTCCGGAGCCTTCACTACTGTGTTAGCCAGGGTAAATATCCCGTAGCCTGTCACGTTAGCAGTTATAGTACCGGCAGTAGCATCCCCCGTCGTTGAAGTATTTCCTTCATTAATCCATTGTGAGCCATCCCAGCGTGCCACAGCCAATGTTGTAAGATTTGCAGGGACCGGGGCACTAGTTTCTCCAGTGTTCCAACTTAGGGTGATCTGCCCGTTGGTTGTTCCGTTAGTGTGATTAACTATCCAGTATTCCTTATCGCTTATGCGTGAAAGTCCTGCTGCTTTATTGGAGCGGTCATATCCGGCATTATCCGGATTTACATAGAGATAACGGGCTGCAAAGCAATCGGTAACAGCTGCTGGTGCCGATATTGAAGCCGGACGATAAAAACCGCCGTTGCCAACGGGAAATGTAAACGTGCTGTTACCTGTTTTGCTAACAAATCCATCTACAAAGCTAACGGCGGAGGCGTTGATGCAGGTAGCACCGTTTTCCAGTTGCAGCATGTTCATCATGATCTCGGGGGTAGTTTGCAGGGTGTTGAGTATCCCTTTACTAAGGTTTAGCTGATGCAACACCGATATATTTTGCTCCAGCTTGTAGGCCAACGGCATGAGCTGGCTGCCAAACATCAGACTGTAGAAACGGGTGGTGCCGCTGCCGGCGATATGTTGCAGGCTATCGCCGGCAAACATTGTTTGTCCGGGATTGACAACAAGGCTATTGTCGAAACCTACCATGCCATTGTTCGTAAAATTACCACTGTACCACACGGAACCATTATTCATCAAAATGCCGGAGGAAGTATTAACAAAGTCCATCCCTGTAAATTTCAAGGCTTCCGGATGCACCCAGTTGTTTCCAAAATTATATTCAGCTTGCTGTGCCTGTACCAACACCGGAATGAGTGTTAATAACAAAAAGAGAATATATATATTGTTTTTTTTCATTTGTGAATATTTATTTACTTCCTTTTAAAGCATGCGATGCATAAACGGATTATTATTTTTATGAATATTATTGTGAATAAACCTAACAGGTTTTGTTTTCAGTGTTTGCGTGATTCGCTATTCAAAACTTTCTTGTTCACATCAAATAACGCTCATTTTAACTGCTCATCGAACAGTCCCTTTCTCGCTTTTAAACTAAACCGTGCTCGCTTCTGGCTACCGTAGCAGCTAAGATTCCGGAATTTACCGCTTTGCATTTCGCAAACCGGTAATCTGTTTGCCAATGTTATCCATCAAACCGGATATACCGGCTTGTTATTTAATTGCTAAAATTTTCATATCCATACATAAGCGTATTTCTAATTTCAACAATTCAAAATCGTCTAAAAATGTTTCCAGATAAACAAGTTTAACTTTTGCTATATTAGCCCTGTAAATACTTCTTTCAAACTGAAAAGATTCTCGCTTCTTATCTTGCATCAGTGTATATTTATACTCACTCGGGAAATTCTGTGTATATAAAAACACTTTTTGCACAAGTATGTTAACATATTTAAAAACTTATAATTCGTAATATAATACCATTTTAATAATATTCGTCCACATCGCGGTAATTGATATATTGTAAAATTGTTAAAAAGCCTGAACGGCAAACAAGCTGTCTGTCCAGTCCTTACCGGTTCCGCCCGTCCAGCCAGTTTTGAAGGTCACTACCCACACCATGTTGGGAGCTAACTCGCTGGAACACCAAAAGGTGGCGTTAGAAACAGCGCCAACCGCATATCTGTTGAAATAAAGTTTAGTCAATTCATCTTTACTTGGCAAAAACCATTCCGGACCTAAAGTCCTACACAAACTGGCAGCATAACTTCCTGCCCCCTGACTGGCAATAATAGCGTCAGTATTTGCCTTTCCT
>Ga0302286_10002344_pt1 | contig 13216 bp, 13 predicted proteins | sample III_Fen_E2_3_FD_198765 | JGI IMG/M metagenome (GOLD analysis project Ga0302286, IMG submission 198765) | Peat permafrost microbial communities from Stordalen Mire near Abisko, Sweden - III_Fen_E2_3 | ecosystem: Environmental > Terrestrial > Soil > Wetlands > Permafrost | place: Sweden: Abisko...
TGGCATACTTACGCAGTTTAACACTTTCACCGGATTTGGTGTCATAGGGGTAGGTCGCCGCCGTCGCGTATACAATCGACGAAAGTGCCAAAACAATGCCCAGCGCTATTGAAAGCGCACGCATAGAGCGAGTCTTCATCGTTCATCCTCCAAGCACCAATGATCGCATTGCAAAGCAAATTCAGCATTTTCATGAGCAAATCTATTGTAGGTTAGAATATTAAATGTGTCAAGGATAAAAATTCATATTTACGTAACATCTACCGATCCCGATCAAAAATCTGAGCTTCACGGCTAAAATGTTACAAATATTTTATTACGGATCATCCTTGTACCTTCATTTTCGCTTTGAGTCTGTGGCTTGTTTTCGTTTTTTCTTTGGAAGAGCCGTTTTGTTACGTGCTAGTTTTCTGCATACAAATTCCTCTGCTTCTTCATATTCTGCTTCACTGCACAGGATATAAAGCGTCTGCCAGAATCTTGGTCTGTACAGCAGGATCGTGTGCGTCTCAGGCCAAAATCGCGCTCTTTTTGTTTCAGCCCAAAGCAGATCCGTACGTCTAATGAATGTCATACCTTTTCCAATCTCGTCCGGTGCCTCAACCTGCAACGCATCCACCGCTTGGGGCGTCATCAGGCGAGCATACAGTTGTAAGGGCTGCGGTTGATTTACACAAGTGTATGCATGCGCACCTTTCCCATCAAGTACATAGCGTACCGAGTCCTGCCCCTGCACTAACAACAGGCAAAAAGTAAGCAGCAGTAACACGCCAAGTGCGCTCATCAATGTCCAAAAAAAGCCCTGAACAAATACAGCCTGAACACCGGCCGAACCTTCCGCTAAGGCTTCAATGAGCACTGTCACCAGCAGTACAACGCCTACCACAGGTACTACAACGCGTAACATTGCATTCCATGAAAACCAGTCATACACCAGCGTACGTGCTGTTATAAACGAAAGCCTTTCGCCGGTTTTTGTCAACTTCCCGCCACAGCGAGGGCAAACATCTCCGACTGATACATCGGCTTTACACTTTTTACAGTAGTTGGTAACCGGCATAGGGTACTCCTTTCTGGGCAGTCGATGTCATTCCAGCGATTAGGCAGAAATGATGTTTCCGAGGATATCAGCATCCGTCCGTTTCAGTCCATTATAAGTAACGATTTTCAATCAACAAACTCAACCCATAGGTTATAGAGGATCTTTGTGGGTGATTCTGCGTGTTTTCTCTCATCATATACAGGTCTACAGTTCAAAAATCAGCGAACCACTACCGATTCTGTCCATTCCCTATGGCTAGGAGATTTCTTCCAACAATCGTTGGATCAACCGTTCGGTATATATCTGCGCATATTGCGTACTGGCGCTCAGTTCCTCCTGCGTTTGCGGCTGATCGCCCATCAGCGCCACAAACTGGCTTACCTTCAGGCCCAGCGCATCCTGCACGTCCTGATCGCTGCCACCTTCAGATACCAGATAATAACACAGGATGGAGTCTGTTTGTCCCATACGGTGTGCTCGGTCTTCCGCCTGACTGTGCACAGCAGGAGACCAGTCCAGTTCCCCAAACACCACACAGCTCGCTCTTTGGAGGTTAAGGCCGGATGCTGCACGAAGCGAAATGCAGCATAGGTCAGTCTTACCGGTCATGAAGCGTTCCAGAGAATGCTCTTTTTGCACGGTGGTTTCGCGACCGGTGATAAACGCGGGGGAGAAAGCTTTCAACTCCTTATGGTATAAGTCCATCACCTGGTGGTGGTGTGCAAATAGCAGTACCTTTTCACCACCCTCCAACAATGCGCGCACAAACTGTGAAACATACGGCGCTTTTGCAAGGCCGGTCGCCTGCCGTTCTCCCTGCTCCACTTCCATGGTCATGATCGCCCGCTGTGCAGCAGAAAGCGCTCGATCATGTTTAAGGAGTTGCAGTTTTTCACCCATCGGCTCCATCAGCCTTCGGTAAAGGCTGTCATCGCTATCGATGTTCATGACCAGTCTGCGCTTGGGCGGGAGGTCTGAGAGTACATCCTGTTTGGTCCGTCGAAGCATGATGCCTTCGCTGCGTAGGTGATCCCCCAACAAGTCCGGTTTTGCAACGATCTGGTTGCCATAGCCATAACACCATTCTCGCGTGAAACTTTCATAATCTCCCAGAAAATGAAAATCAAGCGTATTGATTACATTCCAGATTTCTGCTCCACGGTTATAGATTGGCGTACCGCTTAATCCGACGACTCGTTCTGCCTGCTCCGCCACAAGGCTTGCAGCAGAATACTTCTCTGTTCCACTGTGGCGAAGCTCCTGTATCTCATCAAAAATCACATATCGAAATCCAAGGTCAGGCAAGGTTTCTTTCCACCCGCGAAGCAGCAGGTAGTGCATCAGGTAGATATCCGCCTGAGGTAGTTCATAGGGTTTTAATCCTTTTACAATATGCACGCTTGCGGCACGTTCATCCGGCATGCGGACAAAGCGCCCAATCTCAGCTTCCCAATTGCGCATCAGGTGCGCAGGGGCAATAATCAGTACAGGATAGGCGTTTAACTGTGTGAGCATCGCTAATGCCTGCACTGTTTTACCAAGCCCCATCTCGTCAGCGAGCAGGCAACGGTCAGTGCGCAGTAAAAAAGCAAGCCCTTCTTCCTGAAAGGGGGTCAGTTGCCCTGTAAACACCGTTGGGGAGGGCGTAACACGCTCTGGTGCGCGGAATGCTGCTTCCCGTCTGCGGACATACTCCCTTGCTTCGGTAAGCGCGTTGCGCCAGCGTTCCGCATCCTGTGGTTTCACTTCCAGAGGATAGCGCATCATTAACCAGTTTAAATCGCCAACGATACGTCGATGCGCGGTAAAGCGTGCTTCCCCACGCCGATTGGTTGCTGATCCCGGGAACAGTCGTTTACACAATTCCGTAACACTGGGTTCCGCTTTGATCATCCAACAATTACGCTTTTTGTTGAAACTTAAGGTTCCATAGATGTGACCAGACGGGGTTTCAGTGTTATTTGCCGCAAGGTAGGGTGGCAGATCGCCCAGCGCTTCGTTCATGGCAAACTCACCCCCCATAATTGGGAAAGAGCCAGTGGGTACACGGGCTTACCGCCGACGGTTCGCGGCAAGTTCACACTCTGCCAACTGACGACAATCAAGCATTCGATTTTTTCACATTGAGCATAACGGTTGAGCTGTTCTACCAGCGCAGAATGCTTAGGTTTACCCTTTTTGATTTCCACGCCAACGCCGCCGATCAGGTAATCTATGCGACAACCTTTGGCGATAGCCGCTTCATGAAGGTATTCCAATCCACATTCGTTCAGTCTTTCTTCCACCATCCTGTGAATATCCGCTTCATACAATGCAAAAGGAGGCCGCATTGCGCGTAGTGCCTCCAGCACATTCTCCGCCACGTTGCAGCCTCCCCCGTGTCCTGTTTCCGATTAGTTTAACTGAATGTGCTTGTTCTCGCGGCTTTCGCGATAGAGCACAAACCGACGACCAATGCACTGCACAGGCTCGGCATGCGTACGCTCACTCAGGATAGCGCAGGCTTCCTTTGCGTTCAGTTCGCTATTGTTTTGAACGGCGCATTTGATGATTTCCCGAGCTTCCAGTGCATCATACGCTTCCTTTACAGTCGCGTCGGTAACGCCATCCTTGCCAATGTAGAGAATGGTTTCAAGGGTATTTGCCATAGCGCGAAGCATGGCACGCTGTTTGCTATTCATGGGTTACTCCTTTTAATCGATAAAGTCAAATTCCATATCGCCGATGCGCACAACACTGCCTTCGCCCGCTCCCGCATCACGCAGCGCATCAATCACACCACGGTCGCGAAGTGTGCGGTGGAACCAGTTCAAGCTTTCCTCATCACTGAAGTTTATGCTGTTAATCAGATGCTCCATTGCATTACCTTCGACCACATAAGTATTGTGTTCTTTGGTAACGGTGAATGGATCATGAGGAATTTCCTCCGCAAGTGGCTGTTCATCAAACATTCTTGGAGGTGGAAGCTCTGGAAGCATTCGAACAATTTCATCCAGCAATGCGTCAAAGCCGGTTTGGGTAGCAGCACTCACTGGGAACGCTTTGTAACCGAGCTTTGCAAACGCATCCACTAGCCGCTGTTTTTCCGCTTCATCCGCAATCAGGTCACATTTGTTCAACACTACGAGTTGAGGTCTCCCAAATGGTTCTCCGTAGGCATCGAGCTCTTTATTGATGATTGCGAAGTCTTCCATTGGATCGCGGCCTTCGCTGCCTGCCGCATCCAATACATGCAGAAGCAGACGGGTACGCTCCACATGGCGTAGGAAATCATGTCCAAGGCCTACACCTTCGCTCGCGCCTTCCACAAGCCCCGGGATATCTGCCAGCGCAAAGTCCATATCATAGCGCTTCACAATGCCAAGGTTCGGCGTCAGGGTTGTAAAGTGATAATTGGCAATCTTGGGTTTAGCTGCGGTGAGAGCTGCGAGAATCGTGCTTTTCCCCACATTGGGAAACCCAACCAGGCCGACGTCCGCGATCGTTTTCAATTCCAAACGGAGTGTTGCAGCCTCGGTCTTGATACCGGGTTTGGCAAAGTTGGGTGCTTGCCGCGTTGGGGTTGCAAAGCGAGCATTGCCATGTCCACCACGTCCGCCATACAAAAGCACCTTGCGCTGGTCGGGGGTATTCATATCCGCAACTACCGCACCATCCGAATCACGTAGAAATACCGTACCTACCGGCACTTTGATCAACAGTTCTTCGCCATTTTTTCCATGGCAACGGCTCGCGCTGCCATCTTGTCCGTTGTCCGCTTCATATTTGCTGCAGAAACGAAAATCCAAAAGTGTATGCATGTTCGGATCCGCCATGATCACTACGTCGCCACCGTTACCGCCGTCGCCACCATCCGGTCCGCCGTTTTGCACAAACTTCTCACGGTGGAAGGAAACGCAGCCGTTGCCGCCGCTTCCCGCTTTCGCGGTAATACGAACCCGATCCACAAAAGTAGACATTTGTTCCTCCTTTAAGGGGTGCCGATCAGGCCCAAGCTCTCGCTTACCGCCTGTACTCCATGGTATTGTTACTCAGATTTCGCCTTTGGCTTGCGTTTACCCTTCTTTTGCTCAAATGCAGCAAGGGTGCTTGCCATTACGTCTGTTGTTGACTTGCTGGTACCATTAAACCGATTAGATTCTTTTCTTTAAATGTTCCGCTATTGCAGTACCATTCACAGGATTTTGCACATAACTGCACTCAGGCAGGAGTGCGCAGGTATCGCAACTCGGCTTACGAGCATGGCAAACGCGCCTGCCGTGAAAGATAAGCCAATGATGCGCTTTGCTCCAATTCTGCTTGGGAATCACCTTTTGTAACTGTCGCTCTGTTTCTTCAACGGTTTTAGCGGATGCAAGCCCCGTACGGTTACTAACCCGATACACATGGGTATCTACCGCGATGGCTGGCACACCGAAAGCGTTGGACAGCACCACATTGGCTGTTTTCCGCCCTACCCCTGGCAATGCGGTCAGTTCTTCCATGGTTGAAGGTACTTGTCCGCTGTGGCGAACCATCAGCAATCGGCAAGTTTCAACAATATTGGTCGCCTTACTCTTGAAACCACAACTGCGCACCACAGGAAAAACATCTTCCACTCGAGCCGCAGCCATGCTTTCCACCGTAGGATACCTTTCAAAGAGGATTGGCGTTACCTTGTTGACTTGCACATCGGTGCTTTGAGCGGAGAGCATGACTGCGACAAGTGTTTCATAGGGGTTTTTGAAATGCAGTTCAGGCCCTGCGTCGGGATAAATCGCCTCCAACTGTGAAAGCATCCATTTCTTTGCGAGCGCGCTTGCCATGTAGTGTCGGCTCCCTTATTGATGATCTTGATGTTTCGAGGCTTGCGCGTCCGCACCCTGCCCCTTGCCACGGATATAGCCTCTCACAACTTCAGGCAAAAGCGTCGGGGGCAGCCGATCCAATGCGGCACAAGTGATTGTAATCAACACCGTAAATACAGGAATTTCCGCCAGATTAAACGGCAGACGGCCAAGGAGCAGAACACCGTAGCCTTTGGGTACAATAAATGTAACCCAATAGGAGTTAAGGAAGATGTAAACCACTGCCGCCAGCGATGCTGCGAAAAAAGCGCGGACACCTACTTCAAAACTATGATTTTTGACTGTTTTAGTAAGCCATTTCTGGTTTTCAGGATACATCATCCAGCCATAAATCAAGCCCACCAACGCAGCGGTAACCGTGAATCCCGCAAAATATGCGCCTGTGCCAAAAATCAGTGTTCCTAAAACATCGCCGAGCACGGCAACAACCAATGCGCCAACCGGGCCAAGCAGGTATCCGGCTGCCGCGATAGGCAGAAAACCAAGGTTCATCTGCTTGGTAACAAACGCAATCTGTACCAGATTGCCAAGCACGATCTGCAAAGCCACCAAAACACCCGCGTACGCCATCCACAGCGGGGAGAATGTAACTTTCTTCATGATCAGACGCCTCCCTTCAAAATACGCAAGATTATATCGAATGAACAGTATGTATTGTACAGGAAAACACGCGTTTGCGCAAGACGTGTTCCCACTGCTAAAAATGGAAGGTGTAGGACTACAATACATGTTGGACACCAAAGAAAAAGGATGAAGGATAAGGCGAAAACCGGTATAGTTGAGTTGCAAGAAACAACACTACCGAAAGGAGCCTTACCCTTCATGAATAGCATAACACAGGACATGAGGTATCGGCAATCACTAATGGAGTACACCAGAAAGTATGGCGTTACACGGGCAAGCCGCAAGTATAACAAAAATCGCTCCTACATTTACTTCTGGCAGACGAGGTATGATGGCAGCATTGAGTCCCTTCATCCACACTCCAAGCGCCCCCATAGCCATCCGCACCAGCATACCCAAGTAGAAATCAAGCTCATCCAGGACATGCGGCGCAGAAATCCAACGCTGGGGATGATCGAGTTGTGGCACCGGATGCGGTTGCGGGGGTATACCCGCTGCCCTGAAAGATTGTATCGAACAATGCGTAAGCTAGGGCTATTCCCCAAGGCCAAGCCTAAAAAGAAGTATAAAGCTAAGCCCTATGAAGCCATGACGCATGCCGGTGAGCGAATTCAGGTCGATGTAAAGGTCGTACCACGAAGGTGCATGGCTGATCCCACGCTCAAGCTGTATCAGTACACCGCGATTGATGAGTATTCAACACTTCGTTTCCTTGGGGCTTACCCTGAGCAGAGTACCTACTCGTCCGCTGATTTCATTACGCACGCCGTCGAATGGTTCAGGCGGCGAGGGGTGGTAGTGGAATGTGTACAGACCGACAACGGCTTTGAGTTTACCAACCGCTTCTCAAACAGTAAACGTGATTTGCCAACCTTGTTTGAAGCAACCTTGGTTGCCAATGGGATATGCCACAAACTCATCCGCCTTACACCCCAAGGCATAACGGCAAGGTGGAACGCAGCCACCGTGAAGACCAGAAACGTCTCTACGATTCCCATAACTTCTACTCACTGGACGATTTTGGTGGGCAGCTCGCTGCCCACCAAAATCGGAGCAACAATCTTCCCATGCGACCGCTCGGCTGGCTTTCGCCTCGTGAGTTCCTTCGCATCCACACTGTCTAACATGTTTGACAAACCTACGTGTTCCCACTGCTGAAAATGGAAGGCTTTGCTTTCCCAAACTATTCACAACAAGGGATTGTGGAAAGGTTGAGGATAAGGTACTTTACAGAAGCAAAGGCAGAACTCTGCAACGTTCGGTTATTCGAAAAGGTTTTATCGCAAAAATGAACAGAAAAGTTCATAGTTTGAGACTGCTTTATTCAACAGCAAAGGCGCAGACAACCCTGCCTGCGCCTTTGCTGTGATCTTTACAGAACGTACTTCTTAAGCAAATCAGGGCGACCTTTCATTTCGGCCGCTTTCTGGATATACTTTTCGCTGGTGTTACCAAGCACCGCGTAGCTCGCCAACTTGCTGCCTTCAACGCCGGGTTGATTAAAGGCGTCCACATCGAGTAATTCACCCGCATAGGCGGTAGCCATTTCAAAGAAGAAAATCAGCTGGCCAAGCGTATAAGCATTCACTTCTGGCAAAATAATAGTCTGGCTCATGCGACCGGCACGGTACAGAGCATATTCAGTGCCACGCAGTTCCGCATCGATGAGCTGGTTTAACGTCATACCGCCAAGAAAGGCCACATCCGCAAACTCTTCACAACCATGGGCAATACCCACTTCACTGCGGAACTTGCCCACTTTCAGGAAGGTAATCACCTTATCATAGGGGCCTTCGGTATACAACTGCAATTGACTGTGCTGATCCGTTACGCCCAGTGACTTGGTAGGCGTTTGCCCATTGTTGACCGCCATGCCTTTTCGAGTTACATTTTTACCGAGACTTTCTGCCCACAGCTGGCAAAACCAGTCCGCCATAAATTTGAGGCTATCGGCATAAGGCATCACGACTTGAATATTTGCGTGACGATCTTCCATGGCAATGTACTGAAGGACGGCTTCCAATAGCGCAGGGTTTTTCCATACATCTCCACTTTTGCAACGGGCATCCATTGTGGCGGCGCCTTCCAGAAGCGTACGAATATCAATGCCACAAACCGCTGCTGGAAGCAGTCCAACCGGAGTTAGCTCGCTGAAGCGACCGCCCACACCGTCGGGGATGTAGAATAGCTCAAAGCCTTCCTTTTTAGCCAGTTTGATCAGGTTGCCCTTCTCACTGTCCGTGGTGGCGATAATATGTTTTTGCCAGCCTTCGCCAATTGCTTTTTTAAGCAAATCGGAAATGATCAGGTACTGGCTCATCGTTTCGGCCGTAGCGCCACTCTTTGTGATCACGTTAAAACATGTGCGTTTCACGTCGATAACATCCAGAAGAGAAGCCATGCGTTCGGGATCAATGTTGTCTTCTACATAAAACTTCGGGCCATTTCGTTTGTCGGCAGGTAAATCGTTCCAGCGTTGATGGTTCAGCGCATATTGCACAGCAATCGGGCCAAGCGCGCTGCCGCCAATGCCAAGTACAACAAACGCATCAAACTGTTTGCGAACTTTCGCCGCCACTGTTTCGACTTTGGTAAGGATATCCTTCTGATTGTACGGCAATTCCATCCAGCCTAGCCAGCCTGTTCCGCGGTTATTTTCCACCGCTGCCTGCGCAGCTTTCGCCGCATCAAGCATCATATCGACCTCGCCGGCATCCACTCCGTACTGAAAGCCGACGATATCGCTCATCATATGGTTTACATCGAGCGTTACATTTTCGCGGATCGTCTTTTCCATCTCCAAATACCCCTTCCCCTTAATCAAAGCAAAGCATCGTCGGCATTATATCACATAGTCGTACTTTTGCAAACAACTTTACATATCAGTAAAAACGTTTGGCAGATGCAATCAACATCTGGGTACAATGTCAAAACGTTCGAAGCCGCACATTGCACCACCTTCAGAAACATGCTAAAATCATTCATACTATTTTATCAGGAGTGTGGCAAAATGGATGTAAGAGCAGAAGCGCTTCAAAAACACTATGAATGGCAGGGTAAGTTGGAAATAACACCGCGCGTGCATATCACAAACCGCGAGGATCTTTCCCTTGCCTATACCCCTGGCGTTGCCGAACCATGCATGGTGATCCATGAGCACCCTGAAAAAAGCTTTGAATTGACGCGCAGGCACAACCTTGTAGCTGTGATTACTGATGGCACCGCTGTACTTGGACTTGGCGATATCGGCCCCGAAGCCGGAATGCCTGTTATGGAGGGAAAATGCGTGCTGATGAAAGAGTTCGGCGGTGTGGACGCGATTCCCCTTTGTCTGAAAACCAAAGACGTGGATGAGCTCGTACGAATGATCTACTTACTGTCGGGCAACTTTGGAGGTATCAATCTGGAGGATATCAGCGCTCCACGTTGCTTTGAAGTGGAAAGTCGTTTAAAAGAAATTTGTGACATTCCCATTTTCCACGATGATCAGCATGGTACTGCAGTTGTGGTCGCAGCCGCGTTGATCAACGGGTTAAAAATCGTTCATAAACGCATAGAGGATATCACCTGTGTTATCAATGGCGCAGGTTCAGCTGGGATTGCCATTGCCAAGTTGTTGATGCGTTTCGGTGCTGGTGATATCATCCTGCTGGGTAGACACGGTATTGTGGTGGAGGGTCGCGACCATCTTAACCCCGCGCAGCTGGAGATGAGCCGGATTACCAACCGTCATCATATAAAAGGTGGGCTAGACGATGCCATGCACGGAGCAGATGTATTTATCGGCGTATCGGTGCCCAATGTCCTTACCGGAGCGATGGTTCGTACCATGGCACGTGACCCCATTGTTTTTCCAATGGCTAACCCCGTGCCGGAGATCGACCCTGAAGAAGCGCTCGCTGCAGGTGCAGCAATCGTTGGTACTGGACGAAGCGATTATAATAATCAAATTAACAATGTGTTGGCCTTCCCCGGCATTTTTCGGGGCGCTCTGGATGTGCGCGCCAGTACAATCAACGAAGAAATGAAAACAGCCGCAGCGATAGCCATTGCTTCGCTCGTGTCAGACGATGAACTTAACCCGCATTATATTATTCCGCAGGCATTTGACCGCCGTGTTGGTTTGGCCGTAGCGAAAGCTGTTTCGGAAGCCGCTATCGCGACCGGCGTTGCGCGGATCGCGCTCAAATCATGACGACTCAAGCATTGATCGATTACTGTATGGGTAAGCAAGGCGCATGGCTCAATTGCCCATTCGGACCGGAACCAGTATGTGTAAGAATTGGCAAGCGCATTTTTGCCGAGATTTTTCTAACACGTCCGTGGATAACCCTCAAGTGTGATGCTATCTACGGGTTAGCAATGCGGGAAGCCTATCCCGATACCATAAGGCGCGGTTACCACTGCCCACCACCGCAACACCCATACAACAACACTGTTACGCTGGATGGTACCGTGCCGGAATCAACATTGTTGGAAATGATCGATCACAGTTATCAACATGCGCTCATAAGTTTGACTAAATCGGAACAGTTGATAGCGCTTGATCGAAAGAACCCTGTATAATCTAGGGAAAGCTGACATTCTCACTATCTTTTTTTTTTTGCTACCGATCGATACAGTTTGATCTTTAATGATAGTATCTAGCCATTAAAAGAGCTGATGCGTTTGTATCAGCCCTTATTTTTTGTGAGGATTTCCAATGCAATCTTCTTTGCCGCCTTCATCGCGGTTGGTAACGCGAGTTTGGCAATGGCAAACTCGTCAGCCAGTACGGCATCGTGCGCTTGCAGCCAGATATCGGAAGGTTTCTCTAGCAATCGATAATGATAAAGTTTCATTCTCCATATACGATGTGTGAATATATGGCTTGCCTCGCCTGCATTGGTTACAAACGTAGCATTTATCCCTTCCTGATGAAGTGCTTCCCGGATACGCACTGGGTCACTTTCCTGCTCCAACAAGTAAAACACATACAAGCCATGCAGCAGTCGTTCGCTTCTATGGAACAATAAAACATTCTTCTGCCATGTCAGGATGCTGACAGAAATGTCAATCTCTTTGGCTGGACTCTTCTTTTCGTGTACGGGAAGACTTTCCTGATCGCCTTCTTCAAAAGCATCACAATCTCTGTCCAGCGGGCATTGTTCGCATGAAGGAGCTCGGGGGGTACATATCGTAGCACCAAGTTCCATCATCGCCTGGTTGAAGTTAGCCGCATCGTTTTCCGGCAAGGATTCCATAAGGTTTGTAACGATTATTTTCTGCGACGCAGGTGAATCGATATTCTCACGAATGCCAAAAAGACGAGAGGAAACACGCTTAACATTGCCATCGATCGCCGGAACCGCTTCCCCAAAGGCAATACTTGCAATTGCCCCGGCTGTATAGGCTCCAATTCCCGGCAATGCGCATAGTTCTGAATAATGGGAAGGAAACGCTCCTTGGTATTCCGTAACCATCAACTTTGCTGCCTTTTGCATATTGCGTGCACGGCTGTAATAGCCAAGCCCCTCCCAAAGCTTGAGAACATCTGCTTCTGTAGCAGTAGCTAGTGTCTCCACATCTGGGAAGTTCTCCAGAAAACGACGGTAGAAATCCTTCACTGTTTCCACACGCGTCTGTTGGAGCATAATTTCAGATACCCAAATGGCATATGGATCATACGTCTGTCGCCATGGCAAGTCGCGTTTGTTTTGTTGGTACCATTTCAGGAGCAAATGGCTCCATTCCTTCTCCTTGTACAATCGGTTCACCCTTTCAATGGGATTGTACCATACAACCGTTGAACTTTTCATTTCAAAATTCGAAGTTTTATGCAGATATATGAAGATTATCAACGATACTGCCAGTATTAGCGAGTATTTCGCAGATTTGGAAGCATCGGCATTCATTTTCAGGCAAATTGATGCAATTTTCCTGTTGCGTAAACCTGAAAAATGACGTACACTAACAACGTTGTTAGCACTCGGTATAAGTGAGTGCTAACAGATACCAAAATATCATTAATGGATAGGGAGGAACTATCATGAACGTTAAGCCGTTGGGCGACAGAGTCGTCATCAAAAACGTGGAAACGGAAGAAACCACACGGAGCGGAATCGTGCTCACAAGCGCCTCTAAGGAAAAACCCCAGATGGCGGAAGTAATTGCCGTTGGACCCGGAGGTCTGGTGGATGGCAAAGAAATCGTGATGAACGTAAAGCCTGGCCAGAAAGTTATTTACAGCAAGTATGCCGGCACTGAGGTTAAGCTGGATGGTCAGGAGATCATCATTGTTCGTCAGAGCGACATTCTGGCCACAGTCGAATAATAGATTTTTAAGGAGGATGCATTCATATGGCAAAGCAGATTAAATATGGCGAGGAAGCTCGTCGCGCACTGCAAAAGGGCGTTGACGCACTCGCTGATACCGTTAAAATCACCCTCGGCCCCAAAGGCCGCAATGTTGTGCTGGACAAAAAGTTCGGCGCACCCCTCATCACGAACGATGGCGTAACGATTGCCAAGGAAATTGATCTGGAAGATCCGTTTGAAAACATGGGCGCACAATTGGTGAAGGAAGTTGCTACCAAAACCAACGATGTCGCCGGCGATGGTACCACCACCGCAACCCTTCTCGCGCAGGCGATCGTTCGCGAAGGCCTTCGCAATCTGGCTGCCGGTGCCAACCCCATGGTATTAAAGCGCGGCCTTGAAGCTG